>Ga0307507_10013193_pt1 | contig 10073 bp, 3 predicted proteins | sample 7_EM_MG_FD_207223 | JGI IMG/M metagenome (GOLD analysis project Ga0307507, IMG submission 207223) | Populus trichocarpa ectomycorrhiza microbial communities from riparian zone in the Pacific Northwest, United States - 7_EM | ecosystem: Host-associated > Plants > Roots > Unclassified | place... | reverse complement strand
AGTAATATAGGTGGACTTTACCCTAGGGTATATCTATTATAATATATACTATAATGCGTTTCTTCTCTCCCTTTATATTAGGCCCTAGTTATAGTTAAGAGGGATACGCTATTAGGGCTTTAGGTTTTTTAAAAGCTGGCTTAACTTATCTTTACTAGCTTACTTTTAGTATTCTTTATAATAGCTACCTATAGGCCTCTTTTAACTTATATATATAGTACTAGCGTTTAAAAGGCCCCCTAAGCTATCTAGCTTTTAGGTATTCTCCCTAGGAGTTTACTTAAAGCATTACCCTTTTTAGGTTTTATTTATTAAACCTAACTCTATAGAGCCTATACTGTAACTACGCTTTATATATAATAATTTGCCGCTACTATTTATATAATCTTCTATAAGCTTTATGGTATTAAGCAATTACTTTATATAGTGGATTTTATTAAAGAGGTCTTTAGTAGTTCTTACTTATTAGGCGAAGTTCTATTAGAAGAGCTCTGCTTATAGGTAGGCTCTAGTTCTCCTTTATAATAGCCATATAATATATTATAGCGTTATTAAAGCGTCTTACTATAGGGTTCCTAATCTAGTCTTAAACTATAGTCTTAAATTTATCCTATAGTAAAGGACCTTTATCTTTAGTGCTTAACTAGTAATAAACTAGTTAGGTAATTATCTTTTCTTTTATAAGACTTTTAATAGCCTAGTGCATGCGTTATATATAGTTATAGTTAATATTATTAACTTTAAATTAGTTTTTAACTATAGTAATCTAGTAGTTAAAATGCTATTAAGTAGTACCACTAATATTAGGTAGTAACTTCTTAACCAGGGCGTTAAGATTTATTTGGCGTATATATTTACTATATAACTTATACTCTTTACTAAAGAGGTAATAGGAGGGCTTTATTAAATTAATAATACTCTATAAGTTAGCTATTTTCTTAGCCAGCTTATCTAGCTCCTTTATATTAGCGGTATTAGGTAAGATACTAGTAACCTTACTAAGCTTCTATTAAGCCTAGGTATATAGGTTAAACTAGTTTCTAGTATTTATAGATATTTAATTATTTTAAGGTTTAGGAGGTGGCTTAAATGCTACTAGTATACTTTTAGCGGTTTTATCTATACTAAATTCTAAGGCGTTCTGTGGTTATATTACTAGCATATTACTATTAGGTATAGGCGTTGGTTTTCTTTTTAGAGGAATTATAGAAAAATTAAACTAGCTATCCTCCTAAGGTGATTAGTAAGAATTTAAATATAAGGTAAGAATATAGATAGGGAGTCCAATAATAGAATAATAGGGTATATTATATAAATAGAGACAAATCCTTAAGGGAAAAGGAGGTGTCTATAGGTAAGATAGAAAGGGTTTTCCTTAGGTATATATAGCGCACATGCCTTATAGGCGAGTTACCTCTAGGTTGCCCTAGGGTCGCCTATACCTTATAGCTATATAACTATCTACTTAGGTTTTACGTAATAGTACCCTATTATATACTATTCAAAGACTATAATAGATGCTAGGCTAAACTACTATATCTATAATAAAGAAATGCTAGCTATTATCTTTAGCTTTTAGCACTAGTGTATATAGCTAGAGGGGACCTCTAAGCCCATTAAGGTAGTTTTAGATTATAAGGCCCTAGAATACTTTATAATAACTAAGGCCCTTATAGCCTAGTAGGCACGCTAGGCGGATATCCTATCTTAGTTTAACTTTTTAATTATATATAAACCTAGTGTAACGGAACCTTGTAGCAGGAACTACGGTGGGTTCTATTATTAGGCTAGGTATGTAGGTAAGAACAAAATAACAATGTAATAACAACTGGTGGAGTGGTTGCCCAACAGATTAACTCCAATTATATTCTAAAATTCACTACAAAGAGAGAACTATCTGGGTAGGAACTATGGTCCTTTAAATATATAACTATACGCCTAAGAAATCCCTTCGCTCCGTAAGGTACGTATACTTTGTCTACTCTATATAGATCACACAGATTACATAGATTATATAGATTATATTATATAACCTTAGCTACTATTCCTCGTTATATAGTTCCACCAGATCTATCCTAGACCGTGCCTATATTAACTAACTAGCTTCCTACGACTCTTCCCTAAGTAGTTATAATATTATACTTAAAGCGTCCGTAACACTATCTCCCTTCTCTTTATCTTCGTCCTCGAAGATTCCTAGCATCTCCAAGTTGTCCACTAGAGGTGTAATGTCTGTTTAACCAATTTGGTTAATATCTATACTTACTATACCTAAAGCTTCTTCTTCTTCTTTAACCCTTTGTTGCGCGCGTATGGTTTCCTCCATGCTGTTACTGGGTGAGATAATACCGTCTCTATATTCTCGTTGTGTGAAAGAGGGGTTGGTTTATATTACGCTGGCGAGTCCTTTGTCTTAACAACCCTCTTCCTGCTTAGAGTGCACTAAAGCAAACGTTTAATCCTCCTGCGATGTTCGCTCTGTTTCTAATGCTAAATATGCGCGTCCTATGACTCTTAACAGTCTTTAAGTTCCCTAAGTAACTTGTTATAGGGTCTTGTGTTTAATCTACCGCTGCGAAGCTTGACGATAAGCTCTCGGCCTCCCTTACTAAGCTTTAACGTACTCGTGCTGCCTATAAGGCGTACTTATCTACCTCTGCACGTCTTCTTCGTCTTAAGAAGGTGCGTGAGAAGGTTTATTCCAAGAAGTGGAAACTTGTTTAACAGGGTTTATCTAAGCTAGGTAATAAAAGAACTGGCTTTCCTTCTGCGAGGGAAACAACTCTAAGTAGCTCGGCAATTGCTCCTCTTGGGTCCCCCTTAGGTGACTTATTCTTTGGCGATCCTTCTTTGTTAATATTGCCTGACCTACTCTCTTTTAATACTCCTATACCTTTCCTATAGCGTTCCTTAAATTGCTTAGTGGTTCCTAGGTAGTCTCACTATAGCCTATCCACTTTACTTTATACTATGTTTTGTTGTCTATATCCTTGTAACTAATAATCTTTAAAACTTGCTATTTATCTTCTTCCTATCCTCTATACGTGTCTGCCTTATAGACTGGTGGCTTAATATTCCCATATGCTAGCTCTAGCATTGCGACATGCTGTATAGGGTAGATTTTTATTTTGGCTAGTAGGTTTAACTTATACGTGATTAATAAAATTCTTTACTTAACTTTAAAAGGTCCTAGTCTAACGTGGTCCAATTTCTTGCTTAGTCGTTAACTCTTAAAATTTTTGTGTAGTAGCTATACTTTATCTCCCTCCTTAAGATCTGGTCCCTTAGATCTCTTAGCATTATAATACCTTTTTATTTGTTCTTGTACTAGTTTAGCTGTTTCTTTAAGGTCTGTATAAAGATTTATTAACGTCTCCATTCTTTATTTAGCTGTGCTACTCGTCTTTTTTGCTTAATATAGCGATAACGATGTTCTTGGCTCGTATCCGTAATTCGCCTTAAATAGTAATGTCCCCATTCCTTCTTATGGTGTTGTATTATATGCAAACTGTATAACTGGTAATAACAATACCCAATTATTCTATGCGTAATTGATATAATGCCTTAGATACTATTCTAGTGTCTAGTTTAGTCTTTCCGTTTGTCCGTCCGTCTGCGGATAATATACTATAGATGTTGCTGCGCGAACTCCTTATTCTGCTAGAAACACTTCTTAAAATGCTGCTATAAATCTTGGATCTCTATCTAATATAATCTTATCTAGTGCTCTATGTCTTGTAAATACTTCTTTTATATAGATTCTAGCGACATCTTTTACTAATATCTCTTTAGTGTATGCTATAAAGTATCCCTACTTTATTAGCTTATCTACTATTACTAAAATCGCGTTATGATTTTGTCCTATAATAGGATCTCTTAACTTTGGTAACTTAATAATAAAGTCCTATAATATAACCTCCTATGGTCTTCCTGGTGTCTTAACAGGTTGTAGCCCTCTATTCGGCTTATACCTCGTCGGTTTGTTCTTTTAGCAATCTAGATATTTCTTTATAACTTATTTTACTAGTCCCTAGATTTCTTAAATAATATACTCCTTTTAAAGTCTTAACACTAAGCCTATAGCTCTATTATGTCCTTATATTATTCCCTTATGGAATTCCTTAATAAATTCTTCTGTAATAGACTTAGGTATATATATTGCTTCTCTGTTTTTGTATTACTCTAAGTCTAGATCCTCTATCTGTGCTTTTTAGATCTTCTGTGTCTAATTACTCCCTAGTAATTTATGGATCTGACTTTCCTTAATTACTGTGATCTTTGGATAATTATACCTAATTAATCCGTCTTAATCCTTTCGCAATAAAGCTCCCAATAGCTTTTTATCGCTTTGTAGTTTAGCCTTTCTGCTTAGAGTGTCTGCTTGTGTATTGTCTGTACCCTTGGTATACTGAATTTCGAAATAGTATTCTGTAAGTATTTCCGCCTATTTAACCTGTCTTTGGTTGAGTTCCTTTGTTATTAGGAATCCTATAAGGTTCTTATAGTCTATCTTAACCATAAATAGTTTCTCTGTGCCTTATAAGAATGCTCTCTATTCCTTAAGTGCTGTGACTATACCTAACAACTCCTTGTTGTAGATATTATAGTTTAACTCTAGTGGTGTCATCTTTTGACTATAGTACGCCACTAGGTGCTATCTATCTTGATGTTTCTATATAAAGCATACTCCTAGTGTAAAGTCTAATATATCTGTTTCTACAACCGTCTCTAGACCTGGTTAATAGATCTTAAGAACTGGCTCCTAAGTAAACAACTCTTTGATTCTCTTAAACAGTTCTTATTATTCCTTTCCCTATGCCTATAGTTCTTCTTTCTTTGTTAACCTTATAAATGGCTCAATGTTCTATAACCATTACGCTATAAATCTTCTACAATAATTGCAAAACCCTAGGAACGATCTTAACTGCGTAACGTTCTCTAGTTCTTGCTAATTTACTATAGCCTTAATCTTCTTTAGATCTATACTAAGTTGGCCTAGTTTGATAATAAATTTAACAAAATTAGTCTTCCTAGTAAAGAACTCGCATTTCTTAATTGCTACTGGCATTTATTCTTCTTGTAGTCTCTTTAAGACCTATTTGATATATTCTCTATATTCTTCCTTATTCTCTAAGTAGATGATAATGTTATTGAGGTATACCATAATAAATTCATCTAGGTATTCTCCTAACACACTATTAATTCACTTCTAGAATATTACTAATATATTTATAAGCCCAAATTGTATAACTAATGGCTTATATAGTTCTTCCTTTAACCTAAAGGCTGCCTTCTACTTGTTACCTTCCTTGATCCTAATCTAATAGTACGCCTATCTTAGATCTATCTTTGTAAAGATCTTTACGTTATCTATCCTATCTTGGATTTTGCTAATTAAGGATAAAGAATACCTATCCTTCCTAGTAATGCTATTTAACTGTCTATAGTCTATACACATTCTAAGTTTTCCGTTTTTCTTTGGGATGAATAGTACTGGATATCCTGCTAATAACTATGATGGTCTAATATATCCCTTATATAAGTTCTCCTGGATAAACTCCTTAAGCGCTACTGACTCCGTTTTAGTAAGCTTGTAGATTGGAAAGAACTTTGGACTTATTTCCTCTTTTAATTCTATCTTATAGTCCTATGCTGCATGCCCTAACAGCTTTTCACTTTCTGGTAACTATAACTTTTTACCATACTTGTGGTATCTCTTTGGTACATAACTTAAGCCTCGCTTAGTCTCTTCGTATGTCACTCTAACTTGGTATTATACTAACTTGGTTTACTATCGCACTTTACGCTATTATATATTTTTAATATTAACTTGACCTATAACCTAATTGATCTTTAGATTATACTCCTATAACTAAGGCATTTCTAGTATCGCCTCGTTCTGTCCCAACGGTAGGATATTAAAAGATATTCTAACTGGTCTCCCTTTAATAGTTATCTAAATAGGTCCTATTTTAAGATTAATAATACCTCCTTTATAGGCTATCTAGTCTCCTAAAATTGTTATAAGTGGATATAGGTGTTCCTTTTATTTATATAGTAACCCCATCCTTTCTACTATCTTTGGTGATATATGGTTCCTAGTTGCTTTACTATCTACTAATGCTTCGAACTGCTGATCTTGCCACTTAGCTCTTAAATTTAGGTATTATCTTTAAATTCCTTTAAGGGTTTAAGGCTCTAATACTAGTTCCCTCTGGTTCTATACACCTCCCCTTTTCCTAACTGTTGGCTGCTAGATCCCGCCTGTACTTAGTCTAACTTTGGCTAATACTTAGTTTGTTTCTTTTCCTCTATATGCTATAGATAAGTATTCTCTGGGCACTCCTACCACTGTTATCTATCTAGGCACTCTTTTGTAAGGAATCTTCCTGGTTAAAGTGTTAAGTCTTCTTAACCTTGTACTTCTACTGGGTGCTAACTATGCATATACTTGGCGTTCCTAAACTACTTTTCCTCTAGTGCCTAATATATTTTTACTGGGTACTTCTGGTTCTTATCTTTGGGTGCTCTATGTATGTTGCACGTGTTATCCACATAAGCTATCTATGATAGTATATAATACGCTGCATGTTTTAGGTTAACTCTTAGTTTGTCTTTATCCTTAAGTTTAAACTTATACCTAGTTAACCTAACCACTGGTATCTCTGCTATAGGTATTAAGATTTATCGCTTACTTCTCTGGTCCCTAGATCCTTCTTCTAGGTTCCTTAATATTATAATTAATGCTTCTTTAATATAACTCATGCGTTTTTCCATAATGGGTTAGTTTTAGACAACTTTTTTGTCTAACTATATATAAAAGTCTTCCTATTTATTGTTGTGTTGTTGCCTATACTACTTTCCATATAACTGGTTTAGTGTATATAGTCTATCTATTAGAAAGTACCTTGTTATCGCTACGTTATAACATCCTTTAGTATGTCTTTTTTTAAACCTAGTTGGAATATCTAGATTCTCTTTTTGTTCTAGTTTGTCTAACCACTTTACCCTAAGTGTCCCTACACTTAGCCTATTAGTAACTCTTTATATAGGTGCTCTGTCCCTTATATAACCTAGTATAGCTAATCTCTTGTCTAGCTTTTGCTCTTACTATATAATAATTCTTATTCTAAACTTATCTATAGTTTCTTGTTTTCTACGTCTTATAGCTAGATCTTTATAGTCATCTTGCTTTTTAATCCTAGTATTAACTGTTTAATCTTTAGGCTAAATACTACGTTTACCTAGGATTGCTAACGTTCTTACTTATTCTCTGAACTTGTAGTTCTTAAACTTGCATCCTATACTTATTTATTTGTTACTAAACTAAGTTGCTACCCTTTCCCATTAGTTTTCGTCCGTTATAGGTCCTTAAGTATGTCTTATCTCGTCTTAAAAATCTTAAGCTTCTTTTACCTCTTCTTAAAAATCTTAAGCCTGTGGCCTTTTACCTTTATTAAGTAATGAGCTAGCACTAGCAGTCGTCTACTTACTTAGTTTCTTTTAAACGTTACTCCTATTATCTTATAAAGCAATAGAAATTATATCTAATGGTGTTATAATACCTATTACTAAACCTTATTCTATAATAGTCTTAGTCTCTACTTCTATTTTAACTTCTCTAAGGTCTGTATACTCCTAGTAAGCTACCTTTATTGCCTTATTGTTAGTAAATGCTTCGCCTTTATTAAACTTATTGTCTTCAATGTCTAATCTATAAGCTGGTTCGTTTGTTCCTCTAAACTTAGGTAATAATAGCTCCTATAGCTAATAGCTTGCGCCGTACTTAGCGTCCTTATAAATTTGGTATACGTTGTTGTAATAATACGTAAAACTATTAATTAAACATTCTTTTATTCCTTATAGTGTACCGTCGTCCCTTTGTATGTATATGCCGTCTACTGGTCTAGTTTCCTTTACTGTATAGTTACTCTAACTACCTCTATAGTCTCTGGCAAAATAACCTTGTTTTCCGTAATTTATATAAGCTCTATCTTTAAACCATTTTTCTTGCTATAGAGTCCGCCTAAACATCTTCTGCTGCTAAGATCTCTGGTTTGGCCTTTACTCCTAGGTCCTTTAATTACTTAATCCTCAACCTCTAGGTTTCTATAGTTTCTTTTCCTATCTTTAGGTTTCTTTGGTACCACTTAGGTCTATTAGCTCTACGCCATTCCATAGTTTTTAACTCTAGGTCTGTTGTTGCGTACTCTGCGCCTTATATAACTATAGAACTCTGTCTTGCCCTCTCTTAGCTTATTCCCTTTAATAGATTTGGTTATTAATCTTTATTAACTAATCTATTAACTCTCTTAGAGTATCCGCATCTTCTATTAGGATAATTGCGTCCTAGACTTTAGCCTTAAGTCCCTATTTATACTATGCTATAAGCGCCCTATTATTCCACTCAACCTATATAGCTAGTGTTTAAAACTGTGTTATATACTTAATTGCTAAAGTGCGTTGTACTAAGTTCTAAAGCTTTTGTTCCGCTATGGTTACAGCCTCCGGGTTTTTAAATATTTGTGTTAGTCGCTTTGCAAACCTATTCTAACTGGTAAATATATACCGTACGTCCTGGTTAGTAGTTGTTATGCTATTAGCCTATATTTCCGTAAGATACGGCTTAAACCACTTAAGTGCCCTCCCTATTAGGAACAATCCTGCATAGGCTACTTGGTCTAACAATGTTGCTAACTTTGCTCCTTCCTATACTACCTTAAAGTGCATCTACGTAAGAAATCCCTTAAGCTTCGACTTCTCTCCTAAGAATTGTTTAATTAAAGGTAATTTAATCTTTACTGCTCTAATTCCATTAATGCGTTCTTTAAGTATCCTATTATTATCTTATAAGTAATTAACCATTTCCTATAACTAACCTCGCGTAACCACTTAAGAATCCCTATTGTCTATACTGGTATCACCTGGCCCTGAGGTTGTGGCTGCTGTTAACGCCGTTATGACTAGTGCTGCTCTTAGTGGCATGTTATTCGATCTTGTTCAAATACCATAACCTTAGTAGTGAATGTGTAATAGAACCTTGTAGTAGGAACTACGGTGGGTTCTGTTATTAGGCTGGGTATATAGGTAAGAACAAAACAACAACATAATAATAACTGGTGGAGTGGTTGCCCAATAGATTAACTCTAATTATATTCTGAGATTTACTACAAAGAGAGAACTATCTGGGTAGGGACTGTGGTCCTTTAAATACACAACCATACGCCTAAGAAATCCCTTTGCTCCGTAAGGTACGTGTGCTCTGTCTGCTCTATATAGATTACACAGATTATATAGATCACACAGATTATATTATGTGACCTCGGCTACTATTCCTCGTTATATGGTTCCACCGGATCCATCCCAGACCGTGCCTATATTAACTAACTAGCTTCCTGCGACTCTTCCCCAAGTAGTCGTAACATTGTACTTAAAGCGTCCGTAACACCTAGCGTTATAAACTGTGCGGATATTTTTATAAGGTATAAATAGGACCTAGGTAACTAGGCAGCTATAAAGATCTTATTATAGACCTAGATACTACTATAACTAGAGCACCTTAACCCCTAAATATAGGCAGAACAAAATATAGACCCTTTAAACGCTAAGATATATCCTATTAACTCTATAGAACTTAACCTTATTAGTAAACTACTACAAGTAAACTATACGGCCCCTTCTCTATAGGAGTACTATAAAAAGGTAAAGGATATTACTAGCCTATAGTCCCTTAAAAACGGACTGATTAAGTACTAGGAACGGCTAGTAGTGGTAAAGAAGTAAAATTTACGGACTTAGCTTATCACCAAAGTATATACTTAGGTCTTTACGGCCTACCTAAGAAAAAATAAGACTTATAAGATTATTAGCAACCGTTACTACTAGCCTAGAATAGTTATAAATATTAACCGCTATATACAAAACTATAACAACTGCTATAGGTCTATAATTCTATAAGATAAAACCTAAGTAGATAGTTATATAGCTATAAGGTATAGGCGACCCTAGGGCAACCTAGAGGTAACTCGCCTATAAGGCATGTGCGCTATATATACCTAAGGAAAACCCTTTCT
>Ga0307507_10013191_pt1 | contig 10074 bp, 9 predicted proteins | sample 7_EM_MG_FD_207223 | JGI IMG/M metagenome (GOLD analysis project Ga0307507, IMG submission 207223) | Populus trichocarpa ectomycorrhiza microbial communities from riparian zone in the Pacific Northwest, United States - 7_EM | ecosystem: Host-associated > Plants > Roots > Unclassified | place... | reverse complement strand
ACGCTTTCGGGAGACAAGACACGACTGTCTTATAGGTGCCTAGCGATCGACGTTGCTAGATAGGAGTCAACGGACTTAGCTATCGCAACAGCTATTGGGCCAAGAGAAGTGATCGTTAGGAGACTATCGGTTACCTGCTGCAAGTATCACCCGGAGAGAAGAGGATTGTAACAATCACCCAGGAGGCGATTACACCTTGAGACCTACTATTATCTGTATTAGTATTGGCGGTGTATGTGAAAATAAAAGCGTAGCGAGGGAAGGCAGAACTAGGCGAAACACTGCGCATAAGTAATAGGTAGAAGGATTCTGATTATAGGGAAGAGGTTCAGGTGAAATAAAACGTGGGGGCAGAAACTGAACGAGCACAGTAACTCCGGATCGCGATTTTAACGTATTTGTGTGATCTCGAAGACTACACCACCCCGAGGAGCATCCAGGACAGACCAGAATAATGCGAGAAGTGAAAGAGTGACTCCAGGAACAAGGGCATCGTGGCTGGAGCAACTGGAGGGTTGCTGAGGCGCGTTGTGGCTGCATCCGAGGGTTGAGATCCAGGTCGGGATGAGACTGGAGGCTCATGATCCAAACCAGAAATGAACGAGGTTACCGAAGTCCACAGCAACGAGGACCTGTGGGGTTGACTGGCTGCCCCCGGGCGGATCAAGGGGGAACTGAGGTCGAATGGAGATGGACCAGGGGGATTCATGGCACACAAAAAGACGGATCAGGGGGATTAAGGGGTGACAATGTGGTGGACCAGGAGGACCAGGTACACGCAAGCAGAAAGCTGCGGGATAAAGGTCTGCACAAGTACGGACCGGAAGAGTAAATGCCTGCGCAAGCACGCACCTGGAGGGTGAAGATCCATGCAAGCACAGACCAGAAGAGTAAAAGCCCACGCAAGCGCGGACCTGGTGGCTAAACGTCTGCACAAGTGCGGGCTGGGAGGATCAAGGTCTGGGCAAGGGAGAATCCGAGTGCAACGAAAGTGTACAGGTCTACATGGGAGAGCAACAGGGATGGAAGCGAAGAAAGTAGGAGTCCACCAGAGACTAACAAGGGAAAGTGAAAAAGCAAAGGATGATGGGCCTGTAATCCCACGAGGCGCAGATGGCAATCAGTATCTAGCTATTGGGGATCAGATTTGAAATACAATTTGCTGATGCTACCAAGGAGATAGAGTCAACAGACATATCGGATCAGGATAAGGGGAATGATTTCCCATAGCGAAAGCTTACTGGACCAATTATCGACAAGAGTCTTCTTATATTATACATGCCACTATGGAAGGAATGGCACACACATCCAGTCCTTGAAAGCTCACCCCTTGTGAGCTTCATACAAGACCAGAAGCGAGTTCATGATCACACAACAAGAGTCTATCATAGCAGCAGGATGGTTGTAATCTATCAGAGAAATCAGAGCTCCTACGTCTGTAAGCTATTAGGGGAATAATATTCTCAGGGTTAAACAAGGTTCACACTCAGTTTGAACTGTTGATTGTGTTAGCAGTTACATAGTTAGTATGAACGTTAAATGTAGTCCACGAAGGCTATGATGCTGGATTGAAGTCCTACCCTAGCTTTACAGAATCCATTAAGCAACAGAGCAGAGATCTTATCCACATAGTAAGTTTTATGCTAAAAAATCTTTATCACTTCACTTAACTTGACTATGCACTTCTACATTACGGGCTTTCCTAGACACTCTCCGTCTACGATAAAGAAATCAATAACCCTAGTATCAATTCACTTGTTTTTTGAATCGGCTACCTTTAACAGGAAGTAAAAAATGATATGCCAGTAAAGCCAAGATGGAAACAGTCTCTAGCTATTGGGGATCAGAACTGAAATACATTTTGCTGATGTAATTGTTACAATATTGTCAAAAAGGTAATTTAGTCGCAGAGTACTTATTATTAAAAGCTTCTTGGCTTAAAGACTTTTACTACCTAAATTGGGCCAATGATAGAAAAAAGTTGAAGCAACTATTCATGCTAACACATGATATATGCAATATTAATTGCTATTATCTATATACATTTTAAAAAAATAATTTGTAATTGTAATAATGGTATGGTTGGTGGGGAAATATGGTTGTCATGACAGTCGTTTTTCCGGTGTACTTGGCCCGCGGTTATTTTTGTCCCCGGACAATATCTGAAGTCAATATTCTCTTCCCAACCTCCTGGTAGAACAAGCGGGTCCCAGGCGCATCTCCTTCTCACCAACGTGGCCGGTCAGAACACCACCCACCTAAGGGAAACCCTCCACATCCACCCACACCGGTGTGAGGGCCTGCGCAGGTCCAGTACGATAGCCCCCTCTAAGCCAAATTCCATTCAGCCAAAGACGTGCTTACTCAGCCGGCTAACTCAGTCAATGTTGCAAGCTTCCCACTGCCAATTCATTGATATATCATACGACGCCAAGGTTATCCTGCAGTAGCTTGACTTGTCTCGCGAAATTTAGGATCCGAGAGGGAGGGTAAGGCAGGAGAAGGCGCCCTTCTGCTACCGGTGTCGGGCTCCCACACTACTGCCCTTTAGTTGGATGGTGTGTCGCGCGTGCCGGATCCACCCTCGCTGGTGTCACGGTGACCTTCTACTAAACCAGACGATAAACTGGTAGGGAGTTGACTTAGTGATGACCTGCTTATCGTGTAGGACAAGGAATGGATAAAGGAGGAAGCTCAGAGCCTGATTGGGACAGAGGAAGGAACCGTTGACTATTCTGTGATTGCTGTGTGTGGTTCCGCTTGTCTAATTACAGAAAGAGAAAGGAGACTTATCAGCAGAAAACTCTGCGTGCCAAGCTATCTACTACACTAGGGTATCAATGGGTGCGCGAACACCCTCCCAAATGCTAAAACTACCCTAAGACAATGCCCTGCGCCACACCGGTACTTGTGCTTGCTCAGCCGTATGTTATCCTATGGCACATTCCCGGTAGCATCCACGCCTTGTCTAAATTACGCCCGCTAGAGTCAACATCAAGAGACAAAAAAAAACCCACTTAGATTAAACTTTTGCAGAAGGCTTGTACTGCTGCATCGGCTCCCCGCCCCCAACCGAGATTTATAATACCGTAAAAACTCGATAAATCAACCATGGGCGGTCAGGTCTCTTAGCTCTCGCAATCTGAGAGAAAATACCTCGAGAAGGAACAGTGTTATCCAGATGGAGTACCGGTATAGCCTAGAGAGGCTAGACTTACTGGATATCATTAATTGGTAATCGTCAGTTTGTTAACCTACTCTGCTAGGCCTATTGTGGTTTAGAGAGTGATTCCAGCTGAGATCCCCCATGGTGGATTTATGAGTTTTTACGGTACGGTACTTAATTCTCTTGCCCTCACCCTGGGAAGACAAGGAGCGCAGCACAAAGGTAATACATCCGCCAGAGCGTGTTCCACAACAGTCTCCAATTACGGTACCCTTATCAATAAGGGCAGGATGACCCTCGTATGATTCCAGACCGCTTATCGAGCTTTGGCTTCCATCTGCGGGGCAGGGAATGAGGGGTGAGGTTAAGTTATGGTGGCGTATTAAATAATAGCCGCATTAACTGGTGAAGCTCGTTTTCACGCTACAATAAGATGCCAAAAGAGGGTGTGGCGAAATACACGAGCTTCTTTGAGCAGAGAGTAGCCTTTAAGGGTAGGATTCTCACAAATATTTACCTCGGGCACCATTTTTGAGACTTATGTTATTTATTTAAAAGAACCAACTAACCGAGAAGGGTTACTCTGTGAAAACTCCTGACTCACACCTTATTCCAACCTCTTAGCGTGAAAATGCGCTTCACCAGTTAATGCGGGTATCAATGGTGACAGGGATGCTGCCCTCCATTCCATGAGAACAGGCGAATCATCGGCTAACGACTGTATGCATGCTTCAGCCCTAACACCTAGCCTTGTCTGTTTTGGGCAATGTGCATAGCATAGTGTCAGCAGCTCGAAGGTCTGCCCAGATTTGAGGGTTAGCTTGTCTCGCAGTGCGGTTAACTTATGGGTTTATTTGATTGCGCAGCATTGTCCCGCATTCGACTGGATTGGTCCGGGCAAAAAGGAATTAAAGTTTGGCAAGGGATGATGGATGATGAGGTGAGGTTTGTCTGGCCTCTGGTAGATCCAGTTTGTTGCTGAGTGCCGGAGGAGGGGGAATGGGGGGCAGGGGGGGAAAGCCTTGTGAAGGAAGAAACACAGCAGAGAAACATACCGGTAGGGTACGCTATTAAGGGTTCGGGAAGCGTTGGCTTACCGAAACGAGCGCTTCCCTATTATATATAATCCACTTATTCCCGATACTGAATGGTACAAGTGCCAGTACGACTTGCACTTGACTTGTCCGGGACGCTATGCCCCGATGGGCGGTTTCTCCATTATATATAAATAAATGATATTGAAGGCAAGAAGTAGCCGAGCACCAAAACGTTTAGAGGTGAGAAGAGCCGTATTTCAGGGATATTTCACCTTCCCTCAACCCAGCGTCTGCTCGTACCGTACTCAAGCACTTGTCCTATCCCTCCCCCCAGTATACAGTTCGATTAGACTCCCTAGTCACAAAATACGGTTGATCAACCTGTGCTCGGGCACCACTGGCAAGCCACAGGACCGTGTACCGGTATACATCATAGTCATGGCAGAAAGCCTCTGTTTCGCTTTACCGGGGTGCGGCTATACAAGTATGAACGGGCTGTCACAACCAAGGATTGGAATGAGACGACCAAGTTTTGCCATTCCTTCAATCTTTCACTACGCCGATCATTATATCATTTCCCACATAAGATTGATTGCCTATGAGGGAAAGTCAGACGCCGTTCAGTACACCATTGCTGTAATAGAAACTCCGTAGGCATCCCATCTGCCGCTCTCCTTCTTTCCCAGTATTCGAGAGTATTATATTCAGCTGCACTCCAATACGACGGCATCAGAAAACAAAGCCAGAACAAGTACCGATATCTTAGTAGACGCCGATTCGACACGCTGATAGGATCAAACCGTGAAAGCCGGCTCAGGCGATTGAGAGGGTTCCAGGGCTGAGAACCTGCCGCCCCAGTTTTTTGACCAGCATCCCGCCGGGAGAAAAGGGTGTCACACTGCCAGCGTCCTGGGAATCTGACGACCCCACCCCCCTGGCTTGGCTCCCTATCAATTAAGGACACCCTCCCACCATCCTTAAATTCCTACCTTCTTTTTTCGTAGGGGGGAAGAACCTACACCAAGTAATACCGGTACAGTCCAATCCGCGGTCAGAAAGTCAGCTCCCAAACGAACAAAACACCATCCCAAAAGCACCACTGACCGGTCATTTTGAGGCGCGGCCTGCCATTTTAAACTCTCGCCCTCACGAAAAGAAGAGAAATAAATCATGGCTTACCGCTCCCGAGCAGAAGCCTACGAACCAGATGAAGAGAGGATTTCAGCCTTCAGTAGCCCATACACTCCCGGTGCAGAATTTTTCTCGGACCCGCCATCGCCAGTACAACCAACGCGGAAGGGCACATACACATCCGTTCCTGTTCGCCACATCAGTGAGGCATCAACGATACACTCGCAGAGGCGGATGGGGGCTACCATGGAGGATATGCTCGAGAGGTCAAAGTCGAGGGAGCAGCAGGTGCTGTGGGGAACAAAGATACACTGGTTTATGCCGACTGCCATGGTGTGTTTGCTGATTGCCGGTATTTCGGGCTCCCTGGGGCATCACTTTTTCTATGCTAGCTTGCAGGGTAAGCGGGCCGACGATCAGTTGATGAAGGTTCGGTATGGGACAGTATTGGCATACTTTACTAAGGCATCCTTGGTGGGATCGGTGGTTCTCGCTTATAGGTTCTCCCCCCGCTGTCTTGGCTTTGGCCCAGGTCGCTGGTATTGACACTTCACGGTTACTTTTTAGGCAGAGGATATGGCAGACAATGCGGCAAAAGGCCATAACACTGAGGGGGATAGACCAGCTATTCGCTGTAGTAGAGGACCCAACATGTTTTGCTTCGAAGGAGATCTACCTCAAGGCCAAGCTGGCAACCGCAATGGCAATGGCAACATGGTATAATGCATGAAAATATCATAAAGCGCCGCAGCCATTACTAACAGCGTCTCACTCGCCAGGTTAATCCCCATCGCGTCTATTCTTTCCCCCGCTGCTCTTACGGCGCAGCTTACGGAGGTCGTGTCGCCTAATAAAACCTGTACGGTTCCGATCCTCAACTTTACCGCTGAAAATACGGCGGATTGGCAGCATCCCAAGGGTGGCCGACCCGGATATAGTTTATCTTTCATCAACGTCACCCAGGATGGAATAGTCTGGTTCGATAAGCCGAGTTTTATAGCGGAAAAGTTGCAGGTTCTAGCAACCTATAGTGGAAAACCAATTAATATTACTACCCCCTGCCTCAAACACAACTGTACCTGGAAGGCAAGCTTCCTGGCGCCATGGTACAATTGCTCGTCAAAAAATCAAGCCGAAGTGGCCTTAGAAATACCAAAGTTTATAAACTACACCTTTGATGACCTTGCACCCGTAGGGAACAGGATCTACTTTTCTACCTCTGATGTTGAAGAATATGCTCGACCACAGCAGGGTTACGACGATCCCGTCCTAAATAAGCAGGGCATCTTCGCGAATGAGCCGGCAATCTGGTTTGGCTACGTCGAGAAAACAAATCGGTTTTCAAATGACTCTCGTGTCGTGCTCCCGCCAAATTCTAAGCCCCCAACAATATACGAGTACGAAATGCAACGCCATGTGATGCGCTGTGAACTTCAAAAGGCAAACTACACTATCAACTTTTCCTTTGTCAACAACGTGCAGTCCACCAACGTCTCCATCTCAGACGGGACACCAGCCTTCACGCCACCGGCGGGGTCACCCTTCGGACCGCGCGACCCGGGATATAAAGAATTCATGGCATATCACTCCCTCGGTCTGCTAGTCCGCCAGCTAGCACAGGGATACGTCAACAAGACGAATTCAACAGCCACACCCATAACCACCACCTCTCTCTCAAAGTCCCGGCTCCTAAACCAAAGTGATTCCTTCACAGTGAAAAACTTCCACGATGAATTCGAAAATTTTTTTCAAGAAATTATCATAACCCTCCTCTCGGAACCCTTCCTAGAAATTGGCACGACCGAGAACGTATCATGCAGACAGACCCGCTACGAAAACATCTTCCACTATGAGATGCAAGGCCTCTGGATCGGGTACGCTATTTCCTCCGCTGTAGCACTACTGTCCATCGTAACGGGCTTCGTATCAATTTACTGGAATGGAATCACCAGCGACACGCTGTTCTCCAAAATTCTCGTCACCACACGGAACCGCACGCTGGACAAACTAGTGAAGCAGTACGAAGGCGTGTGCCTGGGCGGAGACCCATTCCCGCGGGAACTTGAGCAGATGCAGCTACGCTTTGGTGTGATCGACGAGCGGGAAACCGACGATGACCGCACCAAGCACGCGGCCTTCGGCACCGTCGAGGAGACAATACCAATTTTGCCCGGAGACTCGTATAAGCGTCTCGCCGCGCACGGAAGCCATTACCAGAGCAGCCGCTCGTGGACCAGCGGGAGTCCTAGGGCTGAGAGGTATAGCGAGAGTTTTCAGATGGACACGCGATATGCGGGGCCTGTATAGATAGCCCTCTGTGCCACTATTTCTTTATCACTTTCTTCCGTTCCTCTTTTTCTCGTTCGTTATGTGCTTGTTTGATGCATTAGAGCGAGGACGTGCTTATTTTGGGGGGTGTTTGAGGCAAATCAATATGGGGAGTTTTGTTGTCATTTCCATTTTCAACTCTGTTATTATATTTTGGTGGTTGGCCACGTTACTGATATCACAAGATACCCTCCCCTCTATTGATTGGCGTTTGGGTTATGATGCTTGGAGGAGTTAACGAAGCAAGCACGAAGTGTGATGATACCATGTATATCTATCATACATTGCTAATCTCTCTCCAATCTCGCTCTGTCATCGTGTCCAGCGGAGCGAAGACTCCTGCTAAGCTATGTATGAACGGGAGCAGCGCTATATTGTACCTTGTGCTGCGCATACCTAAGCATACCCTAAGGCTCAATCCTTCTACCGTTAACATACCTAGTAGATGTGTAGCCGAGTTAGAGCGCCCCCCAGCTCCCTAGTAGAAACTATCGTACAGCAAGCATAAAATTTATTAGATTAACCTATGTGAAGTATCGTTTAGCAGGCCTATCTATCCACCTAGAAGCACACACAAGCTCTACGCTCGTACCTTCATAGCCACTCAAAACTATATCATGTCCCAGCGCGGCATGCCTCTCCCCTCCGCTCCTACCGTCCAACTTAGAGCTTTTTAGAAAACACTTATCCCTTCACAACAAATCACTCACTTTTGGCTCCCTTAGGCCCGATTAAAAAGGAAGCAGGATAATGTTAGATACGATACTCTATAAAAACTCATCTAGGTTATACTACTAGTAATAATGTATCTACAATCCCGAAGCCCGTGTCCCCAGACATCGTCTGTTAGCATTCAAGAGAATAGTGCCCTAGTCTATAGTGCAAGGGCTACATCCTTTCCCCAGTTCAAATAAAGGAAGAAGTTTAGCCCTGCCTGGCGCGCCACAATAGCATAAAAATAAACAAAGCCAGGGAAAACACTGTGTTTCCGGGGGCCAAACAGGGACTTGGATTCGAATTCGAATTCAAAAGCGACTGTAATTGGAATCTGGGACCCGGGTGGGCTAACTTGTACTGCTCGCAATTGCCTGATGTTTCTAAAGTGGACTGCTATTGTGTGCCACCAAAGCCCAGAGGCTCTGGCCAGTTTCTTGCCTGTATGTAGTAGCAGTCCGCTTCACACACTCTGGGCAATTGCGAGCAGTGTAGCATGCACATGAAGTACAAAGTAGATTGCGGGGGAGGTTTATCCCGCCGGGCGAGCGCCGGATGCTGTTTATGCAATGAGTGACTGCTCGATAGGAGCAAACAGTTGCTAGTAGCCGGCGCGCGGGAGGGGAGCAGATGTTCGGGTACTCGCAGAGGTGTAGAGGGGGTCGATCGATGACGCGAGCTTGGAAGGTCGGGGGTATGGTGCGCCAGTAATCCGATCCGCGTCTTGCCCGGGTCTTTACTTCTTGATTTGATAAAAGATTTTCGAATCTACCATCGTGGCTGAGGTGGTCCAGTCTACCAGCATACTAGGTTCTCGTATGGGTCGGACTGGCCCTAGTAGGCTTATATGATAACTCATCTGCCAAATTGTTTTTCCTTCATTTCTTTCCAATAGCAGATTCCCCTTATAATGTGGCAAAATTGCAGTCTCCTCCAAGTCTGGTCGATTCACCCACTTTAGCTTTCCCACAGCGATTCTTAGCTCCAACACGACTCATACGAGAACCTAGGATAGTTCATTAGGAAAAAAAAAAAGACCGGACCTCTCTTCTCTCTCCGAGCCGCGAGCGTGACCTGTCCCCCTGGTGGGTGAGGGGAAGGCCCTCAAAGTTCTCGAGCACAGGTGGACCCGCAAAGAAGCGTGTTTCGATGCTCGCTTTGCTGGGGAAGTATTCGGCTAAGTTAGAGTTTAGAAATTCCCAGTATACTGCGATTCTCGGTAGTGTATACTAGGGGCAAAAATACATTCACATTCTTTTAGTAAGCCCCAACTCTTAAAAAGAATTTGTGACCGTATAATATTTCCGCCCCCTGGTGCATGCTCGTGCTGCCGAGTTGAAGCCGGGCATCTCAGGTGGAAATCTCTATGCAAAGTGACCAGCTTCAATCTGGCAGCGAAAGTATAAAAGCCATGGTTCCGCCAGGTTTTTGGAACGAGTAGAGTCGGGGTCGGAATGTTAGGTGCACATGGGATACTTGTATAGTACCGAGTGGGGTAGTCGATATATCTGTTCAATAAATTCCTCAGGTAGCCTCAGCTCCGTAAGAAAGTCGGGTCCGATGACATGATGGGGTTTTGGTGTTGTCAGTGAGGGATGCTTTCACTCCCTTGGGTGGGGGGGGGGGGGGGGGGGTTTTTTTTGTTTGGGGGGGGGGGGGGGGGGGTGTTGTTGTGTTTTTTTTTTTTTTTTTTTTTTG
>Ga0307507_10013189_pt1 | contig 10076 bp, 4 predicted proteins | sample 7_EM_MG_FD_207223 | JGI IMG/M metagenome (GOLD analysis project Ga0307507, IMG submission 207223) | Populus trichocarpa ectomycorrhiza microbial communities from riparian zone in the Pacific Northwest, United States - 7_EM | ecosystem: Host-associated > Plants > Roots > Unclassified | place... | reverse complement strand
ATTAAAAAAAAAATTAATTTTAAAAAACATAACGTCGAAGAAAAAACCCTGAGTAACCAAGGGTTAACTTGACTAACCCGTGATATGAGATCGAGAGAAAAAAAACAAGATTTTTGAAAAAAGAGACCTAGCAAAAAAAGGTTGAATTTAAGTAAAAAAATGTGAAAAAACTCGAGTTAACTTGACTAACTCGCACTTAGAATAACCCCACAGAAAGAAAAATAGAAAAATTACAAAGCTCAAAGGTTAATAACTTAATGCTAACGGATGGAATCGGAAAAAAAAATCAATTTCTTAAAAGAAGACATTGAGAAAAAAAACCGAGTCAACCTTGGTTAACTCGATTAACCCGTCACCTGTGATATGAAATCGAAATAAACCTACAAAGCTCAAGACCTAATAACCCAATATCAAATCATGAGTTGAAAAAAAATCAATTTTAAATAAAGAATCTAAAAATAGACCGAACTTAAACCGGGCTAATACTTTAAATAATTGTCTCAGATCATGAGACTGAGGTTACCCTTGAAACCATGCTTATGTGTTTTTTTAAAAGACAATCTTGTTACTTCAATGTTCTTAAAAAATAAAAAAGATATAAAAGCTAAGTTTAATTATTTTTTGCTTTAAAGAGTATCACTTAAATTTTAATTTGCAAATAATAATAAAAAGATAAAAAAAGCTCTTGGACCAAAGTTATATTTTTTTTTTCTTTAACATTTCATCATATTAAAAAATATGTGTTAACTAATTTATCCTCCATCAATCATATAATATAGAATGGATCCTATTAAAAATAAAATCTTACTCTCAATTGCAAGCTTTGTCGGTTTTTTAAAAGGTTAAAAGTGTTATTATATTGTTTTAATAAATAGTATAATATGTTTAGGATCATAATAAAACACCAATGGTTTTTAAGGTTTTTTTTAATCAAGTTTTTTTCTACGTGATAATATTTTTGCTATACATACCTCAGTGCTAAATTTAAAAGGGTTTTAGATCCGACAAGATCATATAATATATGTCCGAACTCATCCCATTATGATCTCCATCCATAATTGACAAGAACCACCCTTTGTTTCCTTTTGGTTTGCTTTGATAAGCAACAATCTTAGATTTTGCAGAGCAGATTCAAGTGAAAGATCATTAATTTTCTTCTTACTCGTATTCATTTTGAATTCAAATCTAAAAAAATGAAATTGCAAAAACTAAGTTCTTCATGCATGATCCATTGAATGATCTTGTTTATGAGTTGATTGAGCAAAAACTTAATTTTAACATGGAAAAAGTTGTGCCTAAATATCTTGATTACAGAAATGGGATGGGACAGAGACATGAGAAGACCGCACAATGGTAGTGTAGTTTCATTTCATAACAATTTTCCAACTATATTCTTGTGCGTGCGTTAGCTTACCGCCCCCCACAGACTTCTAAATTATAGCATGAAGCAGCAAGAAACATCTACGTCCTCTTTACAACTCATGCATTCAAGGCACTATCAAGGGCCTGTAAACACCCACGTGTCAAGAACCCGCCACCACCTTAAGGACTAAGTAAATATATAGCAATATAGCATCCCTCTCCCTCTCCCTCTCCCTCTCCCTCTATATATATATATATATATATATTAAATTGTGTGGAGATGTAAGGGAAGGGTGCTGAGTATATCAATCTAGAATTTCTGAGACCACAAAGAAGCTAGGTAGCTTGAGTAAGCTTGATCTTCTCAAGTTCTTGTTATCGTCATTAATTTCCCTGGAACAGTAGTTTAATATAGACTGGTATTTAGGGAGGAGACTATACTAATAAGATAGATAGTGACTCGAATAGACATGCTCACTTCTCATCACCTTCCTACCCATTTCCTAGCAACATTTCACTCAATTATATCACCGATTTCACTTGAGCAATATTTCACTGTTCGCCTCACAAGGATCAACCTCATCCTCTTGTTATTCTTCATATTGATTTCTCTTCTTGCTCCAAGGTCCAAGGGCTAGCCAGTTAGAATTTGTTTGCTTTGTTTCTGTCTGAAAATAGAGAAAATTTGCTTCCTCTCACTCTCTTGGTTGTTATTTAGTTGTTAATCTTGTGGTGTTTTAAGAGATGGGGTTGAGTTCTAAGCAGGTTACTGGTGATGGGCTAGATTGGAGCCAGACCCTTTTGCAGGCTCATACTTTGGAGCTGCCTAAATCTCCTGTAATAAGGAGGCAGCAGCAACAAAACCAGCTGCAATTCGAGCCCTTGAAGTGTCCAAGGTGTGAGTCGACAAACACAAAGTTTTGTTATTACAACAACTATAACAAGTCACAGCCTAGGCATTTTTGCAAGTCTTGCAAGAGACACTGGACAAAAGGCGGCAATCTCCGAAATGTTCCTGTTGGTGGCGGCCGCAAAAACAAGAGGCAGAAAACATCAAAAACAAGTTCCAACACCACCACCTCTTCAAGCACTACTGCAAGCACCACTGCTCCAAGCAACAATAATAGCGCGACCAATATGACTAATTGGGTTAATCCCCAGTTGGCAATTCAAGCTCAGCAGCAAAAGCAGAATCTTCCCGATCTTGTACTTGGTGGTCAAAAGGATTTATCTGAAATTCTGTATCAAGCAATGATCAATCCACCATCTTCAGTTTTGCAACAGAATTCAATCAGCTGCAACAACTTTGACACCAAAAGTTTCAACGTCAACAACAATGGTGTCCTTTTGGGTTCATCTGTGTCTATACCTCAAAATCAAGGCTTACTGTTTCCTTATTCAAGTTCTTTTGACACACATCCATCTTCAATTTGCACCTCCTTTCAGCCCTCAAATGTTTATAACTACACTGGAGAATCTATGGAGGACTCAACCATCACCACCACCATGCCTCCCACAAGCAGCACCATCACTCATTCATTGCAAGTGCCAAATACAAGCAGTGGAATGGACATGACAAATTACTGGAATTGGGATGATATAGAGAATTACGTCTCTGCTGATCTCAATGTACCATGGGATGATTCTGAAATCAAACCATAGCCCAGGTCTTTATTAACCTTATTAGAAGTGTGTATAAATCCTTTCTTTCTCAGTTTTTTTTTTTTTTCAAGTACTTGAATGTTTTTATGTGAAGGGCCAGTCTCATTTGTAAGAATCACAATCCTATATTAATGAGTTAACTATTATAGTTAGAAGTAGACTGTTTCAAACGGTCTCTCCCCCCACACCGGTTTTTTTTTTTTTTCCAGTTTCAGCTTCAGGCTATAGTATAAGGTGTCCATTTTTGCTGTCTTTTTCTCTCTTTATCTTACCTCCATCTGTTTCAATTCTAAAGGAAAAGTTTCCGTATGAAGTAGGTTTAAGGGGTTAGGGTTCACATTGTGATAGAGAAGGTATCTAAGTTGAGAGATGAGTGATGGGGTCTTCTCCAGCTATTGGCTAGGCTATTAAGTAGATGTGATGGAAGATTCTTCTGGGTATGTATATTTCTTTGGATATATGGATTTGTTTTCTCACCACTTGTTCAGGAATCTTTCTACTTTTTTATTCCTGACAGATATTCCTGATGGAAAGTACTTTTTGCAGTGAGTTTCGAGCATTTTAGAATTCTCATGACGAGTTCTGCATGATTCTCTTAAATCCTTAAAACATATCTGGGCACTTGATGGCTGTTATTATATGTTAATGTAAATTGTCCAGAATGCTTGTTCTTATCCCCTCGGCACTGTAGTTGGGCAGAATCTGTGCAAGTTTAGGCTATAATTAGTCCAAAGGCTTGTTTTCTTCTATCTTTAAAGACCGTTGGCGTTGATTATGGATTATAGCAGCACTGAACTGCTAAAATAAAGGTCAGAATTGATGACCAGAAAGCCTGAAAATCTTGGTTAACTAGCATGCATGCCCCTTGAACATTGAAATTCTCTTGGCAGCTAGTGGGGAATTTAGATTGGAAGAACAGTAAAACATATTGATATAAAAAAATATTCTACACATAAGAAAATGTATATAATAATGATTGATTTTGGACTAAAATATAACTCTCTCTTTTTAAATTAGAATGAGCTATTTTATAGAAAAATAAATTAGATAAAACCTATATGAAATAACTATTAAACTTCAGAGATCATTTTGAACTTCGAGAAGACCGTGGCTCCCACTTACACCTCTAGTTAGAGCCCTGACGGCAGCAATCCTTCTCCAAGTACTAAAATAGAAAGGATGTTTTTATTTTATGATCTTTGCAAACAAATTCAAATAAAATGAAGTTTCATTTAATGATGGATTGTTCATCTAATGAAATTTTTTCGTATATTCTGATTCTGGGGGAGGGTTCTTGGACAAGTCGACAAATGCATCTAATTAGATAATTATATTTCAGCTTCTTTCCAAGTGGTGTTATTGATGCTACAAGTAGGAAAAAAAGGAAAGTATTACTCAACTTGTTCAATCACAAACTTGATCTTTCTGGGAAATTATGCCAAGCACTTTCTATGGTTAGAAACAGAAGTGATGTCTCAACTCTCAATGACAGGTTATTGTTTCTTCTACCTTGTGGGGCTTATGCTGGTTGTGGTGATCAAATGTGTTCATTGGCTGGTGCACGTGTTCTGCATACGTTACGTCCAATTTTTCGGGTCCATTAAAAAGCAAGAGGCCAAATAACCATGGGGTCGAACCTGATCTGGAATATCAGCCACCAAATTTTGAATGAAAGAATTGACATGGAGGCTAAAAGCTTGCAAAGCATTTGGCTTCCAGGAAAGCTTTATTTTGGACAAAATCAAATTTTCGAAAGATACAGGACACATTTTATTAGTCAATATTAACCGAAAATGATGCTTGTCTTCACCTGAAAAAAAAAATTGATGTCTTTATCTGAAGAAAGAGAACAGAACTGCTGATTTCTGGTTTATGATCAGCAGTTATATCTTATAATGAGAGTAGAAATAATCTCCAAGAAACACTGTTGTTTATAACCATACTGCTCATTCTTTGAGATATATAAGTTAAATCCTAGTGTATCAAAAAGACTAAAAGATGATGAACAAGAGCAGCTTTAACGAAGAAACTGACGAACAAGAAATAAATGAAATATAAAACCAGACTACAAAGTTAATTTGTACTTAATCAAAATCAATCTGGCATAATATACGTATGTTAACACTTGATTGTCCATGATCACAACATGCAGGCCAACTAAACAGAGACAAACTCAATACTTTCAGAAGTTCCAAATCAGCTCAGGTTATAGATTCCCCGTCCTTGTACCAGTGTCTCCGTTATAAGAAAGTTGTCCATCATTAGCCTTGGAATAGCTAACATAGTAAAGCTCGGATACAACGCTAGTCAAGACAACAAATGCAGCTCCGGCCCAGAAGACTCCCTTCCTCACCTTCTGGCAAGAGTGAGAAGGATCTGACAAGTACTTGGTGTGGTAGGCATTACGAGCAGAGGCTGCCAGCAAGCAGACCTCAGCAATAAAGAAGAATACCCTGGTACAAGAATGCGTTGCTCAAATTAGCGAAAATAGAAAATAGCACCTCTCTTCTTTTTTTCTTGGACAAGGTTTGGAAAGCAATATTAAGGTTAAGAAAAGGTTTGCTAAAGCACAAACCAGAAGGTGATAAATAGGGACAATCGCTCGTGCTCTAGACCCACTAGGTCTCGTAGCCTTCCCACAACACAAGCATCGACCAGCCCACCACTATTAGCAGTTGACTAGCCATAAGGAACAGGAGTGCACTGACTCCTAAGCCAGTTGCAATGTCTGAATCATAGTGACGATAGTTGTCGTTTCCTATTTTTTCAGTTGTTGCCTGTAAAAGAAGAGAAGGATAGGTTCAAATTGGTCCATCAGAAATTGTCTGCAATTGACCATTTTCTGTGGTGGAACGAGTACCAGATTTTGGCAGGTGCAAACTCACGTTAATCTTACTTACCTACGAATCATGAAGGGAAAAGAACAAATTACTAAATGATGTACTCAATCAAGAAGGGATTTAACTATTTGGTCAGATACTTGGTCATCCATCACTAACAGAACATCAGACTCATGAACCTACAAGTTTATAACAAGCACAGAACAACCCAATTACAGCAGCTCACATGCATGAATACTAAGTTCTTAATACCCAGTATCCATATATGGAAGCCAAAGGCCCTTTAACCAGCACGCATAAAAGCATTCCAAGAGATTGACTCCATGCAATTGTTCATAGACCAAGGTCTTTAATGTCTTGCTGGTTAATTACCAGTGAATGACACAGCATTTGCTAACCTGAAATCAATATGCTCCAAATACAGTTTTCCGTGTAGTTTTACCAGGCAAATGTCATCTTTATATACTTTCAGTGACATGCTTAACCTAACACTCAAATCAAAAGGCAACTAGCTCTTAGAAATAAACAAAACACTCAACATAAGCAATGGCAGGGAAGAGACCGTAGCATTCATTACTGATTTCTGTATATTTCGGATGATAAATTCTTTAAATTTCTCCGGACCAAGGAGGAAAAGGTCAAGTGTTTTATCTCTCTTAAGATCACACGCACTCATACAGAAACATAAATAATTCCCACAAAGGACTTAAACACCAAATCTAGTAAAGAAAACTACAAGATATTTCTTGTTTGCACAAGAAATTTCTCTTTTCCTTAATTTCTTTGCCCTCCTTCAAAGTTCTTGTTTGCACAAAGCTCACAAATTTCACAGACCAAACACTACAAGATATCACCACATAAATTAACAATTGTCAAGCAAAACCAACCAGACTCAAGAAACAAAACCAACCAGGCATTTAAAGAAACCTAAAAGTGGAAAAGCCAACAACTTTCTAATTTTTGCACAACCAGTTTAACAAAAACCCTCGTATCTCTACAACCCACAAAGCAAAACTCATAATCCACCTCCACCTCCACCACAACTATAACAACAACTCCTAGAAACACCAATTTAAAAAGCTACAAGAAGAAGAAGAAAAAAAATGCTTTCTCTAAAAAAACAAAGCAAAGGCAAAAGAAGAAAAACTTATAGTGTTCCTTCTCTGTTCAGCAGTAACAGCAAGAGCCAAAGCAATCAGATCAAACCCCAAAAACCACTTCCGGTAATGATGTTAAGGAACCCATCTTCCAAACCCAAAAAACAGAAAAAAATCTCTACCTTTTCTTTCTCTCAACTCAACACACGAGAATAAAATGGATGGAAAGTTGGAACTAAGGTGTTAAATATACAAACAATAACTATTTATTACTCCTGTATACACATCATACTATCAAGTTAAAAGAAAACTTGCTTGCTGTTCACTCAAACAGAAAGCACTGCCGGCAATCGAGCCAAAAGAAAACATGCCACTGTCAGTCACTCACAAATCACTACGGATGGCTGTGTTGAATGAACAGTGTCGTTTTTCATTTTTCACTTTGATCACTAAACTTTATTTTTTTTCTCAATTTCATCCTGATATTTGTGATATTTTTTGTCTTGATTATTTTCTTTTCTTTGCTTATTCTTTGCTTTCAGAAATGAAATAGAATTGATGAAATTAGATTTAAATTTATAATATAAAAATCAAGTAAAAGGATGACAAAAAATAAAACCAAAAAAAAAATCCTAGCTGTTTTCAAATTCATGAAAAAAAGTTCATTTTTGTTCAAAGATTCTCTATTTAATTATTTTTTTTATTTCTTTAATTTTAAAATTTTATATTTAAGTCGTAAATTTTATCTTTTTACGTTTCAATCCTTGAGTTTTAAAATATGGGAGAAAAGTAGCAGAAAAATAAGTAACGAGAGAAAATATGATCAACTAGCCATCTTGTAAAAAACATTAGTTTTAGTGTCATTGAGTTTCTTTTACCATTAAGATATTTTTAAACTTTTATTTTGCATAAAAAAATAGATTGAAGCTCAATTTTTTTTTATTTAGTTTAGTTTTGAATTTTTTTTGTCAATTTAAAAACGTTTTGAGATTATAAATTGGTATCAAGATTGCTAGGGTGTTTCTTAAGTGTTTTTAAATAAAAAATAGTTGAAAATGAATTTTTGAATACCAAAACTTAGATTTTAACTCTTCGATCTCCAATGACAAAAATCTTTACCAATAAATGACATGTCATCTACAACAGAAAACAACACATCATTTATTTATTAAAAAAAATGTCTACCCTCTTAGAAAAAAGCAAGAAGAATATGGACGCAAGCCTAACCCTTATAAGCTCGTTTGCAAGCCACTTACTTGGCCTTCTTTGTATCAGGACAATAGCATTGACCTAACATTTTTAGTTAAAGTGACTAGCTTTTTTTTATACTGCTTTTTAGTTTTTTATTTATCTCGCAACAGAAGTTATAATTTAATTTTTTTTGGTAGTATCAAAGATCTATTTAAACAATCTAGGGTCATTTAGGATTTGAGCAATGAGTACTTTAAGATTAGATCTTCTTTCTAAGGTTTGATCAACTTTTTTAAGGATGAGTTGTCGCAAACCATAAATAATCCAAGTATCGAGCCTTTAACAGTAATCTATATGAGTCGCAAACCACAAATCATCCAAGTATCGAGCCTCTAACAGTAATCTATATGAATCACGAGTGAGAAAAGTCACCTAAAATCCATTTAAGAGAGAGAGAGAGGAATCGTTATGCCTTTGAGTGCTAGCTCTATCTTTTATGTTTTCAGGTGTTTCTTTATCGTAGATTCTGTAACTTATATAATTTTTCTCTACATAAAAAATATGAGCATATCATTCTATTTATAAGGAAACCTAATAACCATATAAATAGAAAAATATCAAAATTTCCTCTAAATAATATCACGTTTATTATTTCATGACAACTTTTATAAATTTATTCAACCAAGTCCCTGCTTAATTTTTCTAGGTCTAGAATTGTAACCCTTATACTACTTACATTGTAATCCTCAATTTCTAAAACTTATTCACAATCAAATCTCACTTGATTATTTATCCCAGTTTAATTTTTTATTAATAGTTTTTATATATATGACCCATTAGGTTTTTTTTATATATGGGCCTAATTATAAATCACAATTCTAAATAAAATAGGATTAAACAAATTCAATAATTCAATTTATCATCAATTCAATAATTGATCTATATTTAAAGATCAAGTGCATCATCTAGCAAATTGTCATGATCCTTTAAATATTAGAAAAGTCATAAGTTGTTTAACTCAACCTTCCAGTAAGTAGTTTATCAGTGTAATTATTATTCATTCGTCAAGAATATTCTGATTTAGACTTTATAGCATTGAGTGTTTCTTCTTTATCAAATAATGTTTGTTCTCAACTCCATAATTATTGATCATTTGAATAAGACTTGAAATTGTTTTCAGATATCATTACACCATGCACAAGGATTTCACAATTAATACTATTTAAGAACATGAGTAACATTTTTTCTAATTTATATAGGGTGATGAATCCTTTATTGATCACTCAAATACTTTCATATAGTTCATGTTATACTCAATATATGTTTGTTTGTTATCCTTGATTAGAACAACATGTAGTTGGGATCAAAGCATACCATTTTCTATATAAGATAACTTAATAATATCAAGTTCAATAACCATTTATACAACTGTCACATAAGCCTTTTCATAGACATAAATGATCTTTTCATATGGAATCCTCATACGAGTTAGTACAGTGTACATGTCATGTGACAAGCATCTATATATTAGTTACAATTATCTCTTATACCTCAGCTTATGAGAACTTACACAACTGTCACATGATTTTTTCCATAAACATAAATGATCTTTTCATATGGAATCGTCATGCGAGTTAGTATAGTGTACATGTTATGTGACAAGCACCTATATATTAGTTCCAAGTATTCCTTATATCTCAGTTTATGAGAACAACTGCTTTCTTTCATAAAAAAAAGAACATAATATGTATTAATCTCAACGACTCTAATTAATATTCAATATTAATAGAGTATTGACCGAGAACATTTAGGAACAATGTTTTGATGTAATAAAAATTTCATAATTATAACAACTTTATAATTTTATTTGCAAAATTTTTTTGTCTCAAGAACTTTATCTTTACTCTCTATTCATTAATTAAAC
>Ga0307507_10013188_pt1 | contig 10077 bp, 8 predicted proteins | sample 7_EM_MG_FD_207223 | JGI IMG/M metagenome (GOLD analysis project Ga0307507, IMG submission 207223) | Populus trichocarpa ectomycorrhiza microbial communities from riparian zone in the Pacific Northwest, United States - 7_EM | ecosystem: Host-associated > Plants > Roots > Unclassified | place... | reverse complement strand
GCCGCGTGCACTCCCAGCCCGGCACCCGGAGGATCGGACGCTCCGGCGTCGTCGATCACGGAGCTGGACTACTACGCCGACGAGCAGGGATCGGCGGCGTGGCAGAAGATCCTCGACGGCTGCGCGGCCCAGACCGGGATCAAGATCGAGCGGCAGAAGGTCCCGACCGCCCAGATGCTGCCGAAAATCCTGCAAGGCGCCAGCTCGAAGACCTTGCCGAACCTGCTCTTCACCGACAACCCCACCCTGCAACAGGTCGCCAGCACCGGCGCACTCACCCCACTCACCGACTACGGCATCACCACCGACGGCTACTACCCCAGCATCGTCAAAGCAGGCACCTACCAGAACAAGGTCTACGGCATCGCCCCCGGCGTCAACGCCCTGGCCCTGATCTACAACAAAGATCTCCTCACCGCAGCGAGCATCGAGCCACCCAAGACCTGGGACCAACTCAAGACCGCCGCCGCCAAGCTGACCAAAGACGGCAAATACGGCCTCTCCTTCTCCGCCATCCCCTCCGAAGAAGGCACCTGGCAATTCCTCCCGTTCTTCTGGAGCAACGGCGCCGAACTATCCAGCTTGGACAGTCCACAAAGCACCCAAGCCCTCCAATACGTCACCGACCTCGTCAAGACCGGCTCGGCGTCGAAGTCCGTGGTCACCTGGAACCAAAACGACGTCGCCGACCAGTTCGTTGCCGGCAACACCGCCATGATGATCAACGGCTCTTGGAACCTCGCCCGGCTCGACGAGGAAAAGACACTCCACTACGGCGTCGTCCCGATCCCCGTCCCGCGAGCCGGCGCCCCCTCCGTCGCCCTCGGCGGCGAAGTCGGCACAGTGCCCGTTACCACCGGACCGGCCCAGCAGGCCGCGGGCAAGGTCCTGTCGTGCATCCTCGCCGAGCCGACGATGCTGCAGTGGACCAAGGCACACGCCTACGTCCCGGCGCGGACCGCCACCGCCGCGAAATTCGGCGCCGAGCAGCCCGAGATGCAGGCGTTCGTCGACGAAGTGGGCAGCGCGCGCTCACGGACCGCCGAGCTCGGCGAGAAGTACCCGAAGGTTTCCCAGGCCCTCGCCACCGCGATCCAGGCGGCCCTCACCGGGGCTCAGCCGGTGGCGGACGCGCTGAGAACCGCCCAGCAGACGAGCGGATCGTGACGCTCGCCGCCGCCCGGATCCTGTCCGTGCCCCAGTCCACCCGCCCGCCCCGGCGCGGCGACCGGTTCGTGGCGTGGGCGTTCCTGCTCCCGGCGTCGGCCTACGTCGTGGTGTTCTTCGGCTACCCCCTCGTCGCGAACGTGGCGATGAGCGCCCAGGACTACACGGTCCGTTCGTTCTACACCGGCGACGCGCCGTTCGTCGGGTTCGGCAACTACACCGCCGTGTTCGGCAATCCCCTGTTCCCGGCCTCCGCGGTGAACACCATCCTCTTCACCGCGGGATCGCTCTTCTTCCAGTTCGGCATCGGGCTCGCCCTGGCCGTGTTCTTCAACGGCCGGTTCCTGGGCAGCACCCTGCTGCGCTCGCTGTTGCTGCTGCCCTGGCTGCTGCCGCTGGTCGTCAGCGGCGCGGTGTGGCGCTGGATGTTCGACCAGGACCACGGCGTGCTCAACGCGGCGCTTCGGACCGTGGGCATCGACGCCGTCCCCTGGCTCACGAGTACGAGCTGGGCCCTTCCGGCCGTGATCCTCACCAACATCTGGATCGGCATCCCGTTCAACCTGGTCATCCTGCACGGCGGGCTGCGCGCGATCCCGGCGTCGCTCCACGAAGCCGCCGAGCTCGACGGCGCCCGGCCCTGGCAGCGCTTCCGGCACGTCACCTGGCCGCTGCTGCGGCCGGTCACCGGGATCGTGCTGATGCTCGGGCTGATCTACACGATCAAGGTGTTCGACGTGATCATGGTGGTCACCGGCGGCGGCCCGGCCAACGCGACCCAGACCCTGACAACCTGGTCGTACCAACTGTCCTTCCAGGACTTCGCCTTCGGGCAGGGTGCCGCGGCCGGGAACATCCTGATCCTGCTCGCCTCCGTCTTCGGGCTGCTGTACCTGCGGTCCGCGCGAGCCTCCTTGGCGGCGTCATGACCGCGCGCCTGAAGACCGTCGCCGGGATCCTGATCGTGGCGATCCTGCTGTTCCCGCTGTACTGGATGATCAACGCCTCGCTGCAGCCGAGCGGCGCGCTGCTCAAGCCCGACCCGGACTGGTTCCCCGCCGGCGGCACCCTCGACGGCTACCGGAAAGCGCTGTCCACGCAAGGACCGAACCTGCTGTCCAGCATCGTGGTCGCGCTGGGCACGGTGGCCGTCTCGCTCGCGCTGGCGCTGCCCGCGGCGTACGCGCTGGCGCGTCTGAAGGTCCGCGGCGGGCCGGTGTTCGTCTTCGTGCTGCTGATCGTCCAGATGATCCCTGGCATCGTGATGGCGAACGCGCTGTACACCGTGTTCGGCAACCTCGGCTTGATCGACAACTACTTCGGCCTCGTCCTCGCCGACACCACCGCGACGCTGCCGTTCGCGATCCTGGTGCTGCGCGCCTTCATGATCTCCATCCCGCGGGAGCTGACCGAAGCGTCCAGAATGGACGGTGCGGGGCACTGGCGGACGTTCTTCTCGATCATCCTGCCGGTCGGCCGCAACGCCGTAGTCACCGCCGGGCTGTTCTCGTTCCTGTTCGCCTGGGCGGACTTCCTCTTCGCCGTCACGCTCACCACCGGACAGTCCTTCGAACCGATCACCGTCGGGATCTACCGGTTCGTCGGCAACCAGTCCACCGAATGGAACTCGATCATGGCCACCGCCGTCCTCGCCGCGGTTCCCGCGGCCGTCCTGCTCGTCGTCGCCCAGCGCCGGATCGTCGCGGGGCTGACCGGCGGCGCCGTCAAAGACTGAGCCTGGAGCCCGCCTTGATCACCTCCGCCGACGACGGTCACGCCATCGAAGTCACGCTGCAGCACGAGGTCCTGCGCCTCGAGCCGTGGGGCGCGGACAGCCTGCGCGTGCGCGCGGGCCGGCACGCGATCCGCGACGACATCCCCGGCGCGCTGCTGCCGCCGAAGCCGGTGCACGCCGACGTGACCGTGGGCGAGCGTCGCGGCTGCATCGTCAACGGGGCCATCACGGGGGTCGTCGAGCTGGTCGGCACCGACACCGGGATCGACGCGAAGATCCGGTTCCTGCGGACCGGGACCGGCGAGGAGCTGCTGGCCGAGGAACGCGCGCACTTCTGGTGGCCCGGCGCGAGGCTGTTCATGCCGTCGCACAACGGCTACGGACGGCTGGAGCAGCGCTTCACCGCGTACGGCGGCGAGCGGATCTTCGGCCTGGGCCAGCGCACGCACGGGCGGCTGGACCAGAAGGGTCTCGTGCTCGATCTGGTGCAGCGCAACGCCGAAGTCTCGGTACCGTTCCTGCTGTCCGGCCGGGGCTACGGCTTCCTGTGGAACTCCCCCGCCGTCGGGCGCGTCGAGTTCGCAGAGAACGGCACCCGCTGGGTCGCCGACGACGCCCGCCAGATCGACTACTGGATCACCACCGGCGAGAACCCGCGGAAGATCCTGTCCCACTACGCCGACGCGACCGGCCATCCGCCGATGCTGCCGGAGTGGGCATCCGGATTCTGGCAGTCGAAACTGCGCTACCGCACCCAGGACGAACTCCTAGCGGTGGCCCGGGAATACCGCGAGCGCGAGTTGCCGCTTTCGGTGATCGTCGCGGACTTCTTCCACTGGACCCACCTCGGCGACTGGCGCTTCGACCCCGCCGAGTGGCCCGACCCCGCGGGCATGGTCCGCGAGCTGGACGAGCTCGGTGTCAAGCTGATGGTCTCGGTGTGGCCGACGGTCAGCCCGCTTTCGGAGAACTACCGCGAAATGGCGGACGAGGGCCTGCTCGTCGCCACCGACTACGGTGTCCCTGCGCACGCGCCCTGGAAGGACAAGGGGTTCGGTGCCGAGCTGCCGGTGGCGTTCTACGACCCGACCAACCCGGCGGCGCGCGAGTTCCTGTGGGCCAAGGTCAAGAAGAACTACTACGACCTCGGCGTGCGGGGGTGGTGGCTCGACGCCGACGAACCCGAGCTGCGGCCGGGGCATCCGCACAACCTGAACTTCCATGCCGGGCCGGGTACCGAGGTGGCCACGCTGTACCCGCAGGCGCACGCGCAGACCTTCCACGACGGCATCCGCCGCGAGGGCGACGAAGAGGTGGTGCTGCTCAGCCGTTCCGCGTGGGCGGGCAGCCAGCGCTTCGGCGCCGCGGTGTGGTCCGGGGACATCCCGGCGACCTGGCCGTCGCTGCGCGCGCAGGTCCGGGCCGGGCTGAACCTGGCGATCGCCGGGATCCCGTGGTGGACCACGGACGTCGGCGGGTTCCACGGCGGCGACCCGGGCTCGCCGGAGTACCGTGAACTGCTGGTGCGATGGTTCCAGTACGGCGTGTTCTGCCCGTTGCGGCTGCACGGGTTCCGCGACCCGCGGCCGGAGTTCGGCCCCCAGATGACCGGCGGCCCCAACGAAGCCTGGTCCTACGGCGAGGACGCGCTGCACCTGATCTCCGACGCGCTGCGGATGCGCGAGCGGATCCGGCCGTACCTGATGGCACAGATGCGGGTGGCGCACGAGCAGGGCGTCCCGCCGATGCGGCCGCTGTTCGTCGACCACCCCGACGACCGGCTCACCTGGGAGATCGAGGACCAGTTCCTACTCGGCCCGGACCTGCTGGTCGCGCCGGTGCTGCACGCCGACGTCACGGCCCGCACGCTGTATCTGCCCGCGGGCGCCTCGTGGACGGACGCGGTCACCGGCGAAACCCACGACGGCGGCACGAAGGTGCACGTGCCCGCGCCCCTCGACCGGATCCCGGTGTTCCTGCGCGAAGGCGCGGCGATCCCGGTCCACCTCGAACCGGCCGTCAGCTCCTCCTGACGGCCGGCCGGCGGGGCGGGGCCACCGGAGACGCCGCGTCCGGTACCCCGTCCCGTCCCTCACCGGGTCAGTTCCGCCCAGCGCCCGTTTCGGCGAAGTCGGCGTGGCCGGTTAGTCAGCGCTTTCCCGGCGTCAGCTCGGCCCACCGGCCAGGGCGGCGAAGCAGGACACGGTCCGCTGTGTCGAGGGTCCAGCCATCGGGCCAGGCGCGGATCGCGGCGCCGTTGGTACGCGCCCAGGCGCGTCCGGGCCCGAAACCGTCCACACAGGACGCACCGGTGAAGTCCGCGTGGCCGGCGAACAGGGCGTCGGCGAACCACGCCCGCGCGCCGAACCGGGTGTCCCGGAAGGACGTCCGGCCCGCGAACCCGGCGCCGATCGCTGCGAACGGGCCGCCGAACCGGGCCCCGGCGAAGTCGGCGTGCGCGGAGAACCGGGCGGCCTGAAAGGTCGCCGGCCCAGCCATCACGGCGCGCCGGAAGGAGGCGTTCCCGGCGAAGACGGCCCGCTCGAACACCACCTCGCCTTCGAAGCGGGCGTCCTGGAACAGGGCGTGCCGGACGAAAGACGCCTCGTCGAATTGGACGTCGCCGGTGAAGACCGTGCCTGCGAACCGAGCGTCGTCGAGGAAACGGGTCCACGAGAAGTTCGCGTGCCGGACGCGGCATCCGCTCAAGTCGAACCGGACCATGATCGGCCCCTGGCCGTTCAGGTCGAGATCCGGCCAGAACCCGGGATTCTCCGGTATCAGGTGGCGCCGCAGCAGCGCCCAGACCGCGTACCGCCAGGCGGTCTCACCGCGCCACGGCGTCAGGCAGGACATGACCTCGTCGGCGAACGCCTGCCGCAGTTCCGGGAACTCCTGCGCCAGTTCCTCCTGGTCACCCAGATGCAGGAGCCGGTCTTCCCAGCTGGACTCCACGCGCACCGGCAACGACCCCTGCTCGGTCACCGTGGCCCACTCGTCCTTGCGATACCGCAGGACGGCGAAGAGCGCACCACCCAGCAGGCCGGCCACTATCAGGACCGGCAGCGGGATGAGCAGATCAGGCACGCTGCCGATTGTCGCGCCACGGCTGCCTCGGTGACAGCGAATTTGGGCGGGTCGTGAGTGGATAACAGTGTTAGAACACTGTTATCCACTCACGACCGGGTGCGCTCAGGCGGACTTGATGGCCGAGATCTCGAACTCGAGGGTGACCTTGTCGCTCACCAGGACACCGCCGGTCTCCAGCGCGGCGTTCCAGGTGATGCCGTAGTCCTTGCGGCTGATCGTGGCCGAGCCCTCGAAGCCGATCCGGTCGTTGCCGAACGGGTCCTTCGCGGCGCCCTCGAACTCGAACGGGATGGTGATCGAGCGGGTGACGTCCTTGATCGTCAGGTCGCCGGTCACCTCGAAGCCGGTCTCGCCGGCTTGCTTGATCTCGGTCGAGGTGAAGGTGAGCTGCGGGTACTCGTCCATCGACAGGAAGTCGTTGCTGCGCAGGTGACCGTCGCGGTCGGCGTTGCGGGTGTCGATGCTGTGGGCCTGGATGGTCACCTGGGCGGTCGACTTCGAGGGCTCGTCGCCATCGATGTGCACGGTGCCGGTGAAGTCGTTGAAGCTCCCGCGGACCTTGGTCACCATCGCGTGCCGGGCGACGAAGCCGATGCGGCTGTGGGCCTGGTCCAGGGTGTACTCGCCGGTCAGCTGCGGGTAGGTGGTCGCGGTGGTCATGCGTCTCTCTCCTCCGGAGGGCGGTCCCCATTGATTGAGGGCTCAACCACAACATACACCGATTGACTGGTTGCGCAAGCAACCAGTGCGTAGACTTCCGGTATGGGTGAAACGACGCCACTGGGCGACGACGAGGCGGCGTTCTGGCGACCGCTCACCCGGATCCTCACGGTCCTGCCGCGGACCCTGGACGAGCAGTTCGCCGCCGAAAACGGCGTCACGATGACCGACTACACGGTGCTGGTGTCGCTGTCCGAGGCACCCGACCGCCAGCTCCGGCTCTCCCAGCTCGCCGCGGTGACGGCGCTCTCGCTCAGCCGGATCAGCCGGGTCGTCGACGACCTGACCCGCCGCGGCCTGGTCCGCAAGTGGCGCTGCGACCGGGACGGCCGCGCCTCGAACGCCGCGTTGACCGACGCGGGCCACGCCAAACTCACCGCCGCCTACCCCGGCCATCTCGCACGGGTGCGCTCGGCGGTGTTCGACCACCTCTCGGCCGAGGAGGTCCGCACCGCCGGGCCGATCCTCGCGCGCCTGGCCGCGGCGCTCGACGCCGCGCCACCCGACCCAGGAACAGGGGCACCATGACCGACGGCGAGTTCAAGCGCGATCTGAACTACATCCCGACCCGGATCACCGCCGACGGCTCCGACGGCTACCCGGTCGAGGCCGGTCGCTACCGGCTGGTCATCGCGCGCGCGTGCCCGTGGGCGAACCGAGCCGCGATCGTGCGGCGGCTGCTCGGGCTGGAACCGGTGCTGTCGATGGGCATCGCGGGCCCGGTGCACGACGTCCGGAGCTGGAGCTTCGACCTCGACCCCGGCGGGCGCGACCCGGTGCTCGGCATCGAACGGCTGCAGGACGCCTTCTTCGCGCGCTACCCGGACTACCCGCGCGGCATCACCGTCCCGGCGATCGTGGACGTCCCGACCGGGCAGGTGGTGACCAACGACTTCAAGCAGATCACCCTCGACCTGTCGACCGAGTGGACCGCGTATCACCGCTCCGGCGCGCCCGAGCTGTACCCGGACAAGCTGCGCGACGAGATCGACGACGTCTCGGCGAAGGTGTTCACCGACGTCAACAACGCGGTGTACCAGTGCGGGTTCGCCGGTTCTCAGTCCGCCTACGAGGACGCCTACCACCGGTTGTTCTCGCGGCTGGACTGGCTTTCCTCGCGCTTGTCGGATCAGCGCTATCTCGTCGGCGACACGATCACCGAGGCCGACGTGCGGCTGTTCCCGACGCTCGTGCGTTTCGACGCCGTCTACCACGGCCACTTCAAGTGCAACCGGCAGAAGCTCAGTGAGATGCCGGTGCTGTGGGCCTACACACGCGACCTGTTCCAGACGCCGGGGTTCGGTGACACCATCGACTTCGCGCAGACGAAGGAGCACTACTACTTCGTCCACCGGACGATCAACCCGTCCGGTGTCATCCCGCTCGGGCCGGACCCGTCCGGCTGGCTGACGCCGCACCACCGGGAAGAGCTCGGTGGCCGTCCCTTCGGCGACGGGACCCCGCCCGGGCCGCCTCCGGAAGGCGAGCTCGTCCCGGCGCTCACGAGTCCTTGAACATCCCGGCCCGGGCCGCTCCCAGGGCGGACGCCAGCGCGCCCGCCCGTACGACATTTCCGGGCACCGAGCTGAGCGCGAGCCGTGGCTGCGCGGTCGCCTGCTCCGCCAGCTCGCCCTGGATGCGCTCGAGCAGCGCTTCCCCGCCCGCTTGCGGTATTTCCCCGCTGAGCACGACCAGTCCCGGGTCCACGACGCAGATGATCGCGGCCAGCCCCGTGGCCAGCCGGCTGGCGAGCTCGGCGAGAAGATCCGCGTTGCCCCGCGAGACCGCCTCAGCAGCCGTTTCCCCCGGAACACCGTGCTGCCGCGCCAGATCCAGTACGGCCGCCGCGCCCGAAGTGAGCTGGAATCCGCCGTGGCCGCCCCGCCCGACGTCCCGGCTCAACGGGGCACCGGCCACCGGCAGGTAGCTGACCTCGCCCGCTCCGCCGGTGGCACCGCGGTGGACCCGCCCGTCGAGGACCAGGGCCATGCCGATCCCCGCGCCCGCCCACAGCAGAACGAAGTCCTCGATACCTTTCGCCTGGCCCGTCCGCATTTCCGCGACAGCCGCGAGGTTCACGTCGTTCTCGACGGTGACGCCGGCACCCAGCGCCCTGCCGAGTTCCCCTGCCAGATCCGGCAAATCCCAGCCGAGGAGATGCGGTGCGTAGCCGAGCCGCCCGGTGCGCGGGTCGATGGCGCCGGGTGTGCCGAGTACGACCTCCCGCAACTCACCCACCTGCAGGCCGACCCGCGCAGTGGCGGTTTCCAGGATCGACCGGAGCCGCTCGGCCGGGCGCCGGGGCGTCGCGCACTCGTGCTCGGCGACGATCGTTCCGGTGATGTCGGCGATCGCGACCGAAAGGCGGTCGGGGGTCACGTCGACGCCGGCGACCTGAGCCGCACGCGCGTTGGCGGCGTAGAGCTTGGCACTGGGTCCGCGGCCACCCTCGTCGATTCCCGCGGGCACCACGAGACCGTCCGCTTCGAGCCGGCCGAGCAGCTGAGTGACCGTGGGGTGCGCCAGCCCGGTGAGAGCGGACAACCGGCTGCGGGACAACGGCCCGTGGTCGAGCAGGAGCTCAAAGGCAGCCTTGTCGTTGATCACGCGCAGCAGCCCCGGCCGACCGGGCGCAACAGTCACTCGTTCTCCTCAATACGAAGGTTTACTTCCAACTCTAGAGGATCGGCCTGCAGCCCGTCTACCTGCTTGACAGTCAGTTGGTGACCCATTTACCTTCACGTCCCAATGTGAATGTTTACTTCATATTGGAACCCGGAGGAGCATCATGAAGAGCTTCCACCGCTGGGGCGGCCTACTCGTGGCCGCCGCGATGACGATCACCGCGTCCCCCGCTTTGGCCGCACCGAAGGCCTGGGCGCTGACCTGGTCCGACGAGTTCACGGGCAGCGCGGGCACCGGCCCCGACCAGAGCAAGTGGACCAATGACGTCGGCGGCGACGGCTGGGGCAACAACGAGCGGCAGTACTACACGGCGGGCAGCCGCAACGCCGCGCTCGACGGTTCCGGCAATCTGAAGATCACCGCACGCAAGGAAAATCCGGGCGGCTCATGCTGGTACGGCCAGTGTGAGTACAGCTCGGCGCGGCTGCACACCCAGGGCAAGTTCACGCAGGCCAACGGCCGCTTCGAAGCGAAGATGAAACTGCCGGCGGGGCAAGGGCTCTGGCCCGCCTTCTGGATGCTCGGCGCGGACTACGACAGCGCCGGCTGGCCGAACTGCGGCGAGATCGACGTGATGGAGAACGTCGGCAACGAGCCGAACACGGTGTACGGAACGCTGCACGGCCCGGACTACCACAGCGAAAACGGGCCTGGCGGCTCAACAGAAGCCTCGAGCCCGC
>Ga0307507_10013187_pt1 | contig 10077 bp, 13 predicted proteins | sample 7_EM_MG_FD_207223 | JGI IMG/M metagenome (GOLD analysis project Ga0307507, IMG submission 207223) | Populus trichocarpa ectomycorrhiza microbial communities from riparian zone in the Pacific Northwest, United States - 7_EM | ecosystem: Host-associated > Plants > Roots > Unclassified | place... | reverse complement strand
AACAACCGCCGCATTTGCCATGGCTAACGTGCAAGTGCTATTGGGTATATCGACACTTCTTTACCTTGTTCCTGTGCCTCTCGCGGCCGCTCATCAAGCGGGAAGCGTACTGCTTCTCAGTGCGATGGTCCATCTCCTGATCAATCTGCGCAGACCTGGCACAGCTGCTAGACTCTGGAGAAAAGCCGTACAACGACCCTCTGCAAAACTCCCCGAACCATATAACTTAAAATAAAAGTAATTGTAAGTATATAAACGGCCGCCATTGACATGATTAGGGTGCTTCTGGAGGATTGTGATAGCAAAGAAACGTTCTACATAAAATACCCTTCTGGCTAGTTACTACAACGGAACAAACGAGCGATCTTTCTTCAGAGTGTTACCGCCCTTTCTTCTCTACCCTCCACTCCTTGAAAATGCCATCCAAGCTTTTGTAGATTAGATGCGATGGAAGACATCTTATGATTTCTCCAATTCGTTCCTCAACTTCGCCCTTGCCTTTGTCTCCCAAAGCTTTTTTTGCATACTCCACCGTCATGCGGAACATGGCAAGAACCGCAAGGGACACATGGGTCTGCTGAGAGCCATGGGCAGAGCCCTGGGACAGCGCTGATAGAAGAGGACCAGATATGCTGGGTCCAGATATCGTTGGTGCAGTCTGCGAAAAGGGTGTAGCTCGCTCGCCACGGACAAGTCGAAGAAGAATTTCCAAGACATTGTCCGTTTCCGTCAAATGGGTCTTCAAGAAACGTTGACGCTCATTAAGGGCACCCACAGGTGAATTGGTCGCCCAGCCATCCAGCACAGTCCAGATTGTGGGTGCCTAGGGGAAGTGTTAAGTGAGGTAAGACAGCATTTGAGATGTCCCTTTACCGGGTCAGGATCAACAACTTGAATTTTCTTTTCCCAGCCTTCTGCTGCATCTCCAGATACCCAAAACATTCGACCAAACATGCTCTTCAACCAGTCTTGAACATCACCTGTTTTCGCCCATTTGGGCTCTGACAAGGGCCGTGTTGTGTCAAGGTGGACAAGTAGTGTCAAGATCGAAGGTAAAGTTGCTTTTGAAAATGGAGGGAGGGTGATATCGGGGTCACTGTCAACAGGACTGTCCAACAAAGTAGGAAGAGACAAGTAGGACTTTGTAACATCGGAAAGGCACTCCAACTATGGAATTCATCAGCAATGAAGCATACTTAATAAAATTTAACATACGACTATTCCTTTCAATCCATCATCTCCCTCTTTGCTTATCTCGATGACAACTTCGATGCGGCCCTCTTGACGGAAGACCTTGAGCGACTGAACAACCTCAGCATCAATGACAAGTCGCCGGTTGCCACCAGCGTATGATAGCGACAGGCGATTTGCTGATGGAGTTTTCGCTGAATTAACATCAACTTTAACGACAGGCAAAGGCAAGGAGTCTTCAAAAGTTGACGTTGACGATGTTGACAAGAGTGTGTTGGAAGTTGGAGATGCGGGCGGCTCTGGGAGATGGTCTGCGTGAATAGAATCCATTTCAACAGAGTGGTTTTTGGATGCAGAAGAATCGTCGTCATGGCCGTTTACGACGATGGAAGGGCCATTGTCCATAAAGCTTGTATCTTGGGTTTCGATATTTAGCAGGGTCGAATCCGCCGACAGTGCTGACAGTGATTTTGTGGGAGGTATTGACGAATTGTCCAACATCTGCGTAGGAACATATACAAGATGGTTAGCAGGTTGTTTCTCGCTGTTAAAAAATGAGTAAGGACAAAGTTCAATGAACAGGATATGTCAAATACGGACACAGATTCAGAGAGCAGAGAGTCATTCTGAGAGGAAGAAATTGCATCGGCAGCAGTAGAAACAGGTGGCTCCTCTGAAGCAGAGGGCGCAGTAAGAACATGACCGTCCGGAGACGGCAGGGCAAAGCCTTCAGTTCGCTCTGACTCGCTATCCATCGCCAAAGGGGCATCGACGCCATTGATGGATCCATCCACCGACACTCGCTCAAGTACAACACCAGAAGAGGAGACAAGAGGGGCAACAGAAACAGCTGAAACTTCATCTCTCGGAAGGGATCTGTCCGTTTTCTCAGATACCGCTGGACCAGGCTCAAGAGCCACTGCCCCCGCCAAATTTACATCATCATTATGAATAATGCCTTGAGGAACCAAAACATGTCAGCAGTGTGTGCACAAGGCAGCCTCCTTACCCCCAGAGAAGATTCAGAGGGTATTTCACACCAAAACGTGCGAGAGGTGAAGCAAAAAAAATGCTCACCATCAATCATTTCACCTTCAATATCATCATTCTTTGACGGTTTGTTTATAGCAGAGGCATGCAAATGATCACTGTCCTCTTCCTCGTCGTCTGGAGGATGTAACTCACCGGCTGCCTCAGCTTCCTCTTCACCTTCAATAATGGCAGCCATTAACCAATCGGCTTCACTGGCAGTTTCAGCGACACTTGGTGCAACACTAGCAGCCACGCTCGACCGGTCATCGTTGAGCCCAGCCATTTGTGGAGGTGGCGGAGGAGCTCGACCGTCATCCAAATCTCCATCCGCGTCATCGTCCTCAAACTTCTTTCGCTTTCCTTTCCTGGTGTCTGAAGGGGCATCAGTATACGAGAAAGAAGAGCTATTAGGAATTGGGCGAGCATCATCGGCAGTGACTGGAGTATGAAAATATATCCTGATTCGTGATGGTGGAGGCGTATTGGAATTCACGTCGGATGAAGCTCGCGGCAAAGCCGTTGTTATAGCTTGGGACCCTTGCGAAGGCGTGTCCTGCACCATTGCATCATGCATAGGATCTGAAGTTGTGGTTCGTGCCTCGTCTTTTGAATCAACCTGAGGTTCTGCTGCAGGATTTGACGAGTCGGCCCCCTGCAAGATACTGTTGTCCTCCATCACCTCATCTTTTACAACGACGTCCGACTCTTCCAAACCCAAACCAACTTTAACCGGCTCTTTCATTTCTGTTTTCGCCTGGGATGAAGGTGGTAGCACGCCCCAAGTCCAATCCAAGTCAGGGATTGACAGGCCAATCATCTTAAAGTCTGTAAGCGTCCTTCGATTCTCTTCCTTTTTACCATTGGTGACGTTCGATAACACAGGTCCATCTCTGGAGTTGTACGCGGAGCCACTACTCCCTCCATCGTGTCGACCGCCTCGATTGGTACCTTGGTTGCGAGCACGGAATGATCCTCCTCCACTCCCGTTATTGAATGATCCACCACCTCGTCTACCCCCATAATCTCTGTTTACCCCGAAATTTCCCCTCGACCCGTGTCCTCTCAAGGGTCCATTCGATTGTCCGCCTCCCCGTCCGCCTCCACTACCCCCTCCAACAAAGCTACCGCCTCGACCACGACCACCTCTGTTGACAGACATTGAACCTGCCCTTCCACCACGAGCTCCACCGCCAGAAATACCTCCACGGCCACCAACGGCACCTCCTCGGCTGCCTCCCATAGGAGGTACTCCACCACGACTGGAACCATGGACGGGTCCAGTAAAAACTCCTAGGTTTTGAGGTGGTGCGGGAGGAGGCTGGAATTGGGGTTGTGGTGGTTGTGTTGGTGGTGGTGGATGATGTTGACCTGGATTGTGTCGGTTGTTGGTGGGACCATCGAACCGTTGTCGTTTAGCTGGAGGAAGGTGTTGAGGGGGAGTATGATGAATGTGGCGAGGTTGCTGTTGCTGAGGTTGAAGGTGGGGAGCAAAAAATTGCTGGGGTTGGGTAGGTGGATGAGGATACGACTGTTGAACGATAGGTTGAGGTGGAGCAGGTTGAGGAACGTATTGCTGGGGATAGCCAGCGGTTGGCTGGTAAGGATTATAAGCAGGCTGAGGTGGTGGTTGGGGTGGTTGTACGAGTTGTGGTGCAGGGTGATACTGCTGCTGCTGCTGCTGGCGTTGCCAATGGTTATTTTGAGATCCATAACCATAATTTGCGTATAAAGCACTTTGTTCAGGCGGAGGACGTGGAACTTGAGGAGCAGTCCATTGATGATTATATTGGGCTACAGTTGGAGGTTGTACATGTGGTTGCTGAGCTGCAGCTGCGTTTGCCCACCAAGCAGCATAGTCGGGATGTGTTGGCTGAGTAGGAGGAGGAGGAGGACCAGGAGGAAGAGGAGGTTGCTGCGCTGTAAAACTAGGGAGAAATGGATTTTTGTTCATTTCGTAGTAGTAAGTAACTTAGTTGAGCACGACTACTACAAAATTATCACTTTCAATCTCCGCTCAAATAATATTTAATATTTAATATCATCCTTCGGTGTACCAGGAAACCTAGGTGCAAGTTCCTTGGCCTGACTCACTTGCCTGCGTTTGCGATGCTCAGACTGCCGCACTACACAGCAACCCCCATCAGTTATTGCATAAAGCTTAGAGGAGAAAAAGCAACCAACTCGCAAAAAAGTCTCGGTGAAGCATGTAACGCTCATGTGTTGGCGTCAACGTTGCTGGACCAGGACGAGACGGGGCAACTGGCTTTGTCCCGTTGTCATCGGTCTTGTCTTTCTCCTCCTTTTCTTTTTGCTCCCCCTTTTCTTTCTGCTTCTCCTTTTCCACTTTCTTCTTCTGCTTTTCTTCCCATTCTTCCTTCACTTTCCTAATCTCCTCGGGTGTCAAAGTAACATTCGGTGACGGATTGTCGCGAACTAGGCTCGCAAATCCCTGGTCAGAGAGATGTCCAGGGCAAGTATAAAGGAAGTCAGTCGTGTTGATGGTCGCAAGTACTATCGTTGTTGGTCTTGAGCAGACATAACAAGCTTTAGCAGTGGCAGCTGTCTGTGTCCATGTATAAGCTTCATGGCCGTATTCAAAGAATAAGAAGAGATTGTACCCTCTTGTAATACAGATTTGTGAATGACATGAGGCCAGGTTCAAACTTGATCAAATCAAATTACTTAACTTGAGCGCCTAATCAAGTTTTTTTCCAGCGCCATCGATCAATAAGTATGCCAGACAGCCTGACAATTGGGAAGCCCATCGAGTGCAAAGCCGCTGTTTGTTGGGGAGCAGGAGAACCTCTAAAGATCGAAGAGGTTCAAGTCTCGCCACCCCGAGCTCACGAAGTTAGAATCCAGATTCTATACACTGGCAAGAGCGCCTTCCATTTACTAAAACATATCTCACATCTCGCTAGGCATCTGCCATACTGATGAATATACGCGCAGTGGCAAGGATCCCGAGGTACTACTTCCATCAACCAGTTTATCTCTTATCACCAGGCAGCTCATGCACAAGGGGTTTAGGGCATCTTTCCGGTCATCCTCGGCCACGAAGGAGGAGGAATAGTGAGCATCTCTTTTCTATGGCATTGGGAGTGCATTGAATCATAGTGATTAGGTGGAATCTGTGGGTGAAGGTGTTACAAACGTCGCTGTCGGCGACCATGTCATTCCCTTGTACACAGCGGGTAAGTTCAACGCTTAGCGTTTTGCTGGGGTGCCTAACTTCTGCTAGAGTGTCGTGAATGCAAGTTCTGCAAGAGCGGCAAGACAAACCTTTGTGGAAAAGGTACATAATGCGTTGCTTCCTATGTGCAATCCACTTGACATGGAGTAGTTCGAGCCACACAAGGTAAAGGTCTAATGCCCGATAGCACTAGTCGCTTCATGGTCAACGGCCAACCTATTCATCACTTCGTTCGTTTGACGGCTGATCGATTATCATGCATGATCAGCTAACCCGCGCTCAGATGGGTACATCCACCTTTTCCCAGTACACAGTCGTAGCGGACGTCTCAGTCGTCGCCGTGAACACGGCGGCTCCTCTCGAAAAGGTTTGCTTACTTGGATGTGGTATTACCACTGCATGGGGCGCCGTTATCAAGCAACAAGGAATCAGTATGATCTTGTCTTTTTCGTGCCATGGTTATTGTTGACCATATACATCTCAGAGGGTTCCACTGTTGCAGTATTCGGCTGCGGCGCGATTGGTCTGGGCGTTATCTCTACGTCTGCCTTGGTTGGAGCTAGCCGTATCATTGCGATTGACACCAACCCCGCGAAGAAATTATGGGCCAAGGAGTTTGGTGCCACCGAGTTTGTCAATCCAACCGAGCTACCAGAGGGCACCAAAATTCAAGATCATCTCGTAAACATCACTGATGGAGGTCTCGATTTCACCTTTGATTGCACTGGAAATGTAGGCCGTTGTTTCGAGGTCCACCATTGTTACTTTATGCTCTCCTTCTGCTAGGTTCAAGTCATGAGAGCCGCTCTTGAGGCGTGTCACAAGGGCTGGGGCGTATCTACAGTAATCGGTGTGGCTGCTGCTGGACAAGAAATATCAACCCGACCGTGAGACTTATATTTTTTGTTGAAAAAGCTAACCTTGTCGACGTTACATTTTTTGCAGTTTCCAGCTCGTGAGGAGTTTTAATATTCTTTTTTTTAGATCGTCCTGTTTACATTCATGCCTGGCATTTCAGGTAACTGGTCGCACATGGCGTGGAACCGCCTTTGGGGGCGTCAAAGGCAGGACTGAAATTCCTGGGCTGGTAGACGGTGTGTTTGACCGTTATCATCAGCTGGTATCGTTACTAATCTCCTTGCAGATTATCTTAGTGGCACACTGAAGATTGACGAATATGTCACACATCAAAGGAGTCTTGCAGACATTAACAAAGGCTTCCATGACATGCATGTGAGTTACCTTCTTGAGCGCTAGCCTCAGTTCAGCTCGTTGACCTTGTGGAAGTCTGGCGACTGTATTCGTTGCGTCGTGGATATGTCATGAAGACGATGAAAGTGAAGTATTTTAAATCACAGCATGTATGAGAATGTGATTCCGCCATAAAATCCATGAGTAAATGACTGTAAATGGCATTGAAATATTCAAAGCTATACCCCTCGATTAAGCATCACACTCTCTGGTTTAGCCCCAACAATCGCTCGCCATAGAATTACAAGGGCTGCCTTGACTTCTCTTCTTCGCACACCGCTCTTCCTCCACAAGGCGCCAATAACAGCAATAACACACACCAAAAAGGAAACATCCAAGAATAATCGACGAACAATGATCATCGTTGGTGAACGGTTCTCATTTCTTGCAAAAAACACCGTTAAGTCTCGCAAAACAGCGATTGCACGAGTGACGGGATTAACAACAATTGACCACATTCCGAGGTCGTCAATGTCCCATTGCGGATTGTTGTCATGTGGTGAGCCTCTCCCAGCAGCCCATGCTGGGGAGCCAATGCCCCGTGGACTAAGAGAGACCCTTGATGGCAAAACAGAGCGTGTTTCAACAGACTCCAGTCGTTCCGTTAGGGCAGCTAGCTGAACTTGAACACTCTCAAGTGCACGCTCCAGTGTTGGTCGCGATGCAGGTCGGCCGGGACCATATTGGGATGTTTGGTTGTAAGTAGGGTGGGGCGGGTATAAATGCGGGGGAGATACCAACTCCGCTCTGGACGACTGGGAGTAGTGCCCAGCATAAGAGCAAGTTGTCGGGTATAATGAAGAAGGCACAGACATGGGATCAGCGAAAGCGGAGGGTGTGGAATACCCAGGAAGCGGCTGCGCAGGTGGTATGCCATGCGCTGGCGGGGGTGACATTACGAGAGATCCGGCCATTGGCGTGCGGTAGCGATGAGAAGACAACGAAGATTGGGGGCGATTTTCAAAGGCTGGTTCCCTACTATTTGCCGGTGGCAAATCGCCGGCCTCGTCGTCTGACTCTTCCTCCGAAATGGAATCAACTTCTGAGGCATGAGGAATTTCGTTTTGGCTTGATGCCAAAGCGTTTTCTCGGGTGTAGTGAGCCGGTGCGGCGTCAGAAACAGTTGATCCAGAAGCGTCGGATGCGGGCGATTTGGTGAACGTTCCTGAAGAAAGTTAGCAAACGAAATGATGGTCATTTCCACCGACATACGACTCGTGACGATATTAGCAGGATCACCACCATACGCCTCAAGTTCTTGCACGAGGTCCATCGCTATAGTCTTTCCAGAATACTTTCGGAGCACCTAACTTCAATTAACATGTCACGATATAGATGGCAACAACGTGCCAGACAAACCTTTAGGAGAGCATCGACATAGAGCCATTTTGCCTCAAAAGGATCCAAATCTTTGTGTTTGGCCCATGCATCCCTAAAAATAAGCTGAATCAAGAAAAAGGAATTGAAAAGAAGCCGAACCATTTTGCTCTGCCTAACATGTCAAAGATCCCTGGACGAGGCGCTCTAACATTTCCGACGGTTGCTGGATAGAGACTCTGAGCGTTAACCACCTTCTAGCTTGATCTTGCATATAAATGCACCTTGCTTATATAGACTGAAAACAGAATAAGATGGGCCGTCAAAAAAAAAAAAAAAAGACGAAGAAGTGACCCCACCTGTACATTGTAAGTTTCTCATCATAATCGGTTTGTATTGGCCCAGTCTTGGGTAGACTTTGTACGATCTCAACTGCACGATCAAATTGAGCGTCAATGAGTTCATGAGATGACATTTTGACCAGAGATAGTCAAGGGAGAGAATAGCGACTCTTTTGCTACTCTGAGTCTTTGAGTTGGCTGCGAGGGTGTAAACACGTGAAAAGTTCAGAGTCACGTAGTTTGCATCACAGTACTTCATCAAGTTCGACCGTCATGAGCTGTTCACATCGCTCCCTAGTAGCATGTCGCAAACAAGTAGTATTCTGCTTACAACTCCCTCGCGGTTACTAATTTGGCTTCCATTTTTGCCCATCCACTTCACAGGTCCCATGTGTTTTGGTTTGCTTCGCACACGCAGCCGCCGCTACGCGTCAGGTACAAGTTGGTGCAACTCTTCATCTCGAGATCTTGTCTACATGTCTTGCGCACGCGGGTCAAGGTCAGCTACGCTACGTAACTTGTTGCGACAATGTTACTCCAGTCTGTTCTTCGAGGAACGTTGTTCTGGACCAAATCGTCACTTTGCTATCTGCTATCTCTTAACGACCACGTATATCGGGGTACCGCGGTGTATAAAAAGTTTCTGGAGCTTTTTGTTGCTTGACTTTCAAACCTCTGTTCGCGCCGAGAAACCTGCCTTATGTTCGCATCCTCTGTAGCTGCTTTCCTGCTCGGGGCCTCTCTAGTGCTCGGTTCTCGTTTTAATTCACAGCTGGTTTTTTTTGCATTAATATCTACTTGATCGATTTACGGCGTGTTATAGGGCTTGCGGTACGTACATCAGCGACGCCCAACTCGTCGCTGCTGAAGCTCATTTCAGCCAACACAAAGTTACAGTCCGCGACTTTGCTGCTCTCACACCTACTAAGGCCAATGTTAGTAACCATGTCATTACCCTCAATATACCAGCTGAAATTTCTCCTCAAGGTCTACTTCCACGTAATTAGCAAAGATTCGAAGGAAATGTGCCGTAATACTGAAGTCCAGTCTTGCTCAAACAATTTGCAGTGAATCTCAGCTCAGTGCACAGATCAGCGTCATGAATACGGCATATGCTAATGCTGATATCACTTGGACCCTCGCGCGCACGACTCGCACCGTGAACGCCGATTGGTTCAACAAGGCTGGACCATCAACGACACAACCGTAAACGGCTATGAAGAACCAACTTAGGACCGGCGGCGCCAAGGATCTGAACGTCTATACTGTCGGGTATGTTGCATGCTACGACGCCTTCTCGGTCGTGTCGTGGTAAAGCAGGTTCAGTTTCGTGTCTGGTTCTGGAGTAGGTCTCCTGGACTGCTCCACATTTCCCTCCACCTACTCTAGTGCACCCAAGGATGATGGTGAAGTCACGCTCTTTTCACCCGTCCCCGGAGGATCTTCGGCCCCCTACAACCTCGGTCAAACTCTTACCCATGAAGCGGGTCACTGCGTCGGTCTATACCATACTTTCCAAAGTGGATGCAGCGCAGGCGATAGCCTCTATGACACCCCTCCAGAGGCCTCCGCTGCTTACGGCTGCCCCACTGGCCGCGCCACTTGCGCTGGTGGAGGTGTTGACCCTATTCGTGAGTATCTTTCCGTGAACACGGCCTCTATATATTGTCTGACAATTTCATGGACTACACCGATGATTCCTGCATGAACCAGTTCACCCTGGCCAGGTTACTCATCTGAGGTCCCAGATCG
>Ga0307507_10013186_pt1 | contig 10077 bp, 12 predicted proteins | sample 7_EM_MG_FD_207223 | JGI IMG/M metagenome (GOLD analysis project Ga0307507, IMG submission 207223) | Populus trichocarpa ectomycorrhiza microbial communities from riparian zone in the Pacific Northwest, United States - 7_EM | ecosystem: Host-associated > Plants > Roots > Unclassified | place... | reverse complement strand
AAATCGCTCCAGATCACTCAATAACCTCGCCAATTCCCTTCAAACTAATTTTGAACAGCAGGGTGCTTCAAAGGACCTTGAAGAAGCAATTTCCTTGCACCGAGAGGCGCTTCTTCTTCGGCCAGCACCTCATCCACATCGCTCCATGTCACTCTATAACCTCGCTGGTGCCCTTCAAGCTCGTTTTGAACAGCGGGGTGCTTCAAACGACCTTGACGAGGCAATTTCCTTGCAACGAGAGGCACTTCTTCTTTGGCCAGCATCTCACCCACATCGCCCCGCATCACTCAATAACCTCGCTGATGCCCTTCAAGCTCGTTTTTTCCAGCGGGACGCTTCAAGTGACCTCGACGAGGCGATTTCCTTGCGCAGAGAAGCACTTCTTCTTCGACCAGCACATCATCCACGATATTCCAATCTACTCAAACGCCTTGCTATTGCCCTCCGAATTCGGTTTGACCAAGGCCACCTCTTTCATGACATCACTGAAGCAATTTCATTGTACGAACGACTTCTTGATTGCCCCGTTCAAGATCCCAATCGCTCTTGGTCTTTAAAGCAGTTGCCTGCAGCGTTAAGGGAGCATCATGCACTAATAGGTGACCATCAGGACATTGTCAAAGGCAACTGATGCAGAGGGACAGTAGCTCGGTACATAATGAGCCTATGTGTAGTAACTAATTTGAACGAATGTTAGTATACGCCGCCTTCGGCTTAGTGCCCTGCATTGCAACGTCGACATAAAGTCCACCAATCAAAGGACGTGTCTCCTTGCACGCATCAAGCCATACCCCAATTACGAGTGTTGGTACAGTTCATGGCTCCGACCACCAAACTGCATATCGACCCTCCTCGAGCTGCATATCCGAGGACGCGAACACAGGTTCGAACACGAGTTCCGTAGAAGCGACACTGTGGTCCAGGACGGCGTCCGTGGGCGTATCGGGTGACGTGGAAGCTTTGATCGTTTTGAGGAGGTAGTTGGCTGTCCTCCACGCGTACATGCCCTCGTCCCTTTCCATCCACGATCACCACTCTATCTTTCTCATGCAACTGGAAAGGATAAATGATCATAACCTCCCTTGCACCGCCTTTAACATTACAGCACTCTGTGAGCCCGGTAGCAAGCGGAACCCAGCGGTAGCTTTAACAGCTACAGGTGTAAACGGCATGACGCGAACAGCTTCGTAGAAGAGAACGACCAAGCTCCGCGTGGCGCCATCTGGGTTGTGTTGCCCGCGGAAGAGGACAAATTCATTTGGACGACTTCTTATTCGTATTCGGGGGAAGCGCCGCAATTGGTGAATTTGTCGACGTGCATTCTGAACCGGTTAAGCCTGCGTCAATCATTCGTGCGTTCAAGTTGGACTAGGTTCGGTGAGGAGGAAGAGGAATGTGGAGGGCATAATGCGTTGTAGATGATGGGTCTGGATCAGTTCCGTATGAATCAGGGTGCGTGGTGCTTTTTGTCGAGTAAGGCCTGAATCCGTTATTTCCATAGTCTTCGTCAGTTTTTAGAAAGAAAGAAGGTGAGCCTTACCTTCAACCTCTGAATTGCTGTCCCAGATCCCCCCCACGAAAAGGTGTGTGCCCTTGGCTGGAAGAGCACGCCACCCCAACGCTTGTACAACGCCCACCACTAAGTTCTTCCACTCGCACCTCTGACTCTGTTCGGCCCGTCCGTTATAGACTCGTGGTTGCTGCTCCAGAGCCAGGTAAGATAGCCAAGACGCGTCGTGAATGAAATCCGCTGGCAAGGTTATTGTTCCATTGTCTGAGCGAGGGAGTGAGGTCGTGATAGCTGGCAGTTGTGGGCGGAATCAGAACTTGTGGCTTTCGGGTTGTTGGGAGTCATTGAGATAAGGAGAGAATAGCGTTCGAAAGACGGGGCCCATCGACTGTGCGACGTGTTGGACGTGAGGTTGGGTCGACGTCAAGACCCTTTAGAGCATGATGATGGTCAAGATCAAAGATGACGATCACAGGACGTTGATCACAGCCCTCATATCTCTTCTCTCATTTACATAAAACATTTACCAATGCGCCATTTGCAGATTCTGCCAATGTGGCTTGCTACGGTATTCACCCCTTCTGCTTTACGCGATGGTCCTTCGTCCGGTGCTTTGGAGGGAGTCGCATAATCGACTTATGTAACAAGGCGGAATACAGTATGTCACGGTACTCTTTGTTCGACTAAGCCTATCCCGGTAAATTCGTTGACATAAGTCCCATCCCAATGCCACCATCAAATCCGACACTTCAGCTCCACACCAACCATAGCAATTGTAGCACCCAACCCAACTCCGTCCCTCTAATATTCTTCCCAATAGCCACCTCTGTCATATCCTCAAACTCGTACCCAAGCCTTAACAACGCATGCATGAACGTCAAATCAAGACACCATTCCGGACAATCTGCGAGTTCAGCCATGAGTTCGGAGTCGGCACCCCAGTGTTTCCGGAGCCAATCATCGCGGCCTTCGCAGACTTGGCATGCGGTGCTGGCAACGGTGGATACCGTTATGGGGGAGGAGGGGGCAGGAGGCGAAAGAGGCGGTCATAGAAGTAGGAAAGGAGGGAGGGTTGGTAGACGCCGTTGAAAGAGCGTGGTTTGAGTTCACATACTCTGTGTGAGCATGTGTATCAGTACGGAGGTTTTGTTTGGAGAAAGAAGAACAGAGCAGGGACAGGGAAGAAGGGAGGAGTGAAGAGAGAGGAAGAGAGGAAGAAGGGAGAAAAGAAGAAATCTAGAAGGAAAGACAGTGAAACTTACCTTCCACCTGTGAATCAGCCTTCTCATTCCCCCGCCACGACAACGTATGCGCCCTCGGGCGAAAAAGCGATATCACCCCAACGACAACGATGAACGCAGCGCACGCTGCAAACTTCTTCCCCGCGAACCGCTTCGTCCCACCAACTCTACTCGGCCCCATTCCGCCCCCCAGTCGGTCGTAGTTGCTGCTCCAGGGAGATGGGATTGCCATGAGGTATCGTGAACGGGAGGTGAGGTTGTTGGTATTATTGACAGGTGTGGCGCGAACGAATCCAGTAGTGGTGACTTTGGGATTGACTGAGCTTCTAGTTGTAGTCTTTTCGCCGTCCAGCATACGATGGAGTGGAGCCGCGAGAAGAACCCACCTCAGGGATGGGATTGGGGATGGGGGAAAGGAACGTGGCTTTCGGGTTGTTGGGGATTCACAGAAACTGGGAGTGGATTGCGGGAGAGCACACAGGAGCGTTTGAAGAAACAATCAGCTGTACGGATTCATGAGAGGCATGAACAACATGAGGAGAAGATGTAAACTTACTGGAGCGTGACATCCACATCCTCGATTTTCCCTACATTCCGGCCAGTGCCGCGGAGATGCTACACGAGCTGATGAAGCTTCAGCTTCATCATTTGAGATTCGTAGCTGGAGCAAGCCGTCTAAGGGACCCGCCATCCCCAAGTTGAAAGTCATGGCGGGTAGACTGACTACCCCTGCGTAGTGCATATCTGCATGCGAAGAATCAATATCTAAAGGTGAACCTGGAGGAAGAAAGCAAACGCACCTCCTAAGTTCTCCAGCCCAGAGAAAGCAGCGCATGCGCTCGGATCGCCATTCCTTGTATCTCAAATGTCGTTGGGCATCATTGACAGTATTGTAACAAATGTGTGTGTATAAGTAAAGTGTCCTTTCGACGTGGCTACTGAACTCGATGTCAAGCAGCGATAAGAAACTGGTGACCGCTCCAGTCAAGGCAACTACACAGACTCCCAAAAGAAGACCCCCAAGACTAACATCCAAGTCCCTCGCCAAACACGCCGTCATCTCATACCCCACCGCAGCCGTCAATGTCGGCGGAACATCGAACCGATCAACAGCCGACGTCCTAGTCAAAAGACGCCGTCAGCTTCATTATCGGTGCGTATAGCCCCCTTCCGAATATCATCAAATCGGATTTTGGAGGGTTGGTGGGTGCGAGGAAGGATGCTATGAGGATGAATTTGGGTGGTCGTGGGAGGGAAGTGATACCCGCGCCTTTCTTGTCGGAAGATACCATGGTTTTCGTGGTCATTCGTGGTAGTTCGTTTGCCTTTGCCTAGTCAGTGGCGTTTTGGAAGGGAGGGGTTGAATAAACGGCTGGGGCAAATGCGGGTTGCTTCGGATGGGGGTTGAAAGGGTGAGAGTCTGCGTCCAGGTCCATGCCGTCCAATACGGGTTTAACGGATCCGGGCCATCGCGCAGCTGCGATGTATACTAGCTCATGAGGGATAGGAAGCGTCGCAGAGGGTTGTTGTAAAATGCGTATAGAGGGGTTTGAGGGACGGGTGGAATAACTACTTGAGATTAGGTGTTTGATTATGTCTGGAGATTGAATGAGTACTTTGAAGAGATATTTTCCCCCAAGACGTACCTTCCTTGGAAAGAGGGGGTATGTCGGAGAAGTATGGATCAGGAGACGCGTCCACGGTGGTCGGAGCGTCTCCCATGGGACCCGAGCATCATCCGCCAAAGGTCGGTTGGGCCATAAACGACGACGACAACGAAATGCCTCACCAGTTCGGCAAGTCGTGTAAGTGGCACCATCAACTCCGGTATCAACTTCTCAGCGCATTCCCCAACAATGACGAGCCTCGCATCTCCCTCCTTCTCCTTCCCTTTACCCAAAGCCACGTGAACGGCACGTAAGCCATGCACGAACCCGTCAAAGGTATCGTTCCACCTCACCCCCTTACCTACACCCCAATTCACAGCTCCATCCTCTCATTGGGGCATCCAGCTTGCTAGAGAATTGTTTGTGGATTCGTACTAGTAGAGAAGCCGCGTGGGGAAACAGGCGATGGCATCTGCGCGTGCGTAGCTGATCTTTGAGGGTCCTGGTGGGGATGAAAGATGGTCGAGAACGTTGTCGATGACTGCTATGGTGGTTTGGATGGCATCAGTGTCGTTCATGTACATGAATGGTGGAGGGAAGGGAGAAGGAAGGGATAAAGGAAGGAGAATAGGGAAAGAATGAAGGAGGAATGAAGGAGGAAGAAGCGAGAAAGAAAAAAGAAAAGGCAGAAGGACGGAACAGAGAAACAGAGACGGACGAAGTAGAGAAAAAGAAATTGAAATTGAAGGAAAGAAGAATGAAAGGAGAGAGAAGAAAACGACGTACACGGCTTTCGCCAACACAAGCTGCGCGAGCCGATCATGCCTCGAAAGACCAAGTAGCACTTCCATCCATCGTCACCTTCCTCTCAACGCCCGTCGCCTCCTTGATATTCATGATTCTCCGCGGCCGCTTCGCAAGACACGGGTTCCCCACCACCGCCTCTAGCTTCGCGCCCTGCAACGTCGACATAAAGTCCAGCCGATGAACGCGTCCGCGCATACATGAGGCTGTAGCCCGAAATACGAGTGCTGATACAACACATAGCTGCGGCCACCTAACTGCAGATCGTAGTTCTGCCCTGCCTCCTCATATCCGAGGACGTGAACACAGGCTCCAACACGATTTGCGTAGAAGCGCCACCGAGGTCGAGGACGGCGTACGTGGTCGTATCGGGCGTGGAAGCTTGGATCGTTTTGAGGAGGCAGTTGGCTGTCTCCACGCATACATGCCCTCGTCTCTTCCATCCATGATGCCCACTCCATCTTTCTCCTGTATTTGGGAGGGATAAGATGATCCTCCCTTCCGCATTCAAAGTATCAGCGCTCTATAAACCCGGTAACAAACGGAGCTCAGCAGTGGCTGTAACAGCTGCTGGGGTACACCTCATTCATCGGCTGGGCACAACCCGTACAGCTTCGTCCAGGAAAACATCCAAGCTCCATGCAGCCCCGTCTGCATTCCCAGCGAATGTTGATAAACCCGGTTGGGCCATTTTGAAGACTCCGTATTCGTATTCGGAGGACACAGCGCAGCTGTCGAATACGTGGACCTGGAGTTGAGACTATGTTGATCGTTAGCGCGTACTGAAGTAGGGTCGATGAGGTGGAAGAGGAATGTGGAGGGAGGGTACAGTGCGTTGTTGATGAAGGGTCTGGGTCCGTTTCGCTTTGCGTGAAAGGTGGTTTCAGAATTAGGGCAGGTGGATGGTATTGGTGTTGAGTCCGATGGCACCAGGTGGTGCTTTTTTCGTCGGAGAAGGCGCCGTATCCGTTTAGTGTCCTATTTCCATAGTTTTCGTCAGTTTCTGGAAAGAAAGAAGGTCTGCCTTACCTTCAACTTCTGAATTACTACCCCCCCACGAAAAGGTGTGCGCCATCGGCTCGAAGAGCACGCCACCCCAACGATCGCGCGGCGCCCAGCCCTAAGTTCTTGAACCCCGTCGCACCTCTGACTCGGTTCGGCCCTTCCGTTGTAGATACGTAGTTGCTGCTCCAGAAAAATAGTAGCCAAGATGCGTCGTGAAAGATTTCCGCTGGCGAGGTTGTTGTTGTTGTTCCATTGTCTGCAAGAGGGAGTCGGGTTGTGATAGCTGGTGGTTGTGACTTTCGGGTAGTTGGGAGTCATAGAGATAATAGATTGCGAGAGAAAATAGCATTCGAAAGAAGATTCAGCTACATAAATTTATTAAGGACTCAGGAGGATGAGTAATAACAGGCATAAACTTACCGAAACTCGGTTTACTCTACATTCCGGCCAGTTCCTCGGCGGTCCTATGTGCTGATGACGCTTCTGCCCTCAGGCCGTAACTGGAGGAAGCCGTCTAAGGGACCTGCCATTCCCAAGTTAGAAGTTGGAACCTTCTGACTACCGCGTAATATAGCAGTGCATGCTGCTGGAGGAATGGAGCAAACGCATCTGAGCCTTTCTCCAGCCCAGAGGAAGCGGCGCTAGCCCTTGGATCTCCGGGAAAAGCAGGACAGCGCAAGCGGAGCAATTGTCATCGTACTTTGAGGATTGCTGGGGGAAACGGTCAAATGAAAGGATGAGTGTCGGTTTCATCGACTGTGCTTGTCAAGATTATGTAAACACGTCTCAACGGCTCAAACATCTCGACCTCTCTTCGCAATTCAATGTTTTTGCCTAACTACTACTTTGGTATGCAACTACGGTTTCGTTCCCTCCAAAGATATCCTATAACTCTCTGCTTCTACAATTCGATGTATTTGTCTCCCGGCGAGCTAAGTTCTATGACATCGCTAGGAACACGTTGTGGAAATCCAGAAAGAATCACTTTGAAGTCAAGCCGCCCGGCGCACTTGCACCTCGCCCCATACTTTAGTAATGTCTTGAACAACCCTTGAACGATATGGCAACGAATACGAAGGCGGAGGAAGGTGGTACGAATTAATGCGAACAGGACAACGACTCCAAATAAAAAAAAGTCTCTTGCTAATGATTTATGGGCTCGTGGGAGGACGATGGGAGAAAACCGCGGAGAAGACGACGACGCACTTGCTGTTATTGACGCTTATTTCTCCGGGCGCGGCAGAGTGGGATGTAGGTAGATGGCGAGAAGGAGGTTGAGATGACGTTGAAGGGAGTTGGCGGGGGTTTCGGAGTGAGTGTGTTGAAGACCTAGTGATGTCGTGGGGTTAAGAGCTTCATAGGCTGTTTCAACCAACCTGTGAAAGCGGATCGATACCCCGAAACACAAGCGGGGGAACAGCAGAAGACAACTAGGGGTAAGAAAGCCAACTTTGTGGGGCTCAGTGCAGAACCATGTAATGCGTAATCTTGAGTCTGGAACAATTAGTTCAAGAGCTAGCTGTAGGTCGATTCTTCAGTCCCTTAGACCAAAAGGCGACTTGGTTGGGCTTACAGAGAACACAATGTGTCCTCCTGAGTCTCAAGACATTAGTTCAAGAGCTGGCTGTTGGTCAATTGGTTAGCAACAAGGTCAGCATGAGAAGGGGGCATAACCGTACTGAAAAATCCGTAAGGTCCACCAGATTAGCTGACCGCAAGCCGGTATTCTGGAAATCCTGCACATTTCGCATCAAAAAAGCTGGATTTGATGAGTCCGTACATCTTCAAAGATTTCGGAGGATTTTGAGCGGATTGCATGAGACGTATGACTCATGCGTACAACGATGTGAGAGGACCCCAAGGGCATCGCTCGCCAGGGCGGGCGGGAATTTCGAAAGCAGGAGCAGACCGCTGGGGAAAGTGGGTGAGTTGAGTTTGTCGAAGCCGGAAGGAGGGCGCGAAAGAGAGGCATAAGAAGAACGAGGAGGACAAGTGAAATGACAAAATTGGAGGGCAAACCAAAGGAAAGAAATCGCGATCAAAAGTGAAAGTGCAGTCGAAGGATCATTAGGCGCCAAAGTTAGTGGGAGACGAAAGTAAGGAAAGGCGTGGAGGGTATCAGAATAGAGACGGTAGGAAGTTAAAGACGAGAAAGGACACCTACCTGTGCGGAGTCTGAAGATGCATAGAGTCGATCTCTCGAAGGACGTACTTCGCTGGCAGACTTGCCTGGGTTCGTCACGTCATTAAAGGAAAGGAGATTCGTCGAGGTTTGCTAAGACAGTATTTAACAAAGGAAAATACCTAGACCGACCCCCGAGGCTTTTTCTAGGCAAGAGGCCAACACTGCAGCAATTGAATAGCGAAGGTGACCACCGAGAGGGCATGTGGCAACATTGATTCGGGAGGATATGTAGGGCCAGAGGGCAGGAGAAAAGCCCCAGGGATCGAACTCTGAATAACGGGCGATGGTAAGGCAGCGGCCGCTTAGGAATCGTGGCTTGCGGGAGCAAACCATGCAATCCGTGAGTTGAAAGCGAAGGACGCCAGACTCGGAGGACAGTCTGGCTGCCACAGAGCAGTGGAGTGCGTAGCTACAGAGAAATAACGTCAGAATGTAAACCGATAGAGATAAAGGACAAACGCACGTAAAAGTTCTCCTGCCGAAACAGCAGCGCTCCACGGACCACGCGGACTCTGCGAAGCAGACAGAACCCGGTTGAATCAAGGTACTTTGGGAACTGAGTACTGAGGGACAAATCTCATGAGAGAGATAGCTGGGGGCCCATCGACTGTGCGACGTGTTGGGTGTGTGTTGGTTGACGTTGGGTTGACGTCAAGATTCGAGAGCATGATGATGGTCAAGATCAAAGATGACGCGGACGCGCTGACGATCAAACGACGTTGATCACAACCAGTCCTTCTCAGACCTTTGTGCCAGTATGGTTTGCTGCTTCCAACGGTATTCGCCCTTTCTGCTTTACAAGATGGCCCTTCGTTTAGTGATTTGGAGGGTCAACCGGTCAGGCTCAGGAGTCGTGTCTACAGCATAACAGACTCAACTTGAAGAGGCAGTCCAGTAACATCACGGTACTCTTTGTTCTACTACCAATACATATTTTTACAACTTTTGTCGTCGGTTCTCAGATCTTTGAGGTGACTCTCCGTGATCGCGCCCAGGACGCACCTTACACATCGCTTTCTCGCTGCAATGCCACGTGTGTAGAAAACTTCTACCACCCGTTGGCGACATTCCTGCAAGGGGGTTCCGGGATTGGAAAAAAAGACCTAGGGTCGATTTTTTTTTTCCCTCGACTTTGGGTGGACTAACTAACTACATAATCAGGCACATGTCCAAATATGGTAATATTATGTCATCTTCAGCTTCATTTCCCACTCATGAACAGTAACATCGGGATTCTGATATTTCCTTGACAGGAAAAGGGATAATTGGATTGGATTAGAGCCAGGAGGTCATATACATTTTTTGTGGCAAAAAGTTTTGTGGAAGGTGCATGATCAAATTGTGCCAACTCATAGGGTGCACTGAGAGTATGTGATTACTTCCAAAGTGTATTTGACTCCTGAGTCCTCAGCCTGTGTAGGGAATGTCACGGGTTTACAAACCCATACGGGTTGAGGTCATGGGTGGGTACGGGTACGGGTATGGGTTGGCATTTTCGTACCCCAGTAAAACCCGCACCTGTGACACGGGTGTCACGGGTTTTACTGGGGTACGAAAATATTAACAAACAACCCCTTTCCTTCTCAACCACCACCACTATCCACCTCAACCACCCACCTCCGCTTCGTCACCACTGCCACCAACAATCACGTTCAACCACGGCACACGCCAACGACACCAGCCACGACGCCACAGCAACCAGGCGAGCACCAGCTGGCTTGACAC
>Ga0307507_10013185_pt1 | contig 10078 bp, 13 predicted proteins | sample 7_EM_MG_FD_207223 | JGI IMG/M metagenome (GOLD analysis project Ga0307507, IMG submission 207223) | Populus trichocarpa ectomycorrhiza microbial communities from riparian zone in the Pacific Northwest, United States - 7_EM | ecosystem: Host-associated > Plants > Roots > Unclassified | place... | reverse complement strand
GAATTACTTTTGACTGCTGGATTTGGTGTAGAAGCTAGTTCTTATATTGGTAACTTTAGCTAGTGTGGTGTTTTTTATACATGATAACAATTGTTTGCAGAAATATCTCAATAACATTTAAGTTTGCGGATTTACTTCTGGTCATAATAGGTTATCCGTGAAAATAATTTGGGTTCGTAATCTCTGCTTAATGTTAGTGGTTTGCTCATATGAGCTGAAGTGTTTTTTGATTATTTTTCAGGGACGACCAAAAGGTGTAACTCCAAAATTCAGCTTGGCACCTCTTGTTCCCCGGTTATCTGAACTCCTTGGAATTCAGGTACAAGTTGTTCATGGAAGTATAGAAATAGAGAATGCCCGTGTTTGCTGGACAATATGGCTAATATATACTACCTGAGCAGGTTGTGAAAGCTGATGATTGCATTGGTCCAGAGGTGGAAAAGTTGGTTGCTTCACTTCCCGAGGGTGGTGTTCTTCTTCTTGAAAATGTCAGGTTTTACAAGGAAGAAGAGAAGAACGAACCTGAATTCGCAAAGAAGCTTGCTTCCATGGCAGATCTTTATGTAAATGATGCATTTGGAACTGCACATAGAGCACACGCCTCAACTGAGGGAGTCACGAAATTCTTGAAACCATCTGTTGCTGGTTTCCTCTTGCAGAAGGTTGGTTTATAAGTTAAATGACTGTGTGAGATATTATACCCTAATATTTTGAATGAAATAAGAAAGTTTTACCAATCTCTCTATAAGACTATGACTCAGAGGTTGTTTTATTTAGGACCTTCATCTAAACTGCCTTTAGGTGTCGTATGTAGACTGAATGATTGGCTGTTTTATTTTGCCTTATTGTGCTGTTGTCGTTGTTCATTTTACCCTTTGAGCACATTCACTCTTTAACTTTTTTCTCTCTTGCCATTTTTTTGGTGATACTTACCCAATGCCACCACCTTTGCATCCTTTTTATGAGCCTGAATTGTCAATGTTGCTGACTATCTTGTGTCTCTTTTTTAAACTTCGGTTCTCATTGTAATTCTGTTTCTCTCTACCTTGTTTTTAGGAGCTGGACTACCTTGTTGGGGCAGTTTCAAACCCAAAGAGGCCATTTGCTGCCATTGTGGGTGGTTCTAAGGTCTCATCGAAGATTGGAGTCATTGAGTCACTCCTGGAGAAGTGTGATATCCTCCTTTTGGGTGGAGGTATGATTTTCACATTTTACAAGGCTCAAGGCCTCGCAGTAGGTTCATCCTTGGTTGAGGAAGATAAGCTTGATTTGGCGACCACACTACTTGAGAAGGCCAAGGCAAAAGGAGTGTCTCTTTTGCTACCTAGTGATGTGGTAATTGCAGACAAGTTTGCTCCTGATGCAAATAGCAAGGTTTGTGGTCTAAGCTCTCACAAGAAAGTTCCCTAAAACTCGTTCTTACTGACATTTTTTATGCTCTCTGTGACTGAACCAACTCGAGTGCTGTTCTGTTCACTGCAGACTGTGCCAGCATCAGCCATCCCAGATGGTTGGATGGGACTGGATATTGGACCAGAATCTGTGAAAACATTCAGTGAGGCTTTGGGAACCACCCAAACTGTCATCTGGAATGGACCCATGGGAGTGTTTGAGTTTGAGAAGTTTGCGAATGGAACAGAGGTATGCAAGAACAGGGTGCTTAAATTTGTTTTTTGGATTTTATCTATTCAAGCTTGGATTCTACTTTTGTTTCCACTCCCTCATAGGCACGCTATGATACCTCGTTAGAAGCTCACATGTATACAAATATCTGGGTAGTGTGATAACTATGTTTATACCATTGCAAAATTCTCCAATAATCTACTCTTTCTATTACTTGGATCAACTGTACATGATAAAAAATGGTCCTGGTACTTGACTCAACTTTGTGAAGTGGCTTGCTAAACCCATTCCAACTTCATATATAACCTGCAGTTTATGCTTGCCCATCACATTGTTTTGGGTTTATTACCTTTGGTTAGATGGTGAACTAGAGTTGAACCTCTGCTTGCAGGCCATTGCAAAGAAGCTTGCTGAGCTTAGTGGCAAGGGAGTTACAACTATTATTGGAGGTGGAGATTCTGTTGCAGCTGTAGAAAAAGTAGGAGTTGCTGATGTCATGAGCCACATATCAACTGGTGGTGGTGCCAGCTTGGAGTTGTTGGAAGGGAAAGAGCTACCAGGTGTCCTTGCTCTTGACGAAGTCGAACGAGTTGCTGTGTAGGATAATTTGATTTCCCCCCAATCCCGTTCCCATTTCCATGTCCTTGCTTTTATTTTTACGAAAGGGAGATGCAATGTTGTAGAGAAGTACGAGTCATGCTGTACGTTGAGGTTGGTTAACAAGAGTGATCCAAGATTTTAAATAAATAGTTGGTTTTGATCAATCACTTCTCTGTAAATTGACATGTTGTGGTTTGAGAAGAAAAAGTACTTTTGATGAATCTGGAAATGAAAAGAAAAGAAAAAAAAGCCAACTTAGACTGTTGCCTTCCTGTATCTATGTGATTCAGTCCTAACTTTGCAAGATCAGCCAGCCATTGAAGGCAAAATTCCAGTCTCCTGTCTGGATTAGTCGTTTTTGAAATTCACATGAAAGTATAGTGCATATATGAGAGATTGGATAACCAAACATGAAAGTATAGAGCAGATATGAGAGATTGGATAACCAATACAAGTAGTTAAGAAATGTGCATCCGATATGATCGATCTACTCGGAATGCTACGGTTTCCGTGCATAACAGGACCGAGTTGAGAAAGCTTCGTAGCTTTCTATTCTCGTTAAGAACATTGGTTCATTTCAGCTTTCTATATGATATGTTCTCTCAAGAGGTAGGAGTTCAAGTCAGCAGCTCCCCTTTCTGTGATACAAATATAATGGAAATCAAAAGATGTTGAGAGTGACATAGGCAACAAAGTTCTTCACAGAACCTCCGGAAGTTTCAAGCCACAGAAATGAAAGGCTATGGCTGTTGTTTTTCTTCTCTTCTGACAACTTTTTCTAAAGGTGATGGATTAGAAAACTGGTGCACATCATGGGAAGGCATACCTGTTTCTTTTCTTAAATCAAGTCTCCCGTGGACTATCACCTGTCCCAAAATCCAACTCGTTCGTGGCTACCAAATTTTACGACTACAAAATCTTATGAAATATTTTTTTTTAAGGTATTGGCCTCAAAAAAATGATTTTAAAAAAATAATTCAAAGTATAAATCATCGCAGCATGCTTCTTGTCGTCATAAACTTCACTATTTTTTTAGTGAATTATTCAGTTGGCTTCCCTGGGCGATATGAAGACATGTAATAGCGGAGCATACTCCACGCTCTATCAAGAAAAAACATTATAGTCTTACCTCAACAGAAAACACACTTACGAAAAGAAGAAGAAGTAAAAGTAGTAGCTAAAATGTTGCTCAATCTTTGAATTAATAGCTTGAAAAAGAAAAGAAAAAAAGCTAGCAAATCAATGCTCATCATTTTTCTTCCCTAAATCAACTCATTTATTTTGCTAAAAAAACTCATTTTTTTAGCTATCAACAAAACAAATTCGAATCCAATGCGTATATTCTCGCTTGACCCCATTTATGAACCAATTTGCTAGCCTAGAATCAGCAAAAACCGCCCAAGGTTTACCCAAATCCATTACCCCTACCACACATATTGGCCCCGTGTGAACCCCAAGAAAACAAACTTAAGTCCCAAATCCCACCTAATCTTCCACTCTCTATAAAAACGCCTAGAAACTTACACCACTCTCTCACCCTATTCTTTTCTTGATCTCACCTAAAGCCCAAGTCTTTGTTCTCTTCTCTCGCGTCGTAAGTAGAAGTTCCAATCTTTCCTATACACTACAATATCTTTTTCGCTGGTTTATGTTTTTTTACGTGTTTCTTGATCTGGGTTTTAATTTGTTTTGGGTTTTGTGCAGGATTTGGTTTTGAAAAATGGCTACGAAGAAGAGTGTTAGCAGTTTAAAGGAAGCAGATTTGAAGGGAAAAAGAGTTTTTGTAAGAGTAGATCTGAATGTTCCTTTGGATGATAACTTTAATATTACCGATGATACTAGGATCCGTGCTGCTGTCCCCACTATCAAGTACTTGATGAGTCATGGTGCCAGAGTTATTCTTTCCTCTCACTTGGTAAATACTCGATGACTCCCTGATTTCAGTCTAAAAGATTTCATTTTTTGTTCTGTTGTTTAGATCACTTATTTGGACCTTTGTGCAGATTCATATGATGTTTAATTTGTAGCTGTATTGTGCTTTTTATGATATGTTTTTGCTTATTGTGGTCTCTTTTTTGGTGGATTTTAGGAAAAACTAGATCTGCATGGATTGTTTATTTGCAGATTTATCTGGGCTTACATTTTGTGATACGGCTTCTGTTTTCATTTTGGTTTCTAATATTTTGAATATTTATTTTCATGGAAGTGAATATGTCTTTCGTTCGACTTCCTGCCACTGTTTTGAACGATAGATTTTTATTGGAAAACGAGCTGTATTTAGTTTACTGGATTGAAATTTGGATTTTTTTAAAGTTCTCTTCAAACAAGTATCTGCTGGCTTGTTTGATGTGAATAAGGCAAAGTTATTTCCTTTATATATATGTATTTAAAGGAAATAAACTTTGTATATATAAACGTATTTATGGTCTCCAAGGCGGGGTCTCTTTTATTTTCTTCCCCAGGATGTTTGATCAGACAAAATCATGTTTTACCTTTCTGGATTAGCTTTTTTCTTTCTGTTTTCCTGCTTCTATGATCACATCTCTTCTACCTAAGATGATTACATGTTTGGCCCTTTATATTTCGAGCTAAAATTTATCTCCTCAATATTTTTAGTGCTGTCCTTAGGTGAACAAGGAGAATGTAGATATGATAATTGATTCCTCATGAATGCCTGTCTTATTATGCCTCTTTTTTTTATTATTGTTTCAATGCTGGCAGTAATTAGGGGCCATTGGCTGTGGATGGTTTTCAATCCATAGTTTGAGCTGCTTGATGTTCCCATATCTAAGGCTAAAAAAAAACCAATACCAAAGTTTTCTTTTTCCCTGTAATCATGATTCTTTTCCATGTTTTTTTTTTATGATTTTATGACAATCCCAAATAATTTGAAGAAAGTGAACAAGCTCCAGATTTTTAATTACTATCGTTCCATCCCACAGCTTTGTTTTCCCTTAATCTGGATGGGCTTGGGCCTTCAACTAACTTGGGATGTAAATACAACTTTTCTTCCATAGCGGGAAGATTATCAATTTCTGTCTTTAAATCATTGATTTACCTTTTTCTGCCATAAGCTTATCTCTTTCTATTTGTCTAGTTATAAGCGATCCTTGTTTTGTACTTATATTCAACTATTCTGTTCCCTTGTACTCTTTTTCTGTGTTGCCACGAGTTCTTATTGACCTCGTATACACAATCTCAATAGTGAATTGCTTTCATGAAATTGTGATGCTCTAGAATCATGAAAATTTCATAATCTCAATAGTGAACTGCTTTCATGAAATTGTGATGCTCTAGAATCATGAAAATTTCATAATCTCAATAGTGAACTGCTTTCATGATATTGCTAAAGTGATGCTAAAAAATGATGAGCATTTCACGACTTCATTTCTGTTTTTGTTGAATGGTCTCTCATATAATCCATTTCCAAATATGGTTTTCAGGGACGCCCAAAGGGTGTCACACCTAAATACAGCTTGAAGCCTCTTGTACCAAGGCTATCTGAACTTCTTGGTGTTGATGTTAAGATGGCAAATGATTGTATTGGTGTGGAGGTTGAGAAAATTGTGGCTGAGATTCCAGAAGGGGGTGTTTTGCTCCTTGAAAATGTAAGGTTTTATAAGGAGGAAGAGAAGAATGACCCTGAATTTGCAAAGAAGCTCGCTTCTCTAGCAGAAATCTATGTGAATGATGCATTTGGCACTGCTCACAGAGCCCATGCATCCACTGAGGGCGTGGCTAAATACTTGAAGCCTGCTGTTGCTGGTTTCCTTATGCAGAAGGTATGTTGGTGGTGTCTTTTTTCTTCTTTAAAATGCTCTTCCCCAAGGAATTTATATCTTGTGAACTTACAAGTCTGCATAAAAAATTGAAAGAGAAACGCTCTATTTAACAAAACTCTGTATTGTAGATTCAATTTTCAGTTTGATCCAATTTGACCTTTTAAATTCATGGCTGCATGCTTGGCCATCTTGGCATAAATGACCTGTTGGGTGCTCTGTTTTAGGAACTCGATTATCTTGTTGGAGCTGTGGCAAATCCCAAGAAGCCATTTGCTGCAATTGTTGGTGGCTCAAAGGTATCTTCTAAGATTGGAGTTATCGAATCACTCTTGGAGAAGGTTGACCTCCTCTTCTTGGGTGGAGGAATGATCTATACTTTTTACAAAGCACAAGGGCACTCAGTTGGGTCCTCCCTTGTTGAGGAAGACAAACTTGATCTTGCAACTTCACTTATTGAGAAGGCCAAGGTCAAGGGGGTAAAACTGCTGCTGCCTGCAGATGTGCTTGTTGCTGACAAGTTTGCTCCAGATGCCAACAGCAAGGTCTTGTGTCATTGCCCTTTTAAATTATGTGCATTCCCTGGAAATAGTGCATGTAAAACCTGGGAGTTACTCTTAGTTACTTAGAGCAATTCGGCCAGATTTTATGTTGGGTTACAAAAGAACATGCTTGGATGCACACAAGCACACGAAATTGGAATGTGATATAGAACGATCTTGTTCAGAGTGTTTGGTGCAATTTTCTTGCAGGTGGTGCCAGCTTCTGAGATACCAGATGGTTGGATGGGTTTGGACATAGGACCTGATTCCATCAAGACATTCAGCGAGGCATTGGATACAACCAAGACCATTATTTGGAATGGACCAATGGGTGTCTTTGAGTTCGAGAAGTTTGCAGCGGGAACTGAGGTATCTCATATTAACTAGATACGAGGTTAATCCACTGGCATTGAAGCATTGTAATTGAGCATTATTTTTCCTGTTTCAGGCAATTGCCAGGAAGCTTGCCGAGCTCAGTGGCAAGGGAGTGACTACCATCATTGGAGGAGGTGACTCTGTCGCTGCTGTGGAGAAGGCTGGACTCGCTGACAAGATGAGCCACATCTCAACAGGAGGTGGTGCCAGCTTAGAGCTTCTAGAGGGCAAACCATTACCTGGAGTCCTGGCTCTTGATGATGCTTAAGCCGAAATTTTCCTCGTGTTACTTCTTAAGAACATGCTTGGTAAATGTTTGGTATTACAATCAGAGTGGACTAGATGAGCGCTGATCTTTGGAGGCTGTAGAGTGACTAAATAAATCTTCTCTCAAGTATATTCAACCATGGAATGGTTTCGGATTGGATCCTTTCCGGGTTTTTTTATTTTGATGATCCAATTATGCGAATTTGCTCTCAACGTGCCTATTCTCAGTCTGAAATTTCAATGCTGATTCCAATGTCGAATCAAACATGAAGCATGTTTTTATCGTAAATCTCATCCTGAAAAGAACAAGAGAGAGCGAGGTTTGATGGCTCCTTTTGTTGTCCTTTCATGAAAAACTCATAAAATCCTCATCTAGCACGGTCGTCGAAATTAAGTATTCATTTAAAAGATAATTTAGAAATTTCAAAAAGAATTGACAATCATTGTTGGGATTGCTTGTGATTTTGGCTCAAGGGGTAGGGGATTTATTCAGAACAGAGTAATTCATGTTGATGGACAAGGTAAATTGCTGCGTGGAGTCTTTCATCACTCACTTTCAAAGCGAGGGTTAATTTATTATTCAGTTATCAATTGCTGCTGTTTACTGGAAAGTTCATTTGGCTTGGTTTAAGGGTGGCCAAAATATGCATGGAGTCTCTACTTAGCTAGTGCACTGACCAATCTTATATTCCTATGTGAACACACGAAAGTGAAAAACAATTTGGAAATCAAATGTAATTTCTTCTGTTTTTTCATAAAACATGGTACCACGACAGCTTCCAAAATATGTTGCGGCAAAACCTAGTGTCATTTGCAAGTTCTTGTATTCTTTTTACAACTTGGGAATCTGTTGCTATACCTAGTTTCCTCGAGTGTGCGCAATGAATATAAAGAAGCCTTTGATATTTAACCTGCATGAAGCTTGCTACGGTAATAGGAGAGAGCATATCTAATAATATAACACAAATCATTTCTGGAAGAATCTCCAACTGTTATTAGATTTGACAGGCTTGTGAATGGTATTGTGATATAGAGTGTTTTTAAAAATATTTTTTACTCGTTAAAATAATTTTTTTTCAGATTTGTTTTTTAATTTTTGACATCAACATATAAAATTATCGAAAAACATTAAAAAAATATTAATTTAATGTTATTTTTTATGCTAAACATACTTTTCTCAACGTAGTTTTTCTAAAAAATTGGTTTCAGGTCAGTAAAAAACCAGTAAGATTTTAAAATATAATTTTTATATTTCGTGCAAGTTTAGCCAAAAGAATTTTATGAGAACTGTTTTGTGTAGTTGATATTAAAATCAAGCAGAACCAGGCTGCAAACGTTTTATTACAACAACACTCATTCTTTCTTTGCAGAAGACACTCAAATGAAGAAAAGGAAAAAGAATCAGGTAGAAGAAATAACTAAATCGATATAGCTAGAATAGCAAGACTAGGATCACGTTATCCCTTCACGGCGAGACCTGCTTTGATCTTCTGGATAGTACCAATATCAGTTTTAAAAGCCTTGGCAAGGATGTTATCATCAATGCCAGTAGCAAACACGGTTGATGGCACAGACACAGTGCCAGCATTTGCACTACCAAAGGCAGAGATAGCTGTGGCTGGGTTCTTGGCATTGGCATTGGACTGATAGTGCACAAGTCCCTTAGGGAACACAAACATGTCACCAAGTTGAAGAGTCTGAGTGTAAAGTTTATTTGTGGTGTCAATGAAGCCGACCTCAAGGCTTCCATCGACAACGAAAAGGAGCTCAGCAGAACGTGGATGGGTGTGAGGTGGGTTGATTGTACCTGCCGGGTACTCAAGGGTAGCAAAGGAAACACTCTGACCATTAAGAGCTGGGAACTCTGCCAAACTAGCTTTTGTCACCTTGAAGTTTGGTGGATAGGCTCTATCAAAGAAGCCTCGCAGGTCGGTGAAGGTGAAGAAATCCCCACCAATTTTTGTTGAAGAGTTCGCTGGGATTACAAAGTCTGTGATGATATTTGGATCACTTGCTGTGACCAATGCAAAAAATGTCACAAAAAGAACTGCATTTAGCAAGGCTGAGGCCATGGTACTACTTGTATATATTTCCTTCCAACAAATTGAATATGTAATGGAATGGATGATTTGTGCTTTCTGTGCTGATTAGCACCACTGAATCAGGTACTTATAGTTGTGCCCTTGATCATTGTTTGTCATGCATGAACATTGTTCATTGCAGCCTTGATGGCTAGATGTGATTGATGAAGTTCTCAAGGTTGGTTTCCTTTACTTAAAAGTTTATCTCCTATGGGAACCAAGGCAACAAGGCAGCTTAAGCATGCAATTACAAGATTTTAAGTGTAAGAGCATAGAATTGAAGTAAACAAGGACATTGTAGTTTCCAACAGTACCAGCTGTCTCCTAGGCCTTCACATTATAGTTTTTGGTCCTGCCGCACGACTCCTGCGTTTGTCTTCCCTTAGTTTGCCATTCCTAAAAAATTACTGTAACAATATAGCCATCTGAGTCATACTTGTCCACTTAGAATTATTCAAATACAACTCTGGACATTAAGCACACCAACTGATCGACATTGGCAGTGATATGTTGAAGAACCATGCACGTCAGCCTCATAATATTAAATGCAATAATTGCAATTTAATGACAACAATGTCATCAGAAATCGTGGAAAAACCTGTGTAAGTTTAAATCCAAAATCATTACTGATATTTTTGGGTTATCAACCTGGGCTGGATTTCATTGCCAAAGAGTTTTTTTTTTAAACCAGAATCTTAGGAGTTTAAGGGCTAAATTTAGATTATCTCATCAGAATTACATGAAATATGCATCCTCTTTAAATTTTAAATATGAAGTTGAGATATATAATACATTGGCCTTTTTTGTTTTT
>Ga0307507_10013184_pt1 | contig 10078 bp, 8 predicted proteins | sample 7_EM_MG_FD_207223 | JGI IMG/M metagenome (GOLD analysis project Ga0307507, IMG submission 207223) | Populus trichocarpa ectomycorrhiza microbial communities from riparian zone in the Pacific Northwest, United States - 7_EM | ecosystem: Host-associated > Plants > Roots > Unclassified | place... | reverse complement strand
GGATCTTGAGGTGGCGTGGGCCCTAGCCCACGATTCGGCCACCAGTGATTTCCAATCTGGCCAAGTGCAGCGGCAGAGTTGACTTCAAGGATCTCGCAGACTTTCTTTAGATCCTCCTCCGAAAATTTTGCCTGTGGGTATTTGTTGGCACTCAGAGTGACAGCGCATTTAATGGATCTCTACCTGACCGTAGAAAGCCGCTGCCAACCAGACCTCGTCTTTGCCTATCTTGCTTGCTATTTGATCGAAAGTCAAACCCTTCCTGGCCTTGGCTTCGAACAGGGTGACATTGATTGGTAGCCAAGGTGGGCCTGCAATTGCGGCAACATCTTTAGGGATATTCTATATGACAGAGTCAGAATATCGAACAAATGGTTAGTGAGAGGATGCACCTGTTCCATTCGTGAGAGAAAGCGATAGAGGTCTGTGACAACAAAATGGAAACCCAATAAATCACTGATAGGCCGATAAAGCCGTCATTCTTTCAAAATAACCATCAAATGAATGTGAATCACTCCCTCAAAACATAGCAATTCGATGTTGTTCTCAGAAATGCATGATATAAAGGTATACCGAGTGCACAAGTATCTCACTCACAAGGGAATCGACACTGAAGGTAATGGAAGAAAACACACCCTATCTATGTAAGTACCTCAGGGTTACGTCTTCCTGGGTTCCCCAGGACTCCGTGTCTCGAATGATGGCGATTTCCAAACGTCTTTCGCTGCATGCATTAGTTCATAAAGTTGTCGGATCTGCTCCTCAGACATCTAATGTAAAAAAAGAATCAGCTGGGGTCTACGTTTCAAGTCGACTCAATACATACTTTCTCAAAAACAGTTGCATCCAGTTTCTTTCCCTTAAACTCGATATTATGGGATGAAGGCAATTGGTCAAGATACACCTTCCACTGGGAAAGAAAGCCCATTATATACACAGGATTGGTAACGTCTTTATGACGGCGAAACTCTAAAAGGAATAAATTTGAGGGTTCCGCTACTTCTAGGGGGACACACACCAGATTTAACGTAGTCGTCTCCCAAAGACCGCATATCTGAAGGAAGATTGCGATGTGCTCTTATAAGACGTCGATACAATGGAATTGGAGGATGCAGCATTGCGCTGGCCTCGATCAGACTAAGAGTCACCTTTGAAGATGCCGCATTGGCCAGTCGCACTAGCGAAGAACGCATATGCACCTATTGCCAATTGGTAACGGTTAGAGAATATTTCAAACTCAGCTTTACAATCCGATGATCGTAGCATCATGCCAGAGATCACATTTTGCGTAACTCGCCATTTCCGGTAGTAAAAGTTGGGTTTCAACTGAATCTCATCGGAAGAGAATGGTGGCCGTCATGTGTCTCCTGAATTTTCCCTTCCCCGGACAATTAAACATTCTTCGGTCAGACAAGGCGATATGTTTGCAAGTGAGCAAGTCTTATTAGCTACTAAATGAAAATGTAATAGAAGGTCTCGCATATGCGCTTTTTAATCCGACAGCTCAACTTGAAGCTCATCGGCAGAAGTCTGACTCGGAGGTTCCTCGTATTCCTCCTCACCCACGTCAGCAGAAGCCTCTTGGTACTACAACGAAAATAAGTCTCATCCACGTAAATCGTTGGGTTGGAAGTCACCTGTTGATACTCAGCACTGAAAAAATTAAAATTTATTTTAGCAAGCCGACGTGATGTTAAAAACGAAAACACTCACATAAGGTCATGAGTGTTGCTCTCGGCTTCGGAAAACTCCATGATATCCATGCCCTCTCCCGTGTACCAATGCAAGAATGCCTTTCTCTTAAACATGGCTGAAAACTTGGGGAACAAATCAAGGGGGCAAGAAGAGTGGTTACTCATCGGAACTTACACTGGTTAGGGTTCTATAGAACACTTCCTGAATAGCTGTAGAGTTGGATAAGGCAGTAGCAGCCTAGAGTTCCGTAAGAGAACCTGTGTTTCAAAACGAATAGATGGGGAAGATTCGAGACAAACCTTGGTCAGGCCAACAGGAGGTACTCTCACAAGAGAGACGGAAACATTGTCAGGAATCCACCTGAAAAAGAAAAATACCACTGTGGAGTCAGCGAAGAAGAAAAACAAACAGAGAGAGATGAGCCGACTCTACGAAAAGGGCGGAATTTTTTGTTTGAAGATCATAAACAGCAACCTTTACGCAAAAAGGTTACATCCCATGCGAAAGTCAGATTCCAGGACGAAAATGAATAGAAACACCAAAAGTCAAAGTTGAGAGTGTGAATCCCGCAAATAAGAGAGAACATACTTCAGCCTGAAGAGAAAATGAATGTCATCCCGACCTTATACAATTGTAGAGAACAAAGTAACGTACTTCTCGGGATGAGACGTTACCACGGAAAATGGTAGCAGCCGTGAGATATCGTCTGAAGTTATTCAGTAGGTAATGCGATGCTATCGAATGGATTATGACAAACCCAAATCGAGGATCACAGGCAACCAAAAGATTCTTGCGGTCAAACAATCTAAGATAAATCAGAAATGAGTGGGTTTTAAGACGATGGCCGGATATTTACGCCCTGGTAAGGTCGGGTGTAGACAAGTTTTGATACTCCATATTATTGGGATCCGTTAACGGGGCTTGGCTCGGCATGAGGAAATGTAGCTGAGATCGAGTGGTCAAGGCATAGTCACACACAAAGAAGTACACTTACACGAGGGAAAGGAATCAAGTTCATCCCCAATTTACGCAGGTCACTGGCGAAAATAAGGATTCACGAAAAATCGAGTCAAAATGTAACACGGACCCGTTCAACTGGCCAGGGAATCTGAGACTGGTGCTAACACCACACATCACCCGTGCAATCAACTAATACAAAATGAATCAGAAATATCACCGAGAAGCAGATGTATTTTTACCGTGTTTAGGTGCGTGAAATTTGGATGTTCAATCTTCATGGTCTTTGTACAGATATTGTATCTACCAAATGATCAGGATTGCATCTATGCCAGAACCATGAACGACGAACAGAGCTTCGTTATCAAGACAAACACTTAGATCGCTGTCTTCCAGAAGATGATGAATAGACAATGTTGCATTATACGGTTCGACCACTGTTTCGGATACCTGGCGATGTTGATTATGTTCAAATGTGAAGAGAGGAGAATTGGCTTACTGCAGGAGACGGAAAGATTGAGAAAGTAGCCATCATCCTGTCTGGATATTCCTCCCTCAGCTTTCCCATCATCAAAGTGCCCAGACCTGCTCCAGTTCCGCCGCCCAAAGAATGTAGGAACTGGAAGCCCTGCAATGCATCACAGCCTTCAGCTTGTTTTCGGACAATATCCTGCAGAACGAGCTTATGATAAGAGCGGACAATGAATGATGACAGATAGTAGAACTGACGAGGATAGAATCGGCGAGCTCGGCTCCTACATATGAAAGCACAGCTGAATATTAGCTGTAATACAATTGATTCCTGGGTTCACCTTCCGTGTAGTCTTCCAAAGCAGAAAGTCAGAATTGTGCGATCAAAGGAACGGAATGAGCCAGACTACTTACATCCCTTTGCCCAATTATTTCCTGCACCTGGTTCAGAAGTTACGAATGTATCGGGACGGAAGAGACCACCCAAGGAACGGCTGCGAAGCTGAGCGAATACGTGGCCGGGAGGTGAGAACGAGAGAGCGACACGCCAACCAACACGTACCGAATCGCAAATACCTGTCTCGAGATCTATTTGCACGCTGCGCGGTACATAACGCGTCGCTCCGCCAGCACCGACTATTTCATCAAAGTAGACTCCAGCCTGAACATCTCATTAGAATTGAAAACATGTTTTTCCATGCGAAGATGCGACGTACACGTTGAAGTTGAAGAGGATCAGAGCCGGTGTATGCCTATACATGAAAAATCGAGTTGTGGATACCCGGTGCCAGGTGTTTGCTTACCCCCGATTTGTCGATGCCATGTTCGGCAAGGAGCATCTCCCAAAACGTCTCACCGACCTACCAGCCCCAGCATGAGTCAAAACTAATTTTCTCGTCTCGAAGAACAACTATACCTGGTTGCCAGCTTGTCCGACCTGCGAGACAACATGACGTGCAAAGTCAGAAAGTTGTATTGAACAACTTCATTTTTGACCTACCTGGATGTTGATAACTTCGCGTGATGAAGGCATTTACGCTTGAATTCGACTCTTACTAAAGGTCAGGATAGCGTTGAAGGACAAGTGTCAGAGTCAAGAGCCATCGACGTTAAGCTGTACAGGTAATTCGGCTCCGTTTCCGCTTTTGGTCTGTACTTCGATCGATATGTCGATCATGCATCTGATTTCGTTTCGTTCCTCGAATATTTTCGTAAATGTCTTATGATAGTCCTGCAGAGCACACTCAGACCAGGCTCAAACTCGTCTCGGATTCTTAAATGACAACATAATGCAGACCATCTCAGTCAATACCGTCTCTTGTGTATTCTGCTCTTACCCATTCCCCTGTCGGAGCTATGTGTATATTCCCTTCCGACTCGGGTCGCTTGCCCAACTTGAAACCCAGGAATCTGCGTGTCTCCAATCGATTATGAAATTTAAAAGACCATTAGGGGGACTCACCTGAGCGCAGGACCTAACCCCGACATCAAGACAAATCTTTCCAACCGTTCCGTAGGTGCCGTCTTCAGGTCGCCCAACCCTGCAGTGACTCGCTCCAGTAGGAAAGACGTTTGCCTGTACTTATCTTCCAGATCCCAAAGCTCTTGCCTGTTAAGCGACGGATTATTCAAATCGTCTCGAATTTTGACCAGATTCTGTTTGCACTCGCGAAGAAGAGCCTCCAACTGCAAAAACAATGCTCGTGCAGCAGTCGTTTGTTTCAATGACATATTCAGGTCACTGATTTCCTTCTGAAGCCGCAGAGGACTCTTTGTCACATTTTCAAGAATCGGCGAAAGGACGTCCGCTGCGGATGGGCGATCGCGAAGGAAGCGCTTTATATAGCATCCAGGCAGCACGTCGAGACCTTCAAGCTCTCTTTCCCTGCTATATCCCACTTCGTCGTCGACCGTGACATCTTCCCACATAGTTGTTGCAAGAACGATCTTATTGAAACCTTTCCCGCAGATTTTCTGGAAAGCACGCAAATTTCTCAACCGTATCCCTTCGATTGCCGTGTCTGAAATCTGGTGAAAGTAGATTGATCCAGCGAGTCGGATACCTCTCTTGTACCTAATTACGTCTGATTCAAATACGAATGACTACCAGCAAATTGTCACTTACGTGTAATTCAGCCAATCAGATATCATGTTTAAAATTTCGACATCTGACTTATCGGTGTCGTTAAAAGCTGGAGTATCGACTAAGACGATATTTGATTTTGGGAACTTTGAAACGGACACTCTGAAACCAGACATGGTAGTCGTGCGCGGATCCGAACCTTGTCTAAATTTGATGCCTGCTGCGATTTCGACGAACTTTTCGGGGGCGTCAAGTCATTATCCATCTCAGCATCGAGATAAAGATGAAAAACGAACAGTAGTCTTTCCTGACCCAGGTGGACCCATTAAGCTGGAAGTGAAATTAGATTGCAATCTTTATATGTCGTTGACATGAAGCTCACAGCACAACATGATCCCCAGCATTCAAGTCATCGATCGCTACGCTCCTGACTGCCGTGCTTGAGTCGGTCCGCAACGTGGCCAGCAAAAGGCTTGGGCCCACGTCCACTGGAGCGTTTCTGCCTCGGTTTAGTCCCTGGGAGTGTGTTAATAGGCAGCAAGTATTATATTGAACAAATACCTCTCTAAGTTCGCCTTCGATGGCCTCGAAATTCGTCGAAATCTGCCTGAGTAGCCCAGAGTTCTTCTGCAGTCTCCTGGACATTAAATCGAAGGTGGAAGTTCTTTATGGCAAGTGGTGTGCATTTGGGTCATTGACATACAAACACGAGGCTTAGCGGCATTTTGTCGGAATTCCGGAAACAAGAAGCCAGAATGGTCACTGCGGTTTACCACAATTGTCAGTATCACCCGGCCCGCATCTCTCCACCCTCTTTGCTTCAATTTCAGTTAAGCTGAAGCGACGGCCCAACTTATATTGACTGTTTTAATACGCTGCCAACCTGGGAAGGTCTTTTCTCAAGGATCGCCGAAAGGTATAATGCAAGACATCACTCGACGATGCCTATTCCCGGTGCCACGCTTGTAAATCATATCATCGTAGTTATAGCCTCTTTTGTTGGGTGCTTAGCACATCTGACACTGACAATACAGAACCCTTCTCGGTTGACATCGCTTTACAGATAAAAGATTCTCCGTACTTTATTGCGTTAGAAGTTCTGCTTGAGAACATTGTTTTGCTATTCGAACCCATGCTCACAGAATATCTCTGTTCGAAGCGGATGCCATCAATTAGATCTTGGTTTGGCTAACAAAACCGCTAACTACGTCTTTCTTAGATTTACAACATTTACCGTTCTGCGTACATTGATGTTGACAACAGAGCCTAGAAGAGCTAGGAAATCTGAGTCATCAATAGCGAAGAAAAAAACATGGAGGCGTACTCAAATGATGCGTTGTAGGCTTACGCCTCAAGCTGCTGCTCCAACAAAGATAAGTGTTCTTCGGACCGGGGTTTGATTTGGCAATCAAATTGCTGAAGATGCCTATGAAAAGAAATCATATTTGTTATCATAAGTTTATATGTTGCAAAAAATTGTTGCTGCAGAACGTACGAAATAACACTACTAGTCCAGTCAATCTTTGGTTCGATATGATCGCCATGCTCATTAACCGGTTTTGAAATGTTGAAAAGAGCGAGGATACGGGTCATATTGAGGAACAATGATAATTCTCCCAGATATATGCCAGGACATATGCGTTTCCCGAATCCGAAGATAAATTTGAATGGATCGAGTTGTGGTTTTTCTCCTAGAAAACGGGATGGGTCAAATTGGAATGGATTTGGGTACACCTCTGCGTCATGTGCTATAGCCCTGTGAAAATGATTGAAATTGAGCGTATGAGAGACATAAAACTTCGAAATAAGTACCAAATGTTGCCGACTATTATAGTTCCTTTCGGAATAAAATAATTGTCGTAAATATCATCCTTCAAAACGGCATGCGGCAAACCCAGGGGAACAACAGGACCCCAACGAACGACCTCCTTGATTATTGCCTTGATGTAGGGAAGTGAGTCGAAGTCGTCGAGTGTGGGTAGGCGATTTGACCCAAGCTGGTCGATATCTTTCTGCGCTCTTTTCTGCACTTCTGGATGCAGTGCCATGACAAGAAAGAAGGTCGTGAGAGCCGAGACAGTCTGGTATCACCGTTAGGCAGAGTAAATCACATAGGTGTGTCATTACCGTATCTCCACCTCCGATGTACAGGGCTTCACAAGCCCATTTGACATACTCCTGTTTCAAAGGGTCTGTGGACAGACCGTCCTCCCCGACGAGGTGCTTTGACATGAATGACTCAACATAGTCCCCAGACAGCTGGCGAAAGGTGAATGGTCAATTGTGGGTAACTCAAACAGCAGTACGGACAATTTGCTTTTTAGCCCAGTCAAAAGGAACATTTTCAAACAGGGCTAGCTGTTTACTAATACTCCTCGCGTAGCGTTTAAAGCCAGCTCCGGGAAACCAGGAGGGTATGAACCGCACTGGAGTAAAACTAGAGTGAGCAGGTAAAAAGGATGACAAATGGCAATGAATCGTACGGAATGGCATGAATTCAACCCAGTATTTGCGAGGCGAGCTTAATGTGGCACCGATTCTTAGTGAATCCTCCAGGATACGGACGATAGGATCATCATTCTCGCCAACCTGATACCCATACGCGACCTTGATTATGACAGCAACCGAATTTCTTAAGTTGAGCGTCAACGAATTTTTGCGAATATGGTGATTGCAATGAGAATTACCTTCGAATATGAGCTCGAAATTCATTCGGGCTATTGACAAGGGCATTCATGAATACCATATTTTCTCGTAACTGAGTCGCACAATATCTTTTCACTGCCCTTGGATTCAATCCATCCTGTATTAATCTTCGGAGGGTTTTAAACCTCTCATCAGACAATGAAGTCCGGAAGATAGAGAGCCTTCTCCCCGCAAGATGAGACATCCAAGTTATCGGTCTTTCCGAGTATGTAGAAGACCGAGAATCAAGCAGATCCGAGGCAACTTTGGCAGAATTCAAGAAGAGTGTTCGCTTATTGAAGACTTGGATGTACACCAACGGACCTTTCGTCGCAGCCGCCGCCAGTTGAGTAAAAAAACATCTAGCAGATTCGAACTAACTGGCTCACCATATATCCTACCCCATTCTGCGGCCCGCAACCATAGTTTTTCTTTGGGAAGGTGATCCAAGTTCCCAGTTATCCAGTCCCTCTTTGGCCCTGGAGGAAGTGAGAGTCCTCTATTCCTCGAAAAGTAGAACCAGACGCAGATATAGTAGACAACAGCCGAAGCTAGAATCAAAGTCGGGGTGACAAAACCGATTTTGGCAGTATCCATTGTGTTCGAACCAGCTGCTTGGTAATATTTCGAACTCCGAAACTACTTATGATCGATTAATCTAATTACACACTGTGTACAAGCCAACACAAGTTCACACCAGCACTTTCGTCTACGCTTTGTTGCAATGGATTAAGTGGTCAGTATGCGTAGATCTCGAGGTAAAATTATGTCTCCTATCTAATATCTATCTGACATCATTGCAAATTGGCAGGAATTTATCCAAAAGAATACCTACACCGGTGCAAGGTGCAGTCGGCTGGTAATGGGATTTAAGAGGGAGGTGGGGCGATTGAGGAATTTGAAGGTGAAGCGGAGGCAAACGAGAATAGAAACAACGACGAGCCGGTTTTTGAAGGGAGGGGCAGTGGTGCAAGTCATGAAAGCGAGTGTCAATACGGAAAAGAATCCTGTTGGTCCATTACGCCTGGACCTGGGTCAAAATGAATATTTGGATCGACTCAAACCTGGTACTGCCAAATCGAGGGCGAAGGAGAGCGAAGATGACGATGGGCATGGGGGGATTGGGGACGATGAATGGGCGGATCCGTTGATGAATTCGGCGTCAATAGGTATCAGTGAATTCAAGCTGGACTGGCAAGGACCTGTCCTTTATCTAAGGTGAGTATTATTGACCTCTTAGAAATACAAACTAACATCCTCGTGCAGCGTGGAACCATTCGATTTAGGTACTGCTTAGGTCCTGCTCTAGTAGGGGTATCCGGGCCATGGATCCCTGCCCTTTTGTGCTGTATATGTCCAGAAGGTCATTGTGCAGCGCCTTTCTGGGTCCCTATATCTTTCTCCGTAACTGCCGCATCCAACCAGGCCAGCTATGGAGGCCTCTCCACAATTGTCATGGGGGCGAGACTCTGACTCGGTTCTTGCACGTAAGGTTTGTATACCTTTCTCCGCAACTGCTGCATCCAACCAGGCTGGCTATGGAGGACTCCACGATTGCCATGGATGTGAGACTCTTACTCAGTTCGCACGTAAGGTTTATTGGGCTGGTGAATGTATGAAAAAGCTTAACTTCTTCATGTCTTGAAAAACGCAGGGCACATATCCAAGATAGGATAACCCAGACGTCTGGCGACCGCTACGAAGCTCACTCTGGAATTGATCCTATCAGAACATCTAGAGGAACAGTTGTGGAATCGCCCACCCCGGAAAAAACATTCCTCCTTTCTTGGGAGTACAACAATTCGAGGGCTTCATACTATTTGGAAGACAACGGATTCTCAAATAACTATCACTATTTTACATATTTCGTGGAAGCTGACATTTCAACAGACTACTTTGATTCGATCTGAGCCTAAACTTGCTGAGCTGATTGAAGTTCCCAAACATGCTGGTCCAGACTTGGACAGGGGTACCATTATCGCCGCTTCCGTTTGCGAGGTCAACACACACGGAAGAGGATGGAGAAACAATCCTGGGACGAGGGTCAATAACTCAAGGATCGAAATGGTTCATCTCGGTTGGCTGACCTGTAGACATTTTCACCTGTCCCGTGCTGCAACTCCAGGCTCCAACTGAAGACCCCGGGAGTGCCTATGACCCTGTTCCCGTCACTATTGCCTTCACGTC
>Ga0307507_10013182_pt1 | contig 10079 bp, 2 predicted proteins | sample 7_EM_MG_FD_207223 | JGI IMG/M metagenome (GOLD analysis project Ga0307507, IMG submission 207223) | Populus trichocarpa ectomycorrhiza microbial communities from riparian zone in the Pacific Northwest, United States - 7_EM | ecosystem: Host-associated > Plants > Roots > Unclassified | place... | reverse complement strand
GCAATGCAAAGGGTGCAAAAGGAACGCAACTCTAACGTCACAAAGTATATCAAGACACGCCTAAACAAACTATGGAGGGACCCTAGGGTGCCCTATAGGAGAAGGAACCAACAACCCTAAAGTAGGGAAGATATATTAGGAAAACAGATGGAGAAAGCAGAAGAAGAATAGTGCGGCGCTAGGGCCCAGGCCCATATAGAGAAGGAAGGGAGACGCGTAAGAGGCCAGCAAAGACAACAGCAAGGGAGAGAAAGGAGCCAAAGTAGAGCACGAAAGAGTACTGGAAAACTATCTACCGCAACACAATACTAGTTGGACCAACGCTGGAGAGACGAATAGGAGTTAAAGGTACAGAGGTAAACTTAGGCAAGGGGAACCTAAGCTATAGCATAGGTAATACTATGGGGGGTAAATACCTAAGGGCTCTAAGAGGGCCTAACAAAGGCAGAAAATATAATGGCAACACTCTTAAGGACAGGAATAATAGGACTAAAAGATTGGCTTCACTAGGTAGGTGTCCCAGTAGGTAGCCTAAGGTGTAAATATAGCTGGCTAAAACAGACACTAAAACACGTAATACTGTTATGCCCCTTACACACCGGCTAAAAAGCAATACTCTTAGCAGCTAGTACAGAAAACTATAATACACTACTCTTAATATAGAAAGGCCTTAAGGCGGCTACCTGGTGGCTTATTGGCTAAAATATACTAGACCAGTTCCGGGTTGTAAAGGAAATAGCAATAGAAAGTAAAGGGGTAAGTAATAGGCGCCCCCTAATAACTCTACAGGAGTAGAGTATAGTGTGTAATACTAGCGCGTCTGTAGGTTTGTTACGGCAGCAGTGGTTCCCAAGGAGGTCAAAAAGTAAGGTAGTAGAGCACCATTGGTAACTTATAGGCAACTCATAAGCGAGCCCCAAAAGGCAGGGAGACGGATTACGGGGTTTTCTCAAATAGAGTTTTCTCCCCACATATATATAAGGAGTAGTCCGCGTGGGCCCAACAGGGATCCGAATCGGACGTTAAGCAATAAATAATAATAATAATATATGGTTTCTTATTACTCTACTATCTGCTGATGCTTTAAACTGCTAATTCTACTACTTAACTTATAAATTTAGGTGTTAACCTTAAATTCCCTTAAGGGTCTAAGGCTTTACTACTAGCTCCCTTTAGTCCTATTGGCCTCCCCTTTTCCTAACTATTAGCTACTAGATCCTATTTATACTTAGTCCTCTTTTAGCTAATACTTAGTTCGTTTCTTTTCCTCTATATACTATAGATAAGTATTCTCTAAGCACTCCCATTACTATTATCCATCTAGGTATTCTTCCGTAAGGAATCTTCCTAGTTAAAGTATTAGGTTCCCTTAACTCTGTACTTCCACTAGGTGCTATCTATATATATACTTAGCGTCTCTATATTTCTTTTTATCTAGTGCCTAATATATTCTAGCTAGATACTTCTGGTTTTTATCCTTTAGTACTCTATATATATTGCATATATTATTTATATAAGCTATCTATAATAGTATATAATGCGCTAGGTGACTTAGGTTAACTCTTAGTTTATCTTTAACTTTAAGTTTAAATCTCTGTCTTGCCAACCTAACTATTAGTCTTTCGTTTATAGGTACTAAGATTTATTACTTACTTCTCTAGTCCCTAGATCCTTCTTCTAGGTTCCTTAACGTTATAATTAACACTCCCTTAATGTAATTTATGCATTTCTCTATAATAGATTAGTCTTAGATAACTTTTTTTATCTAGCCACATATAAAAATCTTCCTATTTATTGCTGTGTTGTTACCTATACTACTTTCTATACAACTAGTTTAGTATATATGGTTTATCTATTAAAAAGTACCTTATTATTACCGCATTATAACAACCTTTAGTATGTCTTTCTTTAAACCTAGTTGGGATTTCTAAATCCTTTTCTTATTCCAGTTTGTCTAACTATTTTACTCTAGGCGTCCCTACCTTAGGCCTATTAGTAATTCTTTATATAGGTGCTCTGTCCCTTATATGTCCTAGCATAGCTAATCTCTTATCTAGCTTTTGTCCTTACTATATAATAATTCTTTGTCTAAACTTATCTATAGTTTCTTGCTTTCTGCGTCTTGTAGCTAGATTCTTAAAGTTATCTTACTTCTTAATCTCTATATTAACCTTTTAATCTTTAGGCTAAATACTATGTTTACCTAGAACTAATATTCTTACTTATTCCCCGAACTCGTGGTTCTTAAATTTACGTCTTATGCTTATTTATTTATTGCTAAACTAAGCTACTGCCCTTTCCCATCGGTTTTTGTCTATTGTGGGTTCTTAGGTATATCTTATCTTGTCTTAAAAGTCTTAAGCGTCTTATATCTTGTCTTAAGAGTTTTAAGCCTTTAGCCTTTTGCCTTTATTAAGTGGTAAGCTAGCACTAGTAGTTGTCTACTTACTTAATTATCTTTAGATATTACTCCTTCTGTCTTATAAAGTAATAGATTCCATATCTAATAGTGTTATAATGCCCGTTACTAAACCGCGTTCTGTGGTGGTCTTAGTCTCTACTTCTATTACGTTATTAAGGTTTAAGCGCCCCTAGTTAGCCTCTCTTTTTTCCTTATTACTATTAATTAATAAGTACCCTAACTCTATTATTATTGTTGCTAATCTTTATCTGCATATTGCTATAATATCTTAATCCAGCTTATAGAGTTAATCTTATTCTTTGTCTAACTCTTTAGTTCCTTTAAGTCCTCTTAACTCTAGCTCCTATGGCTAATAGCTTATGCCATACCTAGCGTCCTTATAAATTTAGTATGCGTTGTTATAACAAAATGCAAAGTGTTTAATTAAACACTCCTTAGTCCCGCGCAATATCCCTATATCTATGTTATTATACTCTAACAACCTAATGCCTTTTACCGCGTAGTTACTCTAACCACCTCTATAGTCTCTAGCGAAATAACCTTGTTTTCCACAATTTATATAAGCTCCTTTTTTAAACTATTCTTCTTATTATAGAGTCCGCCTAAATATCTTCTACTACTAAGATCCCTAGTTTAGCCTTTGCTCCTTAGTCCTATAATTACTTAATCCTTAACCTCTAGGTTTCTATAGTTTCTTATTCCATTATCTGGATTCTTTAGTGCCGTTTAAGTCCATTAGCTCTAGCCTACTATTCCATAGTTTCTAACTTAGTATCTGTTAATATATACTCTGCGCCTTATATAACTATAGAACTCTATCTTGCCCTTTCTTAGCTTGTTCCCTTTAATAGATCCTATTATTAATCTTTATTAATTAATTTATTAAGTCTTTTAGACTTTCCGCATCTTCTATTAGAATAATTATATTCTAGACTTTTGCCTTAAGTCCCTATTTGTACTATACTATAAGCGCCTTATTATTCTACTTAACCTATATTATAAGTGTCTAAAACTATATTGTATACTTAATTACTAAAGTATATTATACTAGGTTCTATAGCTTTCTCTCTACTATAGTTATTGCCTCTAGGTCTCTAAATATCTGCATTAGTCTTTCCGTAAACCTATTCTAGTTAGTAAACATAAACTATACTTCTTAATTAGTAGTTATTATTCTATTTGCCTAAATCTTAGTAAGGTAAGATTTAAACCACTTAAGTGCTCTTCTGGTTAAGAACAATCCTATATACACCACTTGGTCCATAGGTATTGCCAACTTTACCCCTTCCTATATAACCTTAAAGTGCATTTGCGTAAGAAACCCTTTAAGTTTTAACTTCTCTCCTAAGAACTATTTAATTAAGGGTAACTTAATTTTAGCTGCTCTGATTCCATTAATTTAATCTTTAAGTATTTAATTATTGTCTGTTAATTAATTAACCATTTCCTATAACTGACCTACCGTAACTAGCTGCGAATTAGTATCCTCTATACTGGTGTCTCCTCCTGTACCTAAGGTTGTAGCTACTATAGATATAGTTATAACTAGTGCCCTTAGCAGCGTAACGACTTGCGCTTTTAGTAGCATATTGTCTAACTTATTAATACCATAACTAGGTAGTAAATATGTAACGGAACCTTGTAGCAGGAACAATAGTAGGTTTATTATTAGGCTAGGTGTATAGATATTTAAATAAAGTTAATAATGTAATAGTATAAGATAACAACTGGTATGGAGTGGTTGCCTAATAGATTAACTCTAATTATATTCTAAGATTCACTATAAAGAAAGGAACTATCTAGGTAGGGACTATAGTCCTTTAAATACACATCCTAACTCCTAAGAAAGTCCTTGCTCTATCCGCTCTGTCTACTCTGCTTACTCTATCCTAGATCTTATAGATTATATAAATTACACAGATTATATTACGTAACCTTAGTTACTATTCCTTATTATATAGTTCTACTAGATCCATACTAGACCGTACCTTAATTAACCAACTAGCTTCTTCCGACTCCTCTCTAAGTAGTTATAACATTGTACTTAAAGCGTCCGTAACACTTTGTAATTAAATAACTAATCAAACCTAGAGGCCTGATTTTAGTAGTTAATCAAGCCCTAATCGTCTCATTTAATTAAGTTGGTTTGCTTGTTTGATATATAAGTGTCGGTATCACCCGGGGGGTACTGCAATTGCAATAAGTAGTTCTGGTTCTTGGTTTATTCGTGTCTTCTTTTTCGTCTACCAAAAGAGAAAGAAAGGGGTAGTAAAGGTCGGACTATCTATCGGGCCGTAGGTGGTCAGGTGACCTACGCTACGCCATACGGCCCCTGCCGCATACGCTCTGCGCATAATGCAATTTACAACCTCTACTCGTACAGACAATAAGATATAGGTATTATTTTTGGTTAAGGGGAGTAAATATAGGGGTTCTTAATGGTTGAGTTTGGGGTAGTTCTATAATATACCGCGATCGTAATATAATATACGCGCCAAAAATAAACATCTGAACGCGTCTTCTGACTTAAGCCTATTAAAATCTCCTCTTTTACCCACCAATTCCTATTGCTATACTGCCTATATTATGTCTTCCCATCTTACTAAAGCTGGCCCTGTTAATTTAGCAGAGGACACGCCTGTAATTGCGCCTAGCAAAGCCTATAAAGGTTTCGATACCTTATTAGAATTAACCCCCCTCCAAGATAAATATAAAGGCATTAATTAGGACCGTGTAAATTAATATTAACGGCCTTATTAAAACCTCCTTAGAACTCCAAGCTTTATATAGGACCATGGCTAGCGGTTCCAGCAAAGATTTAGTGAGAAAATAACCATTTTCTTATGCAAATATTGCTATCTATATAAGATTAAGGTAACCTTATATAAAACTGGTAGAGCTACTACTTCTATAGTAGGACACCTTGCTAAGGATATAGATGGCCATTAGGTTAATTCTTATAGTCCTATTAATTATACAATATCTTAAAAGCAGAAGGCTTCAACTATTTTAGAACAGATTTAACAAATCCACTATATATCGCAAGTAGTTGCTAATAAGCTTATCAAGTCCTATAACTCCAATATCTTTAAATAAGCAGTTATACTATAGATTGCCGCCGGAAACCACCCTCTATAAGAAGTTAAGTGACCTAAATTTTAAGTCCTAATTATAGTCGCAAATAAAGACGCCGAGCTTAATCTGTACTAAAACCATAAGGCAATTTATAATTAAGTTCTCGCTAAATATAATGGCAATAAAGGCGTGGTAACAGAAGAACTGGCACAATTAATAATGAGATTTCATATATTATTTAATGGCTAGATAACGCGCGATAAGAAGAAGGCTCTTATTAGTATCTGCGTTTACTATTTAGATAATTAAGGCCAGATTTAAGACTTTATGCTTGCTCTACTAGAGCAGGTTGGCCCGTATAGTAGCTGTAACTACCATAATATTATTAGCAATATTATTGCTAAGTATAATCTTAGTAGTCGAATTGGCTAGTTTGTTATGGATAATGCCTATAATAACAACACCTATATTAACCTCCTTATAGCGGAGCTTGGATTTAATAAATAGTAACGTTATATGCGATGCGCTACCTATATATTTAATCTAGTGGCTTAATTAAGTCTATTTAGAACTAATAAAGATACGTTTAAGACCAGTGATAAGAACTTAACAGTAGGTAGGCGTTACCCTACTATTAATTTAAAACTAAGACTTTTATAGAAAGAGCAGCAGTTTCTAGAAGAGTGGTAAAAGGAAGGCCCGCTTAGAACTCTTATTAATTTTATCTATTTAATCTGTTCGCCATAAAAGTATAAATAGTTCTATACCTTCCAGTAAAAGGAGAATACTATACTACTACGCGCTAACTTTAAAGTCCTTAAGCTTGTTAAACCTGTTAAGACTAGGTAGAATAGTTATTTAATAACATTTAAACAGGCTATTAAGCTTTAAGGCCCTATTTCCTTAATAATATAGTATAATATTAATAAATGGAACAGGAAGCTTATAATAATTAAGTCTAGTTAATAATATAAAAAGAATCTAAATCCGCATTAAAAGCCTCTTAATCCTCCTCTCTACGTATAAGTTGGTGGCCTTACTTCCTATAATTAGGACGTTATTAAACAATATATTAAGCTTCTTAAGCCGCTTTAGCAAGCTATACTTAAGCTTAAAGGAAGAGGCAAGGCTAGGCGTAATAGCGCAATATAGGAAGTTATCCCTTGCGTAGAGTTTTTAATAAGGTACTATAAAGAAGCTAAAGCTTAATTAACTAAGGTACTAACGGAGGATTATCCTAATTAAGAGGCGATTAAGGATTACTACAAAATTAATATTAATTGTAGGTGGGCGAAGCTTTAAAAATACTATATAGCGCTTAATTAGACGCCTATCTACTACGTAGCTTGCCTACTATACCCTAACCTTAAGCAATCCTGCTAAAACAACTAGAAAGAGAGGCCTAATTAGATAGATAGCTATAACGCTTCCTTTTAGGAGCTCTAGCTTAAGTATAAAGGAAAGAAGCTATAGTTAGCAGGGTAAGCCTCTAAGAAGAATTAGCCTCTATAATCTAATATTAATGACTTTATTAGAAGCTTTATGGGCACTGCCTTTACTATAGCACCTTCCTTATCTAATAATTAAGAAGATAAATATAAGCAGTAGAAGAAACTTAATCCACTAGTAGAAAATTATCTACTGGCTCGCGATCTGTTTTTATATTAGAGGATAATAGCCACGGAGTTTCCTAACCTTAGTTAAATGGCGCTTAATATACTAAGTATACCACCATTAAGCTGCGATTGCGAATGATTATTTAGTAAGCTTGGCGATATGCTTAAGCCTTATTACTTATAAATGCGGCCTAATATTATTGCAGCCCTATACTGTACGCGAAGCTAGAACCGCAACGGCTTTATTAAACGCAGAAAATAACTTTTCCTAATAAGGAAATTATATACTGATTTAGACTTAACCAGAGATTGCGCTATTTAATTTGGTTTGCTAACTTTTATATAGAGCAACAAGTCCTACCCAAATTTTTAATTTTAGCTTCTAACTTTAGTGCTATTAAGATGTGCGATTTCCTACTTTAGGAGCTGTTTTATATATATACAATAATGTATAGGGAGGATTAGCTATATAGCCAGATTAATATTGCTGCTATTATAGCAGGTAATTAATTTTTTAGGCATTTCTTTTATATAGGAAAACTCCGCATTAAGGCTAGGGTTATATAACCTCCTCTAGGAACCACCAGAGCAACAATAAGATTTAATCTATACTGTAGTAAGCTATCCTTATGCAATATTTAGACACTATTATAGTAACTAATATTAATAGATTTGCCGCTTTAGATTAATAGAATTAAACTTTACTATTGTTAATACTAGAGGTAACCAATTATATTCCACTTTAACTTTTAAGCCTAGTATAATACCAAACACCTATCACCAAATTGTAGCGTAGAGCTCCTAGATCCTCCTACTGTTATATAAAAATGTATATAAATCTATCTAAATAGTCAAACCTATCCAAACCGTTTGCTAGTTTAATTAACTAAATAAAATAAACAAGCTTAAAGCTTTAAAATATCCAATTAACCAAACCCAAGACCTATGGTTTAAATTGTTTATTTATTAGTAAGTCTGCTTTAGACCACTTAAAGAACCTATATATCTTAACTTCTAAGCAAACTTCTACTATTGGTTCGCTTAAGTGTATATAATTAAGTCAAAATCTAACTTTTAGACAACTGTCTACCCCGCTTAAAGACTATTATTATTCTTATTAAAATACATAAATATCTATTATGCAGACGTTAAATACACGTAAAAGAAGAAATGGTAAGTATTACTAACAAAATGGCTCTATTAGCTGTCCTGTTTAAGCTGTCTTATATAGCATTAAAGAACCTATAATAAAAGGTTTACAAATACACTACTACCTTAGTTAACCTCACCCTACCTATCTAACCTTAAGACCTCGCCACGGATTTAAATCCTTAACTTAATAGCGCAATAGGCATACTAAGCAACTCAATAGCTTTCCTATATAATAACAATACTCCTTAGGCCATAAGAGTAGCGGAAGTTAAAAGGGGTTGTAACGGGACTAGCCCAGTTACAGTAGGAATGTCTCGGTGAAACACTTAACAGATAACTGTATAAAACTGTTCGTAAACTGTTTGTAACTGTCTGCAACTGTCTATAACTATCCGCAATTGTCTGCTGTAATCTACCGTTTTCTACTAAGTTCTGCTGACTCGATTGAATTCCACCAAATTCCACCAATATAATGGAATTTGGTTGAAACTTATTGAAATCCGCGTGGGCTTATGCCTACGCGTCTGCTACTAAGACCCCAAATATTTAGTTATAAGTTTCCTATATTCCTTTCTCTTCTTTACGCAACGTCTTATTCTCTTTAAGAGCTATATACCCTTAGATTTAGATAGAATTTATATTATTCCTTTAAATCTTCCCTAAAGCCTCTTCGCGCCCTTATACTACGTTGCGTTAAAATAACTACTATTAAAAATGGCAAATAAATCTAAATCCCTTTCAATAACCATGAGTATTATATCCCTAATTAGGGAATAATTAACTATAATGCAATAATCCTTTATGGATGCCCTAGCTTAATAGCGGGCTGCACTAGAAGCCTAATATTAGCAATTAATAGAAGTACTCCACAAAGAACTCCGCAATATTAAGGCTCTTTTATTAGAGACCCTAATAACAATACCTATAAATAAAATTAAAATAACCGTATCTAAACCTAACCCGTTAAATGCGAATACTGAACTAGTAATGGTAACTTAACCTATATCTGTAATAAGTTTAATACCCGCTATAAAATCTGAAAAGCTCCCTAATCCTCCAATGTTTAATAGAAATTAAAATAACCTACATCCCTTTATAACCAAGCTCCGTCTTAAACTTTTAATAAACTATAACCAATACCCTACTAAAGCTAGCAAGGTTAGCTATGGAATGTCTTATTTAAGTAAGGACGCTGTATATACCATAGATCCATTCTTCCATAACGGCACCTTTGTTAATTTTAAAATCTTTATCTCTCTACTAGAACGAATGTATAATAATACTAGCCGCGAATATACAGCTGTTACTAAATTTAAGAACCTATAATAACAGAACCAAGACTTTACCAGCTTCTTTTTAGAATTTTTAGGCCTTATTAGCGAACTAGATTGGAATAAAGCCGCTAGAGTCGCTACCCTTTAATAAGCTATCTCGGATAAAATTAGAGCCTAGTTAGTAGGTAGGGAACTGCTAAAAAACCTATCTATTACAGAACACCCCCATAACACCTTACACATGTCCACCTATTTCTACCAACTAAATAACCAGAGACCGACTATAAGACGGCAATCTAATAGCAATTTGCCGTATTCTGCCGCAATCTGCTGTCTCTACTATTGGAGTTGCCAACTAGCAACTTTAAGGACCTCTAACTACCAAATTCTGCTAAGTTCTACTAGAACCGCCACCTAAGCTCTACCCTGCCCGTGTGTAGTATAGTACCCGTTAACCTAGCAACTAAGCGAATATTATATACCCTTTTTCCCCTATTTCCTACTTTCCTTTCCTTACGTAACGTCTTAACTTTATTACGC
>Ga0307507_10013181_pt1 | contig 10080 bp, 4 predicted proteins | sample 7_EM_MG_FD_207223 | JGI IMG/M metagenome (GOLD analysis project Ga0307507, IMG submission 207223) | Populus trichocarpa ectomycorrhiza microbial communities from riparian zone in the Pacific Northwest, United States - 7_EM | ecosystem: Host-associated > Plants > Roots > Unclassified | place... | reverse complement strand
GAACATTGGCGAATTTTTGAGGCTCCTCTGGTGGGAAGTAAGGTGCAAAGATGCAGCCTGGCATACATTTTCTCCTCAAGAACTTGCAGGCAGCACAGGGAGAGTTGTAAGAGCTGGATGAAGCCATTTTCTCTGTACAAGGAGAGTATACAGAAACCCCATCAGGCATTTTTTTGTGATCTTTACTTAATTGAAGTTCGTTGATCTTTTTATTCCCCTCCAATTTTCAGATTCATCTAGCTAGAATGTTATGTCATGCATAATATATTTGCATCTGTTTTTAAATTTTTTCTTCCTCCTTTCTTTTTGTTCTCTATCTTTCCCCCCTTATTTACTACCTCAATTCACAAAGAACTTCTGGACCAGGTTTAATACGATAATTCTGCTTAGGTTTGAGATTTGAGTAGAAGCATCCTAAATTGTTTTTCGTAAGCTTTCTCCTGCCAAACTCAAGTTTGAGAAAATCACAAATCCATGTCTGCTGTGTTTATTTCTTTATGTGCATCCCATCCCACAGCTCTTTTCTCTCCATCTGACACAAACACACACGCACAAATCCCTTATCTCCCATAAAGAGGGAAAGAAAAAACAAAATATTGGATCTATGCCTGCATAGCTACTGAAATCTGATAAATAACTGTCATTTCCCTTTCTTTGGTACTTAACTACCTCACACTCTCTTTCTTTCTCCTCCCGGCCCCATTTAATTCTGCTTTCCTTCTTACTTTCATTTTCTGTATGAACTCAAAACCACAAAAGCTTAATTTCTGCTTCTGCTTTTTTAAATTTGTTAAGAGATTCTGTCTCTTTTATTTCCCATGTCATCATCTCTCTCTCTTATTACTCACACATAATTCAGTCTGCCGTCTAAATTTAGATGATTTCAGTTGCATGACAAATTTTAGAGTCATGATATCCTTGTGAAATTTGTTGAACATGGGATCTGAATAGTAAATTCATCATAATTGGATATTCATATATAGTACATATGAACATAGCAAAGCCTAAATCAGAGGCATTAACTCAAAGGACTCTAGCATCTTTTAGCCTTTAGCTTGTAAAAAACAACAAAAACAGGAGAGAACTCTTAGCATAGTGAGGGGATAAAGAAGCTACAAATGCTCACCTTCTTGTGATCTAGCTAGGTTTCTTTGATTATGTGAGTTAAAAGAGAAGTACCTTTTTTATTTCCCCCTTGGAGGAGAGCTCTCAAGAACTAGATGTATGCTCTTTGTTCCCTCCCAAGATAAAGTTGCCTTGGCTAATGAAGAGAGGAACAACACAGATTTATAGCAGGTGATTCCTCATAGAGGAAACCCTAAGTTTAGGAGTTGGGGGGGGAGTGTGTGTGAGAGAGTAAGAAATTCAGTAGCAATTAGAGAGGAGACCAAAGAGAATTTAGTGAATGGAGAAGGAATTGAGGCAAAAGACAAAGGTAATAAATGAGAGGTACACTATAAAAGAATGACTATGACCCTTCATCTAATAATAATATCAAGGATGTGGGGATGTCTCCCATTTTCATTCCATCACATATCCCTTTTCTCATGCACTATTGTAATACGTATTTTTATTAAAAATTAAAGAAAGAAGAACAGTTGACAGGTTAAGAGCATTAATTAAGAAATTAAGTAGATCTCTCTTTTTGCTGTGTTTTTCGTTAAGTGATTAGATGGAAAAGAATATTAATTTGTGTATCGTTGAATACATAGATCATACTAAATGTGACGACTTTAGATTTTCTTTTCTTTTTTAATTCCATTGCAAGAGAAAGAACCTTCTGATTTTTGTCTCTCATATCAGATCCACAGGCAGTAATTAAGTATAATTACACAAGGTTATTATATCTCATTGTTTACCCTAATCAATACATTGAGAGAAGAACACTGGACGTTTAATTAAACATGCATCTCATATTTCTAAGAAATTAATTATGTATAATTAATGTGAAACTTGTATTATAGTATTTACCTATAATTTGCTAATAATATAAAAGAACCATAAAGAATATATACAGGGGTACCACAATTTGAGCTCAAAAACCACATCTATATCATATTGTAGAACCAAGTTTATTCAAGCAACTATATATATAAAAAAATGATTCTTATACTAAATCACTCAATTTTTTATTAAGAAGTAAACCTTTTAGTTAAAAGTAATATGGTAGCAAATAAAATAAAATTATTTTTGAGATTTCATTTAATAATTTATACGTGTGATTGAAATTGTATTTTGATATATCATCGAAGCATAAAATATGGTTTTTTTATTCTAATTACAATTAATCAATAGTATAATATAATATAACGGGAGCTTTTATAAGTTTTAGAGTTATACTTGATCGTTGAAGTTTTTTTAGTTGAGATAATTCTTTAAAATAATATTTATATTTCAATCGGGAGCTTGCATCTCCTCCCAAACATAAGCCTTGCTTGAACATTAATTATCTAGTGCTAGGTGAAGGCTAAAGATAGAATTTCATAATTAAAACAAGCACGGTTAAAGAATAATATAAATCATATCCTGGGACCTCATTTAGCAGTTTAAGCTATTAGGTTGAAATAATTCTTTGATATGGTATCAGAGTCTTGATGACCAAGCGGTCACAAGTTCGAATCTCACCATCCCTATTTATTTGATAAAAATTAAGCACAAGGTAATGTGAGCTTGTACAAGTTTCAAGCACAAAGGGCTTAATTTCACTTGAGGGGGTGTGTTAGAGAATAATATAAATCATATCTTGGGACCTCACCTAACAGTTTAAACTATTGGGTTAAAATGGTTATTTGACAAACACATCTCCTATTCTTTTACTAGATTAATCAATTTCATCAAGATCATCTAAAATGCTAAACATGCAATCCTAATTAATGAGGGTTAACCATTATTTTCCCTCATTGCAATATTATGTGTGCGTGTATATATAAGAATAATGGGAGATGAACCTATATAGAGTTTTTCTAATTGCCACCCATTTTCATTTCAAAATCTTTAATTATTGTGTCAACTGGGAACAATCCAAATAAGTTAAACCAACTAGATAATTTGCTCTTATTCAATTTTATGAGATTTTCCAAACCAGATATCATTCTTGCATTGAGTTTGATCATATATATACCAGTATGGTATCACTTATTGTTGATATTATAAATATTGTGGTAAATGTCTTCTCATTTGTATTTGTTTTAATGTCTTCCCTGAGCAAATCTTTCAGTGAATATAATACGCCTAGAAAGGACTGCTGTTTATATATATATATATATATATATAGACACACACACCAACTCGATATAACTGTACAGTACGTTCTTCTTCCCCTCTACAACAGAATCATATGTGAAAAATACTTTGCAACGGATTAACACAAGAATCAATTGCTTTATGCTAGAAAAATAGCAAAATGACTGCCATAGATGCAGTACGGTAGATGGAGTCTTGTATAATTTGCCCACGATTACTATCCACTAATTAATCAGTTTTGATCTGATTCCTGAGCAGAGTACTGAGAAGCTGACACAAATCCATCATCCGTAATGCCTTAGTGTGTATTGACAGTACGTATAGCTATGCTACTGTAATTGATGAACATTGAATTAAGCAAAGTATCTAAATTAATTTGTCCTAATAATAGTTTTATATTTAAAACTTGTACAATTTTATAATATTTTATATTTAAATTTTTATTAATTAGAATAAAAATACACCCTTTAGACTTATACAAAATTTTTATAAATTAAAATAAACGTTAACTTAAAACTTGTACTTTTATATAAAATAATTTAATTTTTGTTAATTAGAACAAGAATAACAAGATTAAGATTTGAAGTCATAATCATTTAGTTAATACAACTCTGATATAATATTAAAAAATTAATTTAATTTAATTATTTAAATTGTTAAGTAAAATTTTGAAAATAATTTTATATTATTATTGCGCAGGAATCACACAACATGATTATGATATTCTTCGAGATGCAGTGGCTCGTTGCTATTATGACTTCAGCCCTTTATAAATTAAATCATAGCCAGCAAACGTCCAATTCTCCAGTTTTCTATATATGCCTCGTGAGATAAAACATCTCAATTGAAGAACATTTCTCATAATCTTGAAAATTATCTTGAAAAATGCAATACAAGTGCATCTTTAAAATTATTCAGAGAAAACCTGGTATTAGTTAATTTATAAGTTGATCTAATTAGGGGCAAAATTAAGAGGGGCTTGACAGGGGCAAGAGCTCCTGCAAGAAAAAAACATATCAGTCCTTTTTCTTCAATAAATTAGATTTTTAGCCCTAAAAATAGAAAAGTTTCAATTTTCCCCCCTAATCTATTTTCTCTAATTTTCTTGCTCGCCCCTAGGTTTCACAATACTTCTTGCCATCGCATATCAGTAGCATTCTCTTCTTCATTACATTCTAGATTAGTTTATAAAAAAATAAAAAGACATAAATATATAAATAAAAAAATATTGAAAAAAAATATTGGGAAATTTTTTTTAAAAAAAATTAAACTCTTTCTTGGAAAAATATTTAATGTGAGGGATCATTAGATCATTGTATTATTATTTATTAGCATCAAATAACCATCCCAACTTAAAAACATGAAGGTAATAGAGATGGTTATTTACTTCATTAGATATTTAATCCAGTATATATTGAATTACTCATGTTATGCTTTTCTACATCACAGCATTCTGACGAATGGCCACCCTACAATAAATAAAAAAACAAATTTATAGTGACATTGAGCATTGTACGAGGAAAAGATAGCATGGCATAAATTCTATATTTTATTTCAAACTCTATAATTAACTGCAAGGAGTGATGATTGTGAAATTTATTGGTGGTGGGTTATGAATAAAATATTTAATAACCTTCTTTAATTATCATTAATTTTCTCACAACTTTTCTTTAATCTTAGAGGATGAGTCATAGTATGGGTTTTAATAAAGTATCTATATGCAAAATTAATTTAATGATAAATTAGAAAGAGCAAAGTAGTTAATAGCTAAACCAATGGGAGGCATTGTTACTCGATTGAATCAGTAAAATCATAGTCAGTAAATCATTGGCATAACATTGATAATTAAATAGTTACAAAAAAAATGTTTTTATTTGATATTATTGTGTTTTAAAAGCATTATTCTTTTATTCTTTTTTGGTATAAAACCAAAGCAATGTATTGTGAAATTTATTATTTTTCAGAATAAAAATACTTTTTTTTTTAAAAAAAAGAAAAGAATACGCAGATATCAATCGACAGAAGGAAAACTAAAATGAATGATTATAGGAATTGTAGATTAATCTATGCTTAATTAACCAGCTTAACATCAATCTTTTCAAAGCTTGAGTCGTGACTAGATTCCTTACAGGAGAAAGGTTTTGGAGAATAGACATTAATTATTTTAGTCGAAGACCAATTTAATTTATCACTTAATTTGAGATTAAATCCTTATTTTTAGTCTAATCAAAGTCATATGTTAGAACTAATTAATACTGGAGATTATGAGAACTGTACTTGTGATCATAACGTGGTTCTGGCTCAATCATCAAAGTTAAAAGAAGGAGAAAACAATTATTTAATCACCAAACTAATCCTTCAGTATCGATCTCGGAGAGTAGACTTGTGGGAATTGAGATCAAAAGCACTTCAAGTCATTAATGGCTTCCTTTCTTTGTTTACTAAAATTTAGTGAAACTTCTGGAGTTCTTTTTATAGCACAGATAGCAACTCTTAAGCTGTTCAGTTCTCGTGAAAAAATAGAATAATTTCCCTAGCTTTTCATCTGATGTCCTTCTATTCCACCTACTCTGAACTTCAGTGACGATGTGATGGCTTCAAGTTATTTAAGGAGAATTCCTCAGAAACTGTGTGCTTCATCAAACTGCATGTTTCTGCGAGCTCTCATTTAAACCGTTAGCTAGCTAGCTAGCTAGCTTGCTAGGTGAATAGGTGTAAATGGTGGTCCAAGGATTTTAGGGTTCCCATCAGGAACCGGCCGGATTTCTGATGATAGAGCCATGGAAATGACATGATTGTGACATTCAGGGACTATGCTTCTGAATTTTTGTTAGAAATCTAAAGTTAAGGTCCCCCCTGATAGTGTCATGGCATGGCTCCTTCTAGGTTATGATGATTCTTTAGTAGAGGTAATTTGGTAAAGTAGCATCTATAAAGGCTTTCATCAAAGATTTGATGAGTAGTGGATTGTTTTTTGTTTTTTGTTTTTGTTTTTTTTTCTTTCTTAGCGAGCCTGCCCTCTTGCCATAATAATAAAAATGAAAAACAATATTTGTCCTTGCTGACTTAGTCGAAGAATTTATTGTCTGAAAATGGGATTTGTCATATTAAATTCCGTTAGTACTACTGTATTTCTTATGGTTGGACAAAGCATGTGCTGATAATAATGGAGTAATTCACTATACAGACAATTTTACTGATATTCGTTTTTTTCTAATTCAATTTCCATGACTCTAGTAATATATTATTATACCTATCATAATATCACATGTGGAGCCAGTAAAGTTTTTGAGAGGGGACCAAGATTATAAATATTTTTCTAGGAGGGGTTAAAACTTTAATTTTACTAATTTTAGCTCTAAAATTTTAAATTATTCAAGAAAAAACTAGATTTTTTTTTAACAATGACTCGGGCCTTGTCTGACTTCGTCTTAGTATGCTATACGATGCCAAAAAAAAGTTTTTAGTAAAAGTGTTAAACCTTAGTATGTATTATTTAATTAATACAAGTACAATGTGTGCAAGTTTTACCTTGTTATTTTTTTTTTAATATGATGTTGTTCTTAAGATATAAGAAATAAGGATTCATAAAATAATAGTGAATTTGTTAGAGTGAATGAAATGTTACTTTTTAATGAATAAAGAGTTGTGTTTTTCTAAATAAAGTAATATTTTAATTTAATTGTATCCTTCCACAAAGATGTTTGTTTATTTTAAATAAAAGTAGGTTAATTTAAATTAGCTATAAAAAATCACCTATAAATTAAAACAGATAATTTGGCATGGTTTTTATTATTAAAAGAACTTCTAGTCTTTCTAACCTCTTTATTTTTATATTTTTTTCTGTCAAATTTCTTATGTTCCCTTCTTACATAAAATAACGTATAAATTTTGGTTCATTGTGTATTTTTATTTGTGCTATCAAGAATAAGAGATTTGATAAACATGAAAAACAATATTCCAATAAATTATTTTAATATTAAATGATTGATTTTTTCTGTAATTTATTTTTTATCAACAAGTACTTTTAGTTGAGTTTTCTTTTATGTTTTGATTTACAAATCTATTTTATGTGTTCATTTGTGCTTATACTTATAATGATCAAATATTAGAGTTTATGGATAATGAAGTATAAAACGATGTGGTGCTAACAAATTTAAAGAGAGGCCGATCAGATCCTGTTGAACATAGATAAAGAATAATAGTACTGCTGTTCATAGAAAAAGAAAAAGATTAAGAATAGTAGGAGACAGTACAGTCGTCCAGTGAGTGGGGTCTTGAGAAGGATAGAGTGTTCTCTGCACTCCTCCGACCACCACCACCCACACCTCCTTCCTCCAGGGATAAGAGTTTTCTTTTCTCAATCCCTATGTCTCCATGTGTAAGTATAGGCTAATCATATGAGACAGAGAGGCAATGTAAAGGGGGTGGAAGAGGGTCATGGACCCTCCAGCTCCAATTAATTTTCAATTACTCCTCCTATTCAAGTGTGTCAAGGACCCTCCTACAAAGTTCCCTTTATTGTTCAACAGATATCTCTTTCTTCCCGAATTTAACATAATCTCCCTGTTCGAACATTGTCAGGATAATAATGAATGTCTATGGAGGCAAGGACCGTGGATGCATTCTTCGAATCTATCTTAATGAGAACTTGAAACCCACCTACACTCATTCTATTGAAAGTAATTTTCAATCCCGGTTTCACACTCGTTTCTATACTAGATGTACCTCCAGTAAAGATTCATATGATCTTGTTCATGAACAATTTCTTTAAATAAAATAGTACTTGTCATCTTGTTATGATATATTCCTTAATTTGAAATGTTAACCAATAAAATATTTATATATCTATGAGTAAATTATAACTTGGCACCTTTAATTTATCAAGACTTATTAACTAGATATTAGATAGCATTTTGTTACTATCTCGGGATAAAAAAAACAAAAACAGTAGAGACAAAAATATATTTAGTTGCAAGGATAGAAATAGAAACATAAAAATAAATTTATCTCTTGAATAATTTTAGATTAAATTTTTGTACTTTCAAAACAAGAGTTACAGAGGGGATATATCTTGAGAGACAATATTTATTATTTTTTATCCCTAAAATATCCTTGTAAAAAACTCTTAATTCTAAAATTGTTTAACTAAGACATGTAGGGATAAAACTGGTTATTAATATAGTTTTAAAACTCAACTTGAGGGTCAATCCAAGAAAAAGCTCGGGTCACAGATTTGACTAGGTCAGCTCAAGGTGACCTGAGTCAATGTAAAAATAAAAGTAGTTATTATAATAGTTTTAAAACCTGACTTGGAGGTCGATCTAGGGCAAGGCTCTGGTCATGAGTCAGGTTGACCATTTACCTGGATCAATATAAAGATAAAAGTTGTTATAACTCGACTCAGAGCAAGCCCTGTGTCATAGGTTAGGAGGGTCAACCCGGATCGACCGGGTTAACGTAAAGATAAAAACTGGTTATTATTATAATTTTAAAACTCAACTCTATAGTTGATTAGGGGCAAGGCCTAGATCACAGGTCGAGAGGGTCAACCTAGATTGATATTCCCAGTCAACGTATGGATGAAAATAATTATTATCATAATTTTAAAACTCGACCCAAGAGTCGACTCGAAGAAAGGCTTGGGTCACATGTTAGGACAGTCAATTCAGGTTTACAAAAAAATAAAAAAATTAAAATCAAGGCAACCTCGTTTTGACAATAAAAAATCAACGGATTTTTTACTCGTGTTTTTATCCCGGGTCGAGCAGGTCGAGGATCAACCTAGGTTTTTTACTGAGTTAGATCGGGTTAATGATTCTCCTAGTTTTTTTTAAACTCAAACTGATCCATGCCTTGAGTCGGCCTGTTCCCGGTCGACCTGCTGGTCTAGTCATGGTTTTATAACTAAGGTTATTATAAAATTATTAATTTTAAAACTCAAAATAAACTAAAAAATATCTAATAATTTTTTAAAATATGTAAGTTTGACAATAATACATATTAAGGGTAAAATTGATTTTTTATATATTTTATTATATCTTGTCTATCATAATTAAATATGATACAGAGATATTAACCTTGTCTTGTACACCACTATCAAACATAATTTTGTCTCTATCTCATTTTCTCTCTTGTCTCTTCTGTCCTCATTGTCTCTAACTTTTATGTCCTGAAACAGTAATCAAACGCTATCCTATATAGAATCAAACATCATGTTAATAATCTTCAATTTAGGGATTTAATGTTCCAAAGATACTTTCTTTTCAAATCAAATTTCCAAATGTTACATGTTCCTCCTTTCTTAAGTTATTTTTCAAAGAACAAAAATAAAAAATTAGTTGAAAAATAACATGGAGTTTATGAAAGGAGTCAATTGTACATAGATTTTAAAAATATCATTTACATATAGTTTCTGAAATCATAAGATCTAATCAATAAATTTTAGTGAATCAAGAGGACTAAATTATAATTAACTCAATAGTTATATTTTCTCTAATAATTCTTCTCATCACTTTTTATGATGAAAATGTATCTCGAAGCTAAAAATGAAAAAAAATCATTTGAAAAAACCAAACATTTAATTTTAAAAAACAAAACAAAACCCCAAATGAAAGTAGTTAATATGTTTATTATTCCTATTTTTGGCTTTGTTAAATTTAAATTTATTATTTCATGTTATTGTGTGCTTTTTATTTATAGTATTTGATTTTTTTGGTAAGATTTTATATTGATCATTGTGTCCTTACTTGTTAAATATTTCATACATGCATTCTAAAAAAGCACACAGTTTTAAGGAATGGATTAATTAACAAATGAAAGTAGTTAGTTTGATAA
>Ga0307507_10013178_pt1 | contig 10081 bp, 1 predicted proteins | sample 7_EM_MG_FD_207223 | JGI IMG/M metagenome (GOLD analysis project Ga0307507, IMG submission 207223) | Populus trichocarpa ectomycorrhiza microbial communities from riparian zone in the Pacific Northwest, United States - 7_EM | ecosystem: Host-associated > Plants > Roots > Unclassified | place... | reverse complement strand
GGCTTTATATGTCTGTATTATGTCCGTGGGGTGTTCTTATCTATACGCTTAATAGGTAGCTTATCATCTTCACTATACTAGCACTCCATCCACTTGTCTAGATACTTTGGGGGTCTTGGCTTGTTAGGGTATTAGTTATAGAATTCTTTAAACTTTTAAGGGTAACCTATAAAGTTCTAGGCGGGGTACTAGGTTAGATCTAGATTATAACCTTTCTATTAGATATGGTATTTCAGCGTTCCTTATACTAGTTTATAGGCTAGTATTTTATTAACTTCCTATTTATTATTGCCATTAACTTAAATTAGCAGTGGAGGCTTATTCTTTTATCTAGGTAGTGGGTTATTTGCAACTTTCTATAGCTTATCTGGTAAGAAAATAGGGTGGACTTTAATTAAGTCTAGGAGTTTAACCTTATATAAGTTGCCTTCTTTATTAAGGATCTTATACGGTCCTGCTATCTTATAGTCTAGTTTATAGCTAGGCCGTTTTATCTTCTAGTTCTTTATTATAACCTAAACCTTATCGCCTATAGTAAAGTCGGGCTTGCGTCTGTGCTTATTTGCCTGCTGTTCTATTGATTTCTAGGCCTTCTCTAGGTTCTTACGGGCTACTGTCTATACTTCTTCTAAGCGTCTAGCATACTGCTGTGCTTCCCCATAAGATAGTTTTTTGCGTACAGTCTATAGTTCTTCCAGTCTCTCCTAGTTAAAGCTTGTATGGGGTAAGTATCCTATTTCTAGCTAAATAGGTGTAAACCCTATAGAGTTATAGGGTAGGGTTGCCTAGGCGTAGTTTATTATAGGTAGTAGTTTGCTTTGGTTGTCCTAAAAGTAGTTAATAAAGGGCCGGAGTCTCTAGTCTAAGTATTAATTTATAATCTCCGTCTAACCATCTGTCTGGGGGTGGTATGCTATAAAGAGCTTTAGCCTAATACCTAGGATCTAGGTAAACTTGTTCCAGAAGGCTAATATAAACTATGGCCTGTGGTCGGATATAATAGTATCTAGTAGTCCGTAAATTTGGTAGATATAGTGGATATATAGTTAGGCCGCCTCTTTAGCATTAATATTCTTATAATAGGGGATTAAGAATAGGCGTTTACCAAAGCGGTTAACTAGGATTATAACTATATTATATCCGTCGCGGTCCGTAGGTAACTTGTGGAAGTTTATAGAGATATACTACTAGGGGTGTTTTAATATTAGGAGTGGCTTTAATAGCCCTAGGGTTTTATCTTGTGGAATTATAAACCTATAGCAGTTATCGCAGTTCTGTACATAGCGGTTAATATCTATAACCATTCCGGGCCAGTAGTAGCGGTTGCCAATAATTCTACAGGTCTTATTTTTTCTAGGGTAGGCTGTAGAGACCTAAGTATATGCTTTGGTAATAAGCCAAGTCTATAAATTCTGTTCCTCTACCACTACTAGCCGTTCCTGGTGCTTAAGCAGTCTGTTTTTAAGGGACTATAGGCTAGTAGTATCCTTTACCTTTTCGCGGTACTCCTATAGGGAAGGGGCCGTACGGTTTGCCTATAGCAGTTTATTAATAAGGTTAAGTTCTATAGTGTTAATAGGGCACATCTCGGCCTTTATAGGGTCTATATTTAATTCTGCCTATATTTAGGGGTTAAGGTGCCCTGGTTATAGCAGCATTTAGGTCTGTAATATAATTTTTATGGCAATCTAGTTATCTAGGTCTTGTTCGCGCCTTATAAGGGCATCTGCACGGTTAGTTGCGCCTAGCCTATATATAATTAGGAAGTGAAACTAAGATAGGATATCCGCCTAGCGTGCCTGCCAGGCTGTAAGGGCCTTTATTATTATAAAGTATTCTAAGGCCTTATAATTCGAAACCACCTTAATAGGCTTAGGGGTCCCTTCTAGCTATACATACTAGTACTAAAAGCTAGAGATAATAGCCAGCATTTCTTTGTTATGGATATAGTAGTTTAGCTCGGCATCTATTATAGTCTTTAAATAGTATGCAATAGGGTGCTATTCTCCGTCTAGTTACTTCTAGGAAAAGATACTAGCTATTACACCATCTAAGGCATCAGTTTCTAGTATTGAGGGCTGTTCTAGGTTAAAGTAGGCAAGCAGGGGAGCCAATACTAGCCGTTTTTTAAGCTTATTAAAGGCCTGCCTATATATAGCGTTAAAGTAAAAGGGCTGGTCTTTCCTAGTAAGACGGTTAAGGGGCTAGGCAATCCTGCTATAGTTCTTAATAAAGCGTTAGTAGAAGTTACAGAAACCTAAAAATAATTATACCCCCTTTATGGTCCGTGGGGGTGTCTACTAGTTAATTACAGCTGTTTTTTCTAGGTCTGTCTTAATTCCGTTTATACTAATAATAAACCCTAGGTACTTAGTGCGCTTAACACTAAATTCTAACTTCCTAATATTGGCCTGGAGACCAGCTTTGTGGAGCCGTTATAGGACTTTATAAATATACTCCTTATGTTCTAGTTTATTCTTAGAGTAAATTATAATATTATCTAGGTAGGCTGTATAGAAGTTATTAAAGTAGTTAAAGAGTACGTCATTTATGTACCGTTGGTATGTAGCCGGTCCGTTAGTCAGTCTAAAAGGTAGTACTTTACATTTATATAATCCGTAGCGGGTCTAAAATGTAGTAAGATTCTTAGATCTAGGGTCCATCCTAATTTAGTAAAAGGCCTTGCGGATATTAAGCTTTATAAAAATCTTAGCCTTACTTATACGAGCCAGTGTTTCTTTAAGTAAGGGCAGCGGATATTAGTCTTTATGGGTTATATAGTTTAGTTTACAGTAGTTAATATAGAAATAGAGTCCGCCGTTTAGCTTTTTTATAAAGAGAATGGGTAAGGTAAAGGGGACTTGGCTAGGCTTAATAAAGCCCTTATTAAGGTTATTAATAAGGTACTACTTAGTAGCCTATAGCTTGTTAGTAAATTGCTAGCGGAGGGGGCTATAACTAAGGGTGTTTTCTTTGTTGGGCTTAATCTTAATCTTATAGTCGTACGGTTGGTAAGGCGGGAGTATGTTAAATACTACCTTAGAGATCACGTCCTTAAATTCCCAGTATTAACGGAGTAGTTTCTGTTCTACCAGCTCCTTATCTATAAGCTTACTTTCCCTACTAAGCTGGTTACAGGCTAGGGCTTCCTTATCTTTAATTATCTAGTCAATTTTGTATAAGCTAGTTATAAAGGCAACGGTATTAGGCCGTTTTAAGTTCTGGTAGAACCCTATGGCACTAATATAGTAGATATTAACTGGTGGGAGGTTTATAGGTTTTTTTACGGACATTCCGTGGACTGTATTTTGCGGTAGAGGGTTTATAGCCCTCTTTAGCTCCTGTTCCATTTTCTATAAGTTATCCTTTTGGTTTATACGTTTAGTACAGCATCTAATATTTCTTGCTGTTCTTTATAGCTGTATAGGGCCTAAGCTAGCTGGCTTATTACTAACTTCCTAGGTTTCTAGTGCCGGTGGTGCGATATTAGTAATCTAGGGGCGGCGTAGTATATAAACCTATTGCAAATTAAGCTATATATCTTTCTTAAAGGCCTGGTCCCTATATATAGCATTGGCCTGGTAAACGGTGTCTATTTATGGCCGTATAAGATTTTCTGTTGTAATGCTGATTTCCTTTATAAAAGAAGGTATTGGGGGTAAGGTTTTAGGCCAGACAAGCCGTCTACTCCGTATATTAAGCTATAAGCCTAGATAGGCTAGCTATTTTCTTTTTAAGATTATATTGTGGCTTCCTAGGTCCGTAATAAGAAAGGGGATGTTATACTGCCTTTGTCCATCTACATGGAGGTAAATCCGCAAGATAGTTGTAATAGGTAGTCCTATCCATCCGTTATACCCGCAAATAGGAATTAGTTAGGGCAGTTCTTTAAGGGGTATATTTAAAAAGTTAGCCAGCTTTACAGTATACTATATGTCTATTAAGGCAAAGGCATTTACTCCAGAGTTAGCTAAAGTAGAGGTTAAAACTTAATATCTATTATAGAATAAAGTATAAGGGATAGTGCAGCTTCTTTTACTAACTAGCCGACCCAGATTAATATATAATATATTAATTCCTTTTAACCCTAGAGAGGAGTCTTGCTTTAAGGTTTCTCTTTTTCCAACTCTATACCATCCTCTTAAATTAATAGGACCTTGTTTGTTTTTGCTGCTATTAGGTAGTCCTTTATAAAGTAGTCTTTTTAGCCGTATAAGAAGTAGGCTTCTTAATTACTAAGGGCCTATCTATAGGGGTTATTATACGTAGGTTAAGTATTCGCTGGACCCGCTACGGGGCTAACTATATAGCTAGCCGCTAGGTTAACAGCAGGCGGTATAGTTGGTGCTATAGGGATTGTAGATCTTACTAGGGCGCTATGGCCTGTTTTTATAGTACTTGTATTCTGGTTAGCAGAGCTTCTAGTCTTATACTGCTTAGCACGTGCCTTAATTTGGTAGAGGCCCTAGTTAATAGCTAGGCACTAGTCCATAAGTTCCTTTAGCGTCTATACAGTAGTATAAACCGGTAGTACGGCGCGCTATAGGTCTAGGGTAAGCTTATTAAAGAGGTCTAGCATTAAATCTTCCTAGGGGATTCGAGCCTATCTGGCTAGGTGTAAAAAGCGGGTCTAAAAAACTAAGAAAGTCTCTGTTATTTTTATATTAAGGGCTTTATAGTTAAGGCGGGCGTTCTATATCTTGTAGGGGTCCTTATAAATAGAAGACAGGTAGTTAATTATCTCTTCTCTAGAGAGGAAGGGGTCTGCTAAGTCCTGGGCATATTACGGATATAGATACATCTATGCATCCCCGCCAGTACGGCCGAAGACGTAGGCCATTTTAGCTTAGGTAGTAGGGAAGTGGTCTATATTAACTTTAAGCTTATTTTACAGTTAAAGCTTCTAATTATTAAATGTAGGGTTAGTTCTGTCTATAAGCAATAGGGGGTCCGCAACCTTTGCGGACCGCAATAATACTAAGGCTGTATATTAGGCTAGGGCCTTAAGGACTATAGCAAGTCTCTAGGTGTCTAATAACTCCTTACTAGGTGTAGGGGTATTTCTGGTTTTAAGCAGCTCTCAAAGCTGTTTAATTTCGGCATTAGCTGCTACGAGCTCTTCCTAGGGGGTTAAAACGGCGACTGTTTTACTATTAGAGGTATTTGCGGGTCCTACAGCGGCTTTGCTAGCTGCTGTATTTCTTGGCATAGTAGTAGGGGTATTGGGTAATTTCTGGTGTTTGTTTATTTCCTAGGGGTTCTAGTCCGTGCGTGTCCTATTTTTAGGTTTCGCGTTCTATTCGTGTTCTTTTAGTTTTTGGGGGTCTGTCCTGTCCTTATGGTCTTAGTAATGTCCTTAGGGTCCTATTCTATGTCCTTATCCTATTTGTGGCCTTATAGATATTTTTGAGTTCCTTCTTAGGAAAGAAGAATAGTAACGAGCTTTGGATTATGTTAGCAACTTGGTTAATTGAGGCACGAGCACAGCAAGAGGGTCGCGCAAGCCTGTATAATTGGATTGTCTATAAACGAGGATCCAAAGCTAGAGAAAGGAAAGGGGAAGAACGGAAGCACCGCTCGAAGCTATATACAATCCTCTGGTCACGTGATAGCAATTTGCCAGTACCGTTTTCCACTAGCGCCGTAACAGTGCCCTAACATAATTAGTAACTCCTATAGTACTAGCTATACAGCCCGCCGTTAATTTAGTAGCTAGCTATATAGCTAGTCCTACCGCAGGTCTAGCGTATACTTAGCCTATATATAGCGACCCCTATAAATAGGCCCTTAGTAATTAAGGAGCTTACTTCTTATACAGCTAAAAGGACTATTTTGCTAAGGACTGCCCAATAAAGGCAAAAATGGATATAGTTCTATTAATATAGGAGAATAGCACAGAGTTGGAAAAAGAGGAACCCTAGAGGAAGACTCCTCTTTAGGATTAAAAGGGGTTAATATATTATATATTAATCTAGGTCGGCTAGTTAGTAGAAGAAGCTATACTATTCCTTATACTTTATTCTATAATAGATATTAAGTTTTAACCTTTACTTTAGCTAACTTTAAAGCAAATACCTTTACCTTAATAGATACCTAGTACGCCGTAAAGCTAGCTAACTTTTTAAATACACCCCTTAAAGAACTGCCTAAACTAATTTCTATTTATAGGTATAATAGATAAATAGAGCCACCTATTATAACTATCTTATAGATCTACCTCTATGTTAACAGACAACGATAGTATAACGCCCCCTTCCTTATTATAGACCTTAGAAGCTATAATATAATCTTAGGAAGAAAATGACTAGCCTATTTAGGCTTATAGCTTAATATACGGAATAGACGGCTTGTTTGGCCTAAAATTATACCCCTAATACCTTCCTTTATAAAAGAAATTAGCATTATAATAGAAAACCTTATACGGCTATAGATATATACTACTTACTAGGCTAATGCTATATAAAGGGACTGGGCTTTTAAGAAATATATATAGCCTAACTCGCAACAAATCTGTATACTATACCGCCCCTAGACTACCTATATTATACTACCTATACTAGAAATTAAAGAAATTAGTAATAAGCTAGCTAAGCCCCCTATAGGGAACCTAGGCCCTATATAACTATAAAGAATAGTAAGGAATATTGGACGTTATACTAAACTAATAGACTAGAGGGATAATTTGCGAAAGATAGAATAGGAGCTAAGAAAGATTATAAACCCTAGATTGTAAAATATGGCCTAATAAAAGTCTGTAAAGAAACCTATAGACCTCCTACTAGTTAATATCTGCTATATTAGCGCTATAGAATTCTACCAGAACTTAGTCTAACCTAATACTATTGCCTTTACTACCAGCTTATATAAAATTAATTAAATAATAATAAAAAAAGGAAAATAAGCTTAGCAAATAAGAAGGTAAGCTTATAGATAAGGAGCTAGTAGAATAGAAACTACCCTATTAATACTAGAAATTTAAGAACGTATTCTCTAAGGCAGCGTCTAATATACTCCCGCCTTACCAACTATACGACTATAAGATTAAGATTAAGCCAGATAAGGAAGACATACTTGGCTATAGCCCCCTTCGCTAGTAGTCTACTACCGAACTATAGGCTATAAAGTAGTATCTTATTAATAACCTGAATAAGGGCTTTATTAAGCCTAGTTAAGCCCCTTTTAACTTGCCTATTTTCTTTACCAAAAAGCTAAATAGAGGACTTTATTTATATATTAACTACTGCAAACTTAATAATATAACCCGTAAGGACCGCTACCTACTACCTTTATTTAATAAAACTTTAACCTAAATAAGTAGAGCTAAGATCTTTACTAAGCTTAATATCCGTTAGGCCTTTTACTAGATTAGGATAGACCCTAAATTAGAAAATTTTACTATATTTTGGACCCGTTATCGGATATATAAATATAAAGTACTTCCTTTTAGACTAACTAACAGACTAGCTATATACTAGCGATATATAAATAATATACTCTTTAACTACCTTAACAACTTCTATACGGCCTACCTAGATAATATTATAATCTGCTCTAAGAATAAGTTAGAACACAAGGAGCATATCTATAAAGTTCTATAATGGCTCCATAAGGCCGGCCTTTAGGCCAATATTAGGAAATTGGAATTTAGTATTAAGTATATAAAGTACCTAGGGTTTATTATTAGTATAAACGGAATTAAGGTAGACCTAGAAAAGACGGCTATAATTAACTAATAGGTACTCCTAAGAACTATAAAGGGGGTAGAGTTATTTTTAGGGTTTTATAACTTTTACTAACGCTTTATTAAGAACTATAGTAGGATTGCCTGGCCCCTAAGCCGACTTACCTATAAGGACCGGCCCTTTTACTTTAATACTGTATATAGGTAGGCCTTTAACAAGCTTAAGAGACGACTGGTCTCTACTCCCTTACTCGTCTACTTTAACCCAAAACGGCCCTTAATGCTAGAAACTAATGCCTTAGATAGTATTATAGCTAGCATTTACTCCTAAAAGTTAGACGGACAGAGAATGGTACCCTATTTAAAGACTATAGTAGATGCTAAGCTAAACTACCTAATTTATAACAAAGAAATGCTGGCTATTCTCTTTAGCTTTTAGCACTGGCGAGCCTAACTAGAAGGCACCCTTAAGTCTATCTAGGTAGTTTCTAATTATAAGGCCTTAGAATACTTTATAATAATAAAGGCCCTTATAGCCTAATAAGTGCGCTAGGCGGATACCCTATCTTAGTTTAACTTCCTAATTATATATAGGCTAGGCATCACTAACTGTATAGATGCTCTTATAAGGCGTAAATAGAATATAGATAACCAGATAGCTATAAAGATCTTATTATAGACCTAGGCGCTACTATAACTAAAGTACCTTAACCCCTAAATATGGGTAGAACTAAATATAGACTCTTTAGACGCTAAAATATATCCTATTACCTCTATAGAACTTAACCTTATTAATAAACTATTGTAGGCAAACTGTACGGTCCCTTCTTTATAGGAGTACCGTAAAAAGATAAAGGACGTTACTAGCCTATGGTCCCTTAAAAATGGACTACTTAAGTATAAGAAATGGCTAGTAGTAGCTAAGGAACAGAACTTACGGACCTAGCTTATTACAGAAGCGTATACTTAGGTCTTTATAGCCCACCCTAGAAAAAAATAAAACCCATAAAATTATTGGCGACCGTTACTACTAGCCTAGAATAGTTATAAATATTAATTGCTATATACAAAACTATAATAACTACTATAGGTTTATAATTCTATAAGATAAGACCCTAGGACTGTTAAAACCACTCCTAATCCTAGAGCGCCCCTAGCAGTATATCTTTATAGATTTCTATAAGCTATTTATAGACCGTAATGGATATAATATAGCTATAGTTATAGTTAACCGCTTTAGCAAGCGCCCGTTCTTAATTCCCTATTATAAGAATATTAATACTAAAGAAGTGGCCTAACTGTATATCCACTATATCTACCGTATTTATAGACTATTAAATACTATTATATCTAATTACAGGCCATAATTTATATTGGCCTTTTAGAATAAGTTTACCTAGATTCTAGGTATTAGGCTAAAACTTTCTACAGTATATTACCCCTAGATAGACGGCCATACAGAGATTATAAACTAGTATTTAGACCAGAGACTCTAACCCTTTATTAACTACTTTTAGAATAATTAGGCCGAACTGATACCTCTAATAGACTACACCTAGGCTACCCTACCCTATAACTCTATAGGATTTATACCTATTTAGCTAGAAATAGGATACTTACCCTATATAAGCTTCGACTAGAAAAGAACGGAAGGGCTATAAACTATACGCGAAAAACTATCTTATAAGGAAGCCTAGCGTTACGCTAAATGCTTAAAAGAAGCCTAGAAAGTAGCTAGTATAAACCTAAAAAAGGCCTAGAAATTAATAAAATAGTAGGTAAATAAGTATAGGCGCGAGCTCGACTTTACCATAGGCGATATAGTCTGGGTTATAATAAAGAACTAGAAGATAGAACGGCCTAACTATAAGCTAGACTATTAGATAGCAGGACTATATAAGGTCCTTAAAAAAATAGGCAACTTATATAAAGTAAAGCTCCTAGATTTAATTAATGTCTACCTTAAATTCTTACTAAATAAGCTACGGAAAGCCGTAAATAACCTATTTACTAGATAAAAGAATAAACCTTCCCTACTAATTTAAGTTAATAGCAATAATAAATAGGAAATTAAAGAAATACTGGTCTATAAGCTAGTAAGAAGAACGCTAAAGTACCGCGTTAGCTAAAAAGGCTATAACCCAGATCCTACCCAGTACCCTATATAGAACTTTATTAGCAGTCCCTATAAGCTTTAAGAATTCTATAGCTGTTACCCTAATAAACTAGAACCCCTAAAGTACCTAAATAAGTAGATAAAGTGCTAGTATAGTAAAGATAATAAGCTACTAGAAGAATATAAAGATAAAAACGCCCTATAGGTGTAATATAGATATATAAAGCCTAAGGGCAGGCTTTGCTAAAGGGGGGGGGGGGGGGGGGGGGGGGTATTGTTGGGGA
>Ga0307507_10013176_pt1 | contig 10082 bp, 12 predicted proteins | sample 7_EM_MG_FD_207223 | JGI IMG/M metagenome (GOLD analysis project Ga0307507, IMG submission 207223) | Populus trichocarpa ectomycorrhiza microbial communities from riparian zone in the Pacific Northwest, United States - 7_EM | ecosystem: Host-associated > Plants > Roots > Unclassified | place... | reverse complement strand
TTGAGGGAAGAACCCCTATATAAGGGCACCCTCGGGACATGGGATTTGGGTTCTTCACGCAACCATCTAAGTTCTTTCATATACTATACTTTCAATACAAAGATCTTTATCTATCACGCTTCGGGGAATCAAGACACAACTGTCTTATATGGGCCTAGCGATCGACGTTGCTAGATAGGAGTCAAAGGACTTAGCTATCGCAACCGCTATTTGGTAAAGAAGAAGTGATTGTTAGGAAACTATCGGTTACCTGCTGCAAGTATCACCCGGAGGAGAGAGGATTGTAACATCTGGTTACGTCAACCAGCAGCACCTAACAAACAGACAAAACGGAGACTAACAATGAAAACGACATCGACCCCCTAGCCTAAAATCTCGACCTTTCATCACTAGCAGAAGGACTAGCAAGGGCCTTAACGGAAGAGAGGGCACCGAGCCCTACCACACCAGAGCCACCATCACCAATTGGGTCAGAAGAAACAGAAGAACCAGGAAGGACACGACGAAACACCATGGCGGCTACAGCAGAACAAGCAGGACCTACATTCTCAGACACAACCCTGATCCTAAGCCCGGAACAGATGAGACAAATCATCACATCCCTCAGCGGAGGAACCAGAAAACCCAAAGCCCAAGAACCTGAGGTTTATCGAGCAGAACGACACACACTACGAGGATGGCTAGCCCAACTCATAGTGTACTACAGGACAGTAGGGTGGCAAAACGGCAACGAAGAGGAAAAGATCCTCTATGCGACAAGCCTCCTAAGGGACGACGCAGGAACCTGGATCACACCCTACGCCGAAGAACGAATCAGCCCCCAGCCTGTGACAATTGGGCAGGATTCAAAGCAGAATTACAAAGACAATTTGGCGTAATCGACGCCAAAAGAGAGGCAAGGATCAGACTAAAGAACATGAAGCAAGGCAAACGATCAGTTACCAAATCCTGGACCGAATTCCGGCTAGTGGCTAGAAAAGCCGAGCTGGACGACTCAACTGGAGGGGAACTGCTTCTAGGAGGACTGATCGCAGAATTACAGAACGCCTGGGGAGCTAGCAGCGAAGAATACGAAGACCTCGAAACCCGGGCCCAATGGGCAATCAGGAAGGAAACAAAGTTGGCAACAGTCAGGCATATCCAAGGCTCGCCATCAACAAAAAGCGTCCAACGAGAGACGATCACACCTCGAAACCCAGATGGGAGATACCGACCTACAAATAACGGCAATCAGAACTAGGGCGACCCCATGGAACGAGACGCGACTCGAAAACGACCAAGGATCAATATCTCAAGGGAAGAATTCCAAAGATGGATACGAGAACAACTATGCCTCAAATGTGCACAGCCTGGACACTTAGCCAGGTATTGCCTGAAACAGGATGGAGCCAAACCATTCAACGCACAAGCCAGAAACTGGCAACCAGCGAAGAAAACCGCTCCGTGGCAAACCTGACCAAAGATTAGGGAAATCGAGGTCAAACAAGAACCCGAACAGTCGGGAAACGACGACTGTCCCCAGTAAGAGATCGTCTGAGGGACAGACCCGAACGAAAACCCATCATCATGGAAAACTACTACGCAGCACTCAACCACACGGATACAGTCGAAAACGACAATCAGCACATTATGGTCAAAATACAACTACATGGCGAAAAAGAGTTAGTCACTATCAACGCCATGATTGACTCAGGAGCAACAGAAGACTTCATAGACAGAGAAGTCTGCAACAAAAACGGGATCAAGATGATCAAAGCAAAATGCCCCAGGGAGATTTACCTTGCGGATGGAAAACCAAGCGCTATGGGCCCCGTTACCCATATGACGAAAGTACCTATGGACATTAGTAACCATAGGGAAATGGCAAACTTCCAAGTGGCGAATCTCCAAAACCATGAGGTCATTCTCGCGATGCCCTGGTTGAGAGAGCACAATCCAACAATCGATTGGAATGACAAAAGAATCACATTCAACAGCGAACGATGTACGACTTGGTCTCTGAAAAGTTCGCATGTTGCATATTCGATACCAGCAGATAAAGACCTGGAAGATAATCTCATCACCAGATTTTCCAAGGTCCAGGCCAAGAAAGGTCCGACGGCCAATGACCAGAGTATCAGAGTTAAGAAGCTATCCGCTGAGGCCAGAGTGCCTATGAAGGGAACTGCAAGAGCGGCAGGACACGACCTGTACGCTAACGATGGAACCGACCTTCCTGCCAGAGGGCAAGCAGTTGTTGGGACAAGAATAGCTATTGGGTTACCTCACAACACCTATGGACCAATCGCCCCACGAAGCAGTCTAGCAGTCCAACATCGACTCACGACAAATGCAGGTGTGATAGACTCCGACGACAGAGGAGAAGTGAAGGTGGTCCTAGCCAACCTAGGAGACCAACCATACCGAGTGGAAAAAGGAGACCGGATCGCCCAACTTATCATTGAAAAAATCGACAACAGAGAACTACAAGAAGTAACTCAGTTGGACAATACCGAAAGAGGAGAACAAGGATTCGGGAGCTCCAACACCACCATGGACCAAGAGGTCAAGGGCCGGACCACCAAACCAAAAACGCAAATCAACGAGATATCGGCAAGAGCTTTCGGACAATTGTATGGAAGAGGAGAGACAACAGGCATCCTAAGATGGGATGAAGTCGACAACGAAATTCAGCTGGAAGCTATCAATATTAGCACCGAGCTGGCGATAAAAAACAAGAAAAACAACGAAGACCAAAACGTAAGAGACACGGTCCCTCAAGAATATCACCACGTGCGGGATGTGTTTGAAAAAGGGGAGAAGATCACAGTATCATCACACCGACCAGGAATCGATCTCGGGATCGACCTAGAAGAGCGAAAAACAGTGCCCATCAAGACAATATATGCCCTCAGTTACGACCAACTGGAGGAGCTCCATCGATACATCGAACAGAACAAAAGCCGAGGATGGATTCGAAGGGTCAAGTCAGGAAGGGCATCACCGATCATGTTCGTCAAGAAAAAGGAGGGCAAACTCAGCCTATGCGCCGATTATCGGGCGCTCAACGAAGTCACCAAAAAGGATTGACACCCGCTACCACTCATTAGTGAAGCACTGGATAGATTGGGAGGAGCCAAGTACTTCACCAAGCTGGATATCAAGAACGCCTATCACAACATTCGAATCAGAGAAGGAGACGAATGGAAGACAACCTTTTCAACAAAACAGGGGACTTACGAATATCTAGTCATGAGTTTTGGACTATGCAACGCACTAGCTGCGTTCCAGCGATAGATCAATGAGGTCCTTATGGAACACATAGACATGTGTTGCATCGTCTACCTGGATGACGTACTTATATATTCAAACACCCTACAACAACACCAAAAGGACGTCAGCAATATCCTCGAAGCAATACGGAAATCAGGGATGAAGGTCAAACCATCCAAGTGCGAATTCCACCAAAGTGAAAGACAATATTTAGGATTTATCATCGGACAAGAGGGAGTCAAAACCGACCCAGTTAAGACACAAGGCATATGGGACTGGACAACACCCAAGAAAATCAAGGAAATCCAATGTTTCCTAGAATTCTGCAACTTCTACAAACAGTTCATCGAAGGGTTCATCAGGACAGCCAGACCACTATACGCAAGAACAAAAAAGGAGTGCATTGGCAACTGGGAGAGGGGAGACAAAGAACAACGAGCATTCAATGAATTAAGGACCAAACTCACCACAGCACCAGTACTGGTCTACTTTGACCCCCTCGCACCGACCAAAATCGAAAGGGACGCCTCAAAATACGTCTGTTCCGGTATACTATCACAGCAATGCCAGGACGGAAAATTGAGATAAGTTGCGTACCGATCCAAGACGATGTTGGACAGCGAATGCAACTACGACATACACGACAAAGACCTACTAGCGATTGTGCAGTCATTCCACGAATGGAAAAGATACACCAGAGGAAATCCGAAACCGATACGGGTCCTCACAGACCACAAGAACTTAGTCAACTTCATGACAACGAAGGAACTAAACGAACGACAAGCACGATGGATGCAGGAGCTAAGTCAATATAACTTCAAGATCGAATACCGACCAGGAAAGAAAGGAGGAAAGCCAGACGCCCTCACAAGAAGGGAGGGAGACCTACCCACAGCAGGAGACAAGAGACTCACTCGAAACGTCGGGATCCTACTGCCAAAGGAACGATACTGGGATATCCCAGAAAGTGAAGAAATCAAGCTCCGCGTATTGGAAACAACAGAATTCCAAGACAAGGACGAGGGAGAGATACAAAAAATAAGCAATGTGGATAACGGGATCCAAGCAATGAAGAGAAACTTGGACGAAGGAAGAAAAGAAATGAAGGGAATAGGGCTGGGGCTATGCCAATCGAAGGACGGCCTCTTATGGTACCAAGGAAAGATTTGGATACCAAAGGATGAAGGGATACGAACCACCCTTATCGCTAAACATCACGAACCCCCACAAGCGGAACACGGCGGAACAGCAAAAACTACCGAGCCCATGAGTCGATGATATTCTTTGCCGAAGATAAGAGAAGATATCAAAAGATTCATAAAGAATTGTGACACATGTCAAAGGACCAAGGTGGTCCGACCTGCACCCTACGGATTACTACAATCAAACAAGGCCCCCGATCGACCATGGAAATCAATCGCTATGGACTTCATCACGGACCAGCCGAAATTGGAAGGATATGACACCATACGGGTGGTCATCGATCGGCTGACCAAAATGAGCCATTTCATACCATGCTCAAAGGAACTGGACGCACGGCAGTTCGCCAATCTCTTCATGAAGGAGATAGTCAGGCTACACGGACTACCACGCGATATCATCACCGCCAGAGGGACACTATTCACGTCAGACCTATGGAAGGAAACTACGGGGAAATTAGGAATCGAACGAAGGCTCAGGACGGCTTTCCATCCACAAACAGACGGACAGACCGAACGGACCAATGCCGTATTGGAACAATACCTACGAGCATACATCAACTATCAACAGGACGACTGGTGTGCTTACCTACCACGTGCAGAATTGGCGTAAAACAACGGATATCAGGAGACCATCTAAAACACGCCTTTCTTTGCAAATTACGGGATCAACCCCGAATAGGAGATGATCGGTCATCTGATCCAAGGAAAGCAAACAAAACCAGAAGACAGGACTCAGTTACACGAGTCATTAAGAAACGAGATGGTGGCCGCACAATTACGACAAAAAGAATCCTACGATCTACACCAAAAACCTGATCCGAACCTACGATCAGGAGATATGGTCTGGTTGTTGTCAAGGAACATCAAGACCACAAGACCATCGAAGAAACTGGACTACAAGAAAATCGGACCATTTAAAATCTTGCCAAAGATTGGAACAAGCGCATATAAGCTGGCGTTACCACCCTCAATGGCCATACACAACACATTCCATATCTCCCTCCTCGAACCTTACCAAGACAACCGATTTCCCTCGCAGATCAAAGAACCCCCTCCTTCTATTCAGATGGAAGGAAAAGAGGAATACGAACTCGACAAGATGATCGACTCTCAACTCCACTACAACAAGCTCCAATACCGAGCCAAGTGGAAAGGCTACTCACCAGAACACGATAAAGTCTGGTACCCCGCAGAAAACTTCAACAATGCAGAACACACAGTCCAACGATTCCTCCGGCGCTATCCAAGAAAGCCCGGAGTGGATACATGTCACGATCAACAGATCGTCCTCCGCACCTCCCCCCTTTGTCAAACAAGAACGACGCTCACAAACGCCAGAGAGCGACGCTACCCCCACTAGCCCTGCATACTTGGGCTCACGGAGGAGGGAGGTAGCACACGCCTCTATGAACTGGACAGAATGCACCGATGATGGATGCCAAATCCATCTCTGCGAAAAACAAGGGTCAGGCTGGTACCCACAATTCACCAGGAGATCGAGAAAACCAAGAGTCGCCCACGACCACGACTGCCGACAGGAGATGGAAGCGAACCCATGAGAGGACCGGGCCCCACGACAACCTCGCCGGAGAAGAGCCAGAAGGGCTCATCACAAAATCACCAGCTGGGAGCATTGTTTTTGTTACAATCCTCTCCTCTACGGGTGATACTTGCAGCAGGTAACCGATAGTTTGCTAACAATGACTCTTCCTTGCCCAATAGCGGTTGCGATAGCTAAGTCCGTTGACTCCTATCTAGTAACCTCGATCGCTAGGCTCATATAAGACAGTCGTGTCTTGATTTCCTAAAAGCGTGATAGATAAGATTTTTGTATTGAAAATATAGTGTATGAAAGAACTTAGATGGTTGCGTGAAGAACCCAAATCTCATGCCCCGAGGGTGCCCTTATATAGGGGTTCTTCCCTCCACCCTAACCCTGCGTGACTCAGACCCTCTCGTCACGCGACTCATACCCTCTCGTCACGCGACTCATGACTCATAGTAAGTCATAGTGTGAAATCAGTCAGCTGACGTGGCCAAGTCAGCTGCGCCCTATCTCACAACCAATCAAAATTCATAAAACAAATCATGTGCCCTAACGGGGTCACATGTGCGAAACCCATGACTCATGACTATGAGTCATGTGCGAAATACATAAACCACATGACCACAATCGTGCGTCATGTCAAACATCAACCAATAACAATAAACCAATGACACGCTATTGCGTTGTCATGTGAGAACCCATGAGTCAACTGATCTCATAGTGTGAAAGAACACAAACCGATGACTAATAATTATTAGTCATGTGAGAGTCCGCCTTGCTTAGTCACCGTTTGTGACATTTGCTCCCCTCCCCCTCTTGCATCGGTCCCTCAATGCTAAACTCCTTCCTTCCACAGCATACCCCCGATTTGGCGCATCCTCTGTTTGCATTGGTTGTAGGCCTGTTGGAGTTTCTCTTTTTCCTTATCGAGCCGTTCGAGGTTGTTATCCTTTGCGACAATGATCTGGGCAGCGCGATCGAGCTGGCTTCGGAGGTCCTAGATTTTTTCTTCTCGGGCTTCCACGTCCGGAATGGTTTTTTCGCTCCCTTCTCCTCCCAGCCGTGTCCTCACGGCTCTTCTCTTTTTGTGTTCCCTTCTGTCATCCTTTGACAGTTCTCCATTTTCTGCTACTTGGCGGGGGTAGTAGCCGGCGTCCACCTTTTCCCATCGGTGTTCATTGCAATTGTCATTAAAACAATGCTCCCAGCTCGTGCTTTCGTGATGAGCCCTTCTGGCTCTTCTCCGGCGAGGTTGTTGTGGGGCCCAGTCCTCTCCTGGGTTCACTTCCATCTCCTGTTGCCAGTCGTGGTTGTGGGCGACACATGGTTACCTCGATCTCCTGGTGAATTGTGGGTACCAGCCGGACCCTAGTTTTTTACCAAGATGGATTTGGCATGCATCATCGGTACAGTCCGTCCTGTTCATGGAGGCGTGCGCTACTTGCCTGTTTGGTGAGTCCGAGTTTGCTGGGCTAGTGGGGCTAGCGTTGCGAGCAATGCGCTGGGCATCGCTCTCTGATGTGTGTGAGCGTCGTTCTTGTCTGACGACGGGGGGAGGTGCGGTGGACAATCTGTTGATCGTGACGTGTATCCACACCGGGCTTTCTTGGGTAGAGCCAGTGGAATCGTTGGACTTTGCGTTCTGCATTGTTGAAGTTTTCTGCGGGGTACCAGACTTTATCGTGTTCTGGTGAATAGCCTTTCCACTTAGCTCGGTATTGGAGCTTGTTGTAGTGGAGTCGAGAGTCGATGATCTCATCGAGCTCGTATTCGTCTTTTCCTTCCATCTGAATAGAAGGAGGGGGTTCTTTGATCTGTGAGGGGAATCGGTTGTTTTGGTAAGGTTCGAGAAGCGAGATATGGAATGTGTTGTGTATGGCCATTGAGGGTTGTAAGGCCAGCTTATATGCGCTTGTCCCAATCTTTGCCAAGATTTTGAATGGTCCGATTTTCTTGTAGTCCAATTTCTTTGATGGCCTTGTGGTTTTGATATTGTGTGGCAACAACCACACCATATCTCCTGATTGTAGTTTCGGATCGGGTTTTCTGTGTACATCGTAGTATTCTTTTTGTCGTAATTGTGCGGCCACCATCTCGTTCCTTAATGACTCATGTAACTGAGTCATTTCTTCCGGTTTGGTTTGCTTTCCTTGGATCAGATGACCGATCATCTCGTATTCGGGGTTCCTTCCGTAATTTGCAAAGAAGGGGGTGTTCTTGATGGTCTCCTGATATCCGTTGTTGTACGCGAATTCTGCGAGTGGTAGGAAGTCACACCAATCGTCCTGTTGATAGTTGATGCATTCTCGTAGGTATTGTGCCAATATGGCATTGGTCCGTTCGGTTTGTCCATCTGTTTGTGGGTGGAATGCCGTGCTGAGTCTTCATTCAATTCCTAATATCCCCGCGGTTTCCTTCCATAGGTCCGAGGTGAATAGTGTCCCCCTGTCGGTGATGATATCGTGTGGTAGTCCGTGTAGCCTGACTATCTGTTTCATGAAGAGATTGGCGAACTGCCGTCCGTCCACCTGCTTTGAGCATGGAATGAAATGGCTCACCTTGGTCAGCCGATCGATGACCACCAGTATGGTGTCATATCCTTCTGATTTCGGCAGGTCCGTGATGAAGTCCATAGGGATTGATTTCTATGGTCGATCGGGGGCCTCGTTTGATTGTAGCAATCCGTAGGGTGCATGACGGACCACTTTGGTTCTTTGACATGTGTCGCCATTCTTTTATGAATCGTTTGATATCTTCTCTTATCTTTGGCCAATAATATCGCAGGTTAATGAGTTCGGTTGTTTTTGCTGTTCCGCCATGTCCCGTATTTGGGGGTTCGTGGTGTTTAGCGATCAGAGCAGTTCGTATTCCTTCGTCGTTTGGTATCCAAATCTTTCCTTCGTACCATAAGTGGCCGTCTTTCCATTGACATAGCCCTACCGCTACCCCTTCCATTTCCTTTTTTCCTCCATCCAAGTATCTCTTGATGGCTTGGATCTCGTTGTCGACGTTGCTTGCTTTCTGTATCTCTCCCTCGTCCTTGTCTTGGAATTCCCTGGTTTCCCATGCCTCGAGCTTGATCCCTTCAGTCTCTGGGATATCCCAGTATTGTTCCTTTGGCAGTAGGATCCCCACGTTTTGAGTGAGTCTCTTGTCTCCTGCTGTGGGTAGGTCTCCCTCCCTTCTTGTGAGGGCGTCTGGCTTTCCTCCTTCTTTTCCTGGTTGGTATTCGATTTTGAAGTTGTATTGACTTAGTTCTTGCATCCATCTTGCTTGTCGTTCCTTTAGTTCCTTCGTTGTCATGAAGGTGACTAAGTTCTTGTGGTCTGTGAGGACCCGTATCGGTTTCGGATTTCCTCTGGTGTACCTTTTCCATTCGTGGAATGCCTGCACAATCGCCAGTGGTTCCTTATCGTGTATGTCGTAGTTGCATTCGGCGTCCGAGATTGTCTTGGATCGGTACGCCACAGGTCACCACTTTCCGTCCTGGCATTGTTGTGACAGGATACCGGAGCAGACATATTTCGAGGGGTCTGTTGCGATTTTGGTTGGTGTGAGAGGGTCATAGTAGACCACTACTGGTGCGGTGGTGAGTTTTGTCCTTAGTTCGTCGAATGCTCGCTGTTCTTTGTCTCCCCATTCCCAGTTGCCAATGCATTCCATTTTTGTTCTTGCACATAGTGGTTTGGCCGTCCTGCTGAAACCTTCTATGAATCTTCGGTAGAAGTTGCAGAACCCTAGAAAGCATTGGATTTCTTTTATTTTCTTGGTGGTCGTCCAGTCCCAGATGGCTTGTGTCTTGACTGGGTCTGTCTTGACCCCTTCTTGTCCAATAATGAATCCTAGATATTCTGTCTCGCTTTGGTGGAATTTGCACTTGGATGGTTTGACCTTCATCCCTGATTTTCGTATTGCTTCGCGGATATTGCTGACGTCTTTTCGGTGTTGCTGTAGGGTATTTCAATATATTAGTACGTCATCCAGATAGACGATGCAACACATGTCGATGTGTTCCATAAGGACCTTGTTGATCCATCGTTGGAACGCTGCTGGTGCGTTGCATAGTCCAAATGGCATGACTA
>Ga0307507_10013175_pt1 | contig 10082 bp, 12 predicted proteins | sample 7_EM_MG_FD_207223 | JGI IMG/M metagenome (GOLD analysis project Ga0307507, IMG submission 207223) | Populus trichocarpa ectomycorrhiza microbial communities from riparian zone in the Pacific Northwest, United States - 7_EM | ecosystem: Host-associated > Plants > Roots > Unclassified | place... | reverse complement strand
TTCATGCAACGGACGTTTCTTCGATTCAGGAAATCACAGAACGCATCCGATCCATCAATCTCTTGCAAAACACAAATTCGTTGACCGAATACGGATTCATGAACTATTATGGTATAGTTGGAGCAAGTTTGACTATTAGAGCCTTGCTGTCCGTTTGAGCCCAACTTGTCTGTAGTCCCTTTTCTTGTTTTATTCAAGCCTTATTGACATTGTGTCGTTATACTTTTAACCTTTAACACATTACACAAACCCTCGGAGGCTACACGTGCCGTGTCTTGGTATCTATCATTTAAATAGAAAGAAAATAGTAACTACAAAGAACTGAGGCTCGTTATCCCAAGATTTTATAATGTCCCCACTTCGCCAAGTAACATGAGGTCCACTGCGCACTACAGTCAGTTCGGGAGCCTGGGTGTTACCCGAAAAAAACTCACCTTTTCGTCTGAGTTTGTTTTGAACGACCTGGAAATATGTGGTCAAAAGGCAATTAGAATCAATTCTGACAAAGGAACATCGGATATACATAGTAGAAGAGTCTTTGAATACGTTCTCAAATGTTCCTTCAACCAAACGGGCCAATTACAAGCGACTTCTCCATATACCATGTGTCGCAATTGGCACCAGGTCCTTCACGAGTCGATTCACCTGCTTGAGGTAAAAGTGACAGGTCGGAGAGTTGATTGAGGAAATAAAAGAATTTATCAGGATAAAGGAGACGATTTCCCTGAATGAAAACGGCTTACAGGATTTCCGTATAGGAGCAAAGACGCCCATGACGATTTGAGTGCAATCTTCACTGGCGCCAACGCTGCCGAGAGCAATGGCCGTCTCATAGTAGTTTTTGCTAGGATTTTAGGACAGTACCCTAGCACATAAGTGGATCAGTGGAACCTGCATGATGGCACTTTGCGAAACACGACCAATGTTCCTAAAAGAGCGTAAGGTCTCATGGTGCTCATGCATACACGAAGTAATATTTGCACCTACATTCGGGAAGATAACACAGCACTTTCTACACGCCGATCATCTGAGTTATAGAAATTACGCAAATTTCTCGGTTCTGTTCCCTTGAATGTACTTCAATCAAATTTCCAGAAAGTACAATGGTATTGCCCCTTCTTCGAGCGGGCAAAAGAAAGAACCCAATGGCATACCCTTGTGCAGATGGAGGAGGACCTGGTAAATTAGGAGAAAACTCAGTTCAACAATGGAAGTGGCTCAAGAATAGGACGAATCAAGGACCGTATCAACACTATCGGCAGCTTTGATGGGGGTGAGTTTATCTTCCTTCATTGAGACAAGGGGACTCGATCGGAAGCTCTAGATTCGTGGTCTAAAAGCTAGCAGATCGGAATGAGAAATTGACCAGACGTAAATTGTGTATGCAAACCTTAGTGGCAGCCCTGTCCGACCAGCTTCCCAGCTATTTCGGCATAGTTGACATCCACACACCACCCTTCAAATTTCTCTACCACAAATCGCCGTTTAGTTCAGCCCAATGTCTGCAGCTGTCGAGACTTTGAAATCTTAGCGCAAGCACAGTGCTTTAGAACAGGATCTGGCTTCGAATTCAGAAAATCGGATTCTCGAAGTGCAGGAAAATGCATGTCCCGACCTGCGCATTACCCCACACCTACATGCCGCTGACTCCATCAGACTTTTTTCTATCTGGAAAGAGAACCATCGGTACAGGCCTGGCTGCCAAGTTCAGTGAGCTCGTCAGCTGTAAGTGGCGTGTTGGAATTTGGGATTGCAGGAGGTACAGGGAACGCGAAAATAAGGGGAAGGGTTGCTTGTTGGTGAAAATGAGGCGTTTGACTGGATGTTGCCCCGCCAATAAATGGAACTGAAGGTTCGATCTGCTGGATGATGTCTCGGAGGATCCATTGGAGTGAATGTTCTTGAGCATGACGGGGATACAGGACGATGAGAGGGAAGAGTCAGCTGCCTGTGCTGACCTTCGGAGGTTTTGGCCAGCAACCGTGACAACAGACGATGGCGGAAGAGAGCAGACAACAGAATCACCCAGATAATAACAGAGGATTTTATCTGCACTGCACTGCACCGTTCTGTTTTATTCCGACTCATCTGGAGGTAGTTCCATTTCTGTATTTATCTGTTATCTACATTGCTATGTGCTCATGATCATGTACTGATGTAGCTTGAAGCTTGAAGCTTGAAGGATCGCCAAAGAGTAGTACTCTCAGCGAGGTTCCAGATAAGATGCCTGTAAGCGAGCAAGCGCCCAGTGAATATCGACTCTGCGGAAAAGAAGGATCACAGTCACTACCGCGGTCACATGATCCATTTCTTGGTCTCTGATCTCTCAGGTCTCAACAAAAAAACCTATTTCCAAACGATCTCCTTTTCCGAACTCGCGCAAAGTAGCATTTTACATGCATGTATATCTTATCTTAACTCCGTCTGTGACTTGGAACTCAATTTTTGGTCGACACAACTTTGACTGCTTTGGTTCGCTCTGAAACGCATTGATAACTGTGCCACTCGACGCTCAATAGATGGAACTATTTGACTTTTCAGGCCCTGCCGCTGTGTTCTTCAGCTTTATTATAAGAGAGGCAAGCCATGAACCCCCATCCTTCCGGAAATCCACTTGGGAATGGGAAACCCTCTGCATCCTCTCATTCCCCTATCGCAGATATCAACTTACAGCTCGCTGGTTGACGCCGTCCCCCCTCTGCAGATTCCAACACATAGCTCACTGATTGACACCGTTTCCCCGTCGCAGATATCAACACACAGCTCACAGGTTGACGGTGTTGCCTATGGTCCACTTGTTTCTAATATGATTCGCGTGCCGCAGCCACTGTTTACTCCAAGATCAAAGTGGCACCTCTCTTTGGGAAGATCAAACCCACTTGCCAATCCAATTGCTTTTGAATACAGCAACGCTGGTTCGCAGAAAGGCGTCAGAATGGTTGATTTAGCCACGAAGGACTGCTCCTTTTTGATAAAGGGAGCAACAGATAAGGTCTTTGCTACGACTGGTTCGACGAAGATCACCCTTCGTATCTTGGTCAGTACCCTCTCCTAGGTATATACTTCTCTGATACTGAACGAGACGATGATGGTTCTGCAGTGGCCAGGATATCCGCAAGATTGGATACGTTCTGTCGAGGTGGTATCCTCTGGTACTTCAATTGGCCGTGCAAAACTGGGGAAAATTGTGGCCCGACAATTTGTTGGATTCATTAAAGCACAGTCCTCCATAACGTGTACATCACCTCAGTGGTCCCTTTTGCACTGCGCAGGAATTTTCGATCGATTGTACTTAATTTCTTTGATTAATTCTTTCAATAACAACTGGCAGGCAGAAGTTTTCATTTCCCTTTCTTGAATATTTCTTTATATTGCCGCTCATTTTTATTCACTCCTTCCGAGTTTGTCTGTCTACCTCTGCTTGACCTCGTCCTGATTCACAACCCCCTGAACATTTATTCTCCAAGACTCCATAGCCACCACAATGTATACATTGAATAATACTACCAGTGACCGTAAGTCAGTAACGTGGATTTAAAGAACAGCCCAAGCAACCTTTCCGCCTCCTTACGCTTCTGAGCCTCGAGCACCGCCTTAATTCGAGCCTCCATCTCGAGGTGTGCTATTTCGTCACGCTCAGCACGGAGTCGGGTCTGCATATTAGCGTACGCTCTTGATTCCAACTCGACAATTCGCCGTGTCCGTACCTCCTCTTCTATCTGCACCTCAGCAATCATTCGTGCTTTCTCAGCAATCTCCTTCAGGCGTCTTTGGCTTTCGAGCCGTTCTTCGATTTTGACTCTCCAGGATGCTTCCTGCTCAGCTCGAGCCTCAGCTATGATTCGAGCCTGATTTTGTGCTTGCAGCTGTCTTTCCACCGAAAACCTCCGACATTCTTCAAGGAACAGGGCTCGCTGAAGCTGCTCACAGTTGTCTCGTTCGTGATATAAACTTCTTCGATGTCCTGCGCTTGACCACACTTCTTTGCGGCAATTGTTTCTGTGCATTATTGCGTCCACCCTCCGCCTCTCGGTATCAAGATCTTGGAAGAACTTTTCACGTTGCAGACAAGATTGACTCGGACCCGTTATTCCATAGTTCCCCGTTTCACAAGAATCCTGAACAGTTGACTTGGCAGCTGGGATCTCGGAGGGGCGGCTTTGGTCAAGTCTAGATGACTCTGTGATCGATGATGAGGAAATATCTCGGCCAAGCTCCCAGTGGTCATGTTGGTCGCTCAAGTCGTGACGGCTCTGAATGTGGTATCGCCTGCGATGCCGTTGAATATCTGAAGCGAGTGGCGTTGTCAAAGGAGTGGAAGTGAAGTGAATGGGCGATTGGAACTCTGGTCCAGCAGGTTTCCTGTTCTTGATACAGATGTTATCGCGTAACCAAAGGCCGTATGGATGAGCGCCTAGCCGTCCATGCGCAAATCCACGACCCCTGCTCGGTGAGTGCATGTGGAGTCGACTCATGCTCTGGGCTTTTACACTAGTGTTCTACATGCCGAATGAATAAGAGATGAACAATGGCAACAATGTTGCTTGAGAACACCTATTGAGTGAGTTCTATTTGCGACAATGATCATGACCTCTATTATGTATACAATGTCTCCCAGTTACATATATATCCCAGCCAACATCCTGACAATATTCCTAAAAAGTTAGAATGCGCTCTTGCATTTGGTGAGTTAAGCATGTTATATGAAACCTAATCTAGACTTTTTGAATTGCTTAGGAGTCAACATGTACCCGCAGATGAGGCAGTTGTTGCTGACATTCCTGCCAACTACCGCCTTCACCTTAAGCACGCTGCAATGTCAAATAATGTTGTAGATGGACTCGGACGAACCTCCCTTCGCCTAGACTACCATCCACAACCGACCAGTCCGAGGGGGAAAGATTCAGTGGCGACCAACTTCACCATTTTGTGCAACTTCTTCCCGGGGCGGGTGAGCATTTACCAACAGTCTTTACGATTCTGGACTGATCTGCCTTCATTGAAGATTGAACAGTGTGTCCTAGATCTTGAACTTCACTCAGACGAAGAGAATATATTCAGCATAATAGGCAAAAAGTAAATTACCAATATTTCAACTGATCCATTGCTTCAAACTCATGACCGAGGCCATATTGTCGTTTCCATTAATAAAATCCCTGTAACTGCAAGGGACCTCTGATCAATAAATTGCACTAACAACAATGCTAACAACAATTTGTTCTTCCCTGAATCCCATGCACAAATACTCCTCCCTCCTGTAGACATCCTCTCACTGACTTTATACACAAATGGTGCCATTGTTTGTTGTTCCCTCCTCATTTACAATTTGTCGTTCCCTTCTCGTTTGCGGCTGATGCACAAATTGTTTGTTGTTCCCTCCTCATTTACAATTTGTTGTTCCCTTCTCTTGCGGCTGATGCACAAATGGTGCCATGGTTTGTTGTTCCCTCCTCATTTACAATTTGTCGTTCTCTTCTCGTTTGCGGCTGATGCACAAATGGTGCCATTGTTTGTTGTTCCCTCCTCATTTACAATTTGTCGTTCTCTTCTCGTTTGCGGCTGATGCACAAATGGTGCCATTGTTTGTTGTTCCCTCCTCATTTACAATTTGTCGTTCCCTTCTTGTTTGCGGCTGATGCACAAATGGTGCCATGGTTTGTTGTTCCCTCCTCATTTACAATTTGTTGTTCCCTTCTCGTTTGCGGCTGATGCACAAATGGTGCCATTGTTTGTTGTTCCCTCCTCATTTACAATTTGTCGTTCCCTTCTCGTTTGCGGCTGATGCACAAATGGTGCCATGGTTTGTTGTTCCCTCCTCATTTACAATTTGTTGTTAAACGCGGCTGATGCAAAAATGCAGCCTTGGTTTGTCGTTCTCATGAACAAATTCGGCTGGTGCAAAAATTGATGCGCTGATGCACAAATTTGTCGTTCCCTCCTCGATTACAATTTGTCGTTCCCTTGTCCAAAATGCGGCTGATGCACAAATCTGGCCATGGTTTGTTGTTCCCTCTTCATTTACAAATGTGGCTGATGTACATATACCGCAGTTTGTCGTTTCCATCCTCATTAACAAATGCCACTACAAAGGCACCACGTTTTCTAGATGCGTCACCTCACATTCGCATTCACAAATATTCATTCCCTCCTCATCTACAATGCTTGCTGCCATTGTGATTCCCTTCGTGTCCGTGTTGTATGGCCTCATAGTTCATTACTTAAAACATATACTATACAATTAAAAGCATTCCACCATAACCGTCGCGTCAAATCCTTCCAGTACAAGTAAAGCAGACCGGCATTTTTCCCAGTGCATTTCACAACGTTTCCGCATGTCATTGCGGATAGCCGCCTGTCTATATGCGTATGCAACCTGTCCCTCTCTCTTGATCAATTGTGTCGAGATATCGGCCTGAGCGAGCGAAGGAATTGTCTGTGATGAATCCAAGTTTCTCGTCTCAAGTTGTTGAGCGATCTTCCTCCAATTTTCGCACTGCCAATCAAAAGTGGCCAAAATGCGCCTCATTTCTTCATGGAGAAGAAGACATTCTTCTTGCCACCGATGAGCCCGCGCGCAAGCCTTACACCACTCAACTCGGAGAGCTACAAATTTAGTCTGATGATCAAAAATCTCCAAATGAAATGAATTACAAGTTACCTGACTGAGTACTTTTGTCGGCATTGACGCCAGTTCCTTGTACAGTCCATATCCACTTCAACTTCTTACGGCCTTCACTTGTTTCATTGTCTAGAGATGTCAATGTAGCCATGTCGCCATCCTCCAACACCTTCAAAACATCTTCCCAATTGAACTGGAGCAGTGGTCCAGCCAACGACTGTAACGCCTTCCGTATATGGTGATACTTGGAAGCTGCAGCATCGATTCTTGATCTCACGCGTTTGAGAAGATTGACACTCCGCGTTTGCTGCCGCTGTCCTCGAGAATGTCGCCACTTCGATTTGAGCATCATTGATTCCATAAGTAGAAGTCCGCAAAGATCATTGAGGGTGCTATGGGCCTGTGCATACCGCAGATCCCATTCATGCTGGAGCAAGAGAATGTCACAATGGACGGAGGAGTGGATCTGAGACGGAAGATAAAGTTCGATCTCATGGGTTCCCAATGGCTTTCCGCCACCTTCTTGGTCAGCGGACATGCGAATCGAAGCCAACGGAGGTATGTAGAGGTGTTGAATCTCAACCCATGCATCAATGCGACGCCTGAGCGTATTTGATCGCTCAAGAACCTTTGCTCGCTGAAGACTTGTTGCATGGGAACCCAGTTCAGCTGCATCCAAGGCAAGTCGACGCCTGAAAACTTATCAGCCAACGGCCAATACACAGCTAATAAAAAGACGCACTGTAGGTCCTCCAACTCAAGTCCCAGATAAATGAACAATCCCGGTGCGACGTGATTGTGAACTTCGTGACGTTTTCCCGAATGTAGGGCCTGTGAATCGTTCATGGCTAAGCGTAGGCGCACGTCAGATTCCGAAGTACCTGTAAACCAAAGGGGTTGGCGGACCCATCCTCGACAAATGAAAAAATCATACTGGTTTGTAGAACACGAAAGGGATTCTCTTTCGTCCTGTCCTTCTCCCAATCTTGACACATTTTCGTCCAAGCTCTGGTAGAGTCTTCGGGCAGAGCGGCGTTAAACTCCAGAAAAGCTTCAACGTGTTCTGGTCGAGCTTTGATGGCTTCTTCCGCTTTCCGCAAGAACGTGTCAGCTGAAACAGGTTATTGTCATGTTTCCAAGTGAATCATGATAAATTCAATCTCACCAGCCGATGCTATTTTCTGCCAATTGTAATCACCGAAGTTATCATCTAGTGTGTCTCGGCGAGACCCAGGACCCATCTCCCTTGTGCTCGCGGCCAAGGCATTCGCATCCGACCAACCTCGTTCGGGGGCCTCACCATCTGTCCTACCAACGCCAGGAGTGAGGTTAAAGGAATAATCGATTTGACATGCGGCGATGTGCGCAGGTAAATGAAATTTGGGAACCAGGAACAGAATTTCCGGTGCAGGTGATGCTGAAACACTATTTGGAGGATAGATTTGACATCGAGCTAAAAATTTTCGGCACCATTGGCATGCAATGTCGTAGGAGATGACTAAACGGATCAAGTTGTATATATGTCGCAGGGTTGACAACAAGAAATAATCCATGTTCACATATCTGCAATCTTGATCAGGTAAACACCAGTTACCAAAGCAACATACTCACCGTTCTCCTTTTTGTAGGTCTCCGACCGCCGTTGGCCGTTTCATGTCATGACGGCTGCACTCAATCGTTCCTAAGCCACTTGCAGCTGTTGCTTTGCCTCCCCGCATGCTTGCAGATTTGATAGCATCATGGTTATTACAAGAGCTCTTGTCATCGGGAATTTTCTCGCCGTATTCGCCCAGATATTTCTCAAAGCTTTGACGCTCCACTAAGTAAGCATAGCCGTGATTGAGACCAGGATCTCGGGCATCAGTCGACACGTTCATTCGTTTCAACCGAAAATTGGCATCAATTCCAACAAATAGTGCGTAGAGCCACCTGGTAGGGTTCAGATCCGAATCACCATCAGAACGATTGAGATTGACGTACTGTTCTGTTGAAGGCCGTTCCTTCCAATCTGCAGGAAGGTTGATGCCAGGCATCGGACATGCTGGACATAGGACAGCACACTCCCCTTCTTTGGTTCCTTTCCATCCAGAAGGGTCATGTCCACGTCCAAACCGTTTGAGCAATCGAATATGCCTCCATTCACGAACTATCCGCAGAAACACCTGGTAGCGATCCTACATATATTGAAGTCTTAGTGTGATGATATCAAAATACAATGAAGTATTGTTACTGGGGGTGTGCAAGTACCTGTATTGTCCGTTCTTCTTGCCAAGGCTTGGTAGAACGCAGATGCCGGCATCTTTGATGTAAAAGTTAGCATCTGGAAGCTTTCCAACACACGGAACGTCGCTGCTGTCTTAGGATAGGTAACAGTCGCCGGAAATAACCTAGACCGAAGAAGTTGGACTGTCTTCGGAGAAGCTTGTTGGCAACCACAGTAGTCGAGTCCGACCTGATGTATTCCATCTGTGTCTATGACCACGAAATCGTCATTGAAAGCCGGCTGAGGTAAACTACAAACACCGCTTGCATGTCCAAGCTGAATTCGTAGTCCCAAAGCCTTCAGCGTTACTTTCTCAAAGAACAAACCATTCCATTTCTATAGATTTGTTAGAATGATGTAGTTGATGCATGAGTGCGTTGCGCTTACGCTTATCCGATGAAAAGGCAAAGATCGATGGATCTTGAGGGTGCATGATCGACAGTACAGGAAATTGTCGCAGCAGTCCTGACACCGATGGCCCACAAATTCCGTGTCTCCAGCGCCTTGGCAGCCAATACCAGCACAGCCGTTCTGGTTGAAGGCGTCTCCGCGACCTTCCAAGCGTAGAAATTCAATCAAATACTTGTCGATGTGTTCAATCCATGTAAGAAGAGGATGATCCTAATTGTAGCAGAATGAGACTCGAGGAAAAGGAAAGATCAGAGACGCAAACCCCTTGGGTCCGGCGGCGTTTCCAGGAGACCTCGATGACATCTCCTGTCTCCGTGTCATCTTGGTCGAGAGGGAGTCCATGTATCTCCTTCTCTTGAACCTCGTATTCCAATTGTTCCAGTCCACCAATATATCTGAAGGAACATCAACACTTGATGTCGTCGGCTCTGCAACTGTAGGTTCTTCTGAGATATTCGGTGTGACGGTTGATTTAACAGGCCGACGTCTACGCTCAAAGTGGGTGTGATGTGTAAGAGTGGGTGTTGACGTGCCAGAAGGTCGCGATGTCGGCGCATATTCGACTATATCGACAACACATTTTCTTCCTGACATGGATGGTGATTGCAACAGTGAGCAGGAACAAAAGCGAGAAAGAATCCTGGGTGCGACAACTTGGACACGCAAGACTTTTATTGGGGTGACAATAGGGAATACACGAGGCAAACTCAGTAACTGCTGATCAAAAAAAATTCGTACCCTAAAGGTGCCTCCTCCTGAAACGGGGGTGAGGACGAAGCTTGGATCGAG
>Ga0307507_10013174_pt1 | contig 10084 bp, 8 predicted proteins | sample 7_EM_MG_FD_207223 | JGI IMG/M metagenome (GOLD analysis project Ga0307507, IMG submission 207223) | Populus trichocarpa ectomycorrhiza microbial communities from riparian zone in the Pacific Northwest, United States - 7_EM | ecosystem: Host-associated > Plants > Roots > Unclassified | place... | reverse complement strand
CAGTTAAACCTTTATAAAATAATACTATTAATTAGGACAATGCAAATTTATTATAAATTAAACTTTAAATTTAAGTCCGGATCGAGTAAAAATATTATTTAAATGAGATTATTAACTTATTGAGGTTATATATAATGGTATCTTTATTGTATATATAGTCTAACTGCACATTTTCAATTTTTTTTTCATTATTTTGAGGTAAAGTATCCTAGGCGTCCTTAATTTCTCACATCAAGAACAACATAATTTATCTTCACGTCATGTATTTTGGATTTACAAGTATTTATGAAGACATCATCCAAGATTTGAATCCTAAACAGTGAAAACAAATTAAGTAAGTACACCTTGCTAGATTTCAAAAATAACTACGACATAATTTAATTTAATTTATTTAGGAGAAAAGAATAATTATTTGTTTACTTAGATCATGTTTGTTTACACAACTAATTTTAAATTTATTTTTTTAATTTTTTAAAATTATTTTAATATGATGATATCAAAAATAAAATTTAAAAAATAAAATAAAATTATTTTGATTTATTTTAAAGAAAAAAACATTTAAAAAAACAACATCTACTAAAAAAATTGATTTTCTTTTAAATTAATATTTTTAGTTTTTTTAAATTGTTTTAATGTGCTAAAATTAAAAATAAATTTAAAAAAATATAAAAAATATTATTTTAAAATAAAAAAATATTTTAAAAAATAATGACAGTAACACGGTAAAATTTCCACGACATTAATGAGTGAAGTTTCTCGTGGGGCTAAATTGTGGGATACACAGCCAAAACCTAAAGCCCTAATAAAAACCTTAATCGTGACCTGTGCCCTAATTTATTCCAAATCCATATCTCTCTCTCCCTCCCTCCCTCATGTGACCCTCTGTGTTACCTAATCTTTAGAGCCCCACTCCCGAAACAGACCCACCATCTCTTCCTCGGTAACCAAATAACTTAAATTCACCACGGTAAAAATAAAAAATAAAAAATAAAAAATAAAAAAATATTCGGGCCTTGACAACAAGATGCTCCAATAAGATTTCCTCTATATCCACGCCACTCTTAAGCCTAGCCCTTTATTATATAACACAGACCACGTCTAAGATCATATGGTTTCCGCCATTTTCTAAAGGAAATTGGTTGCTTCCTCCAAACCCTTTTTACCTTTCACAGTCTCCTAAGCTGCCTCACTCCTCCTCTCGTCCTCATCATCATCAAACTCTTCTCTTCTCTAGGCAAACTCACTTACCATTACACTTTTGTTTTTTGTTTTTTACTATTTTTTATTTATTTATTTATTTTGGTTTAGGGTTAAAATGGATAATTGACTCTGAAACTCTCGAATCTTGTCTTCATGGATTGACCCACGTTCATGTCCAAAAATTTCCTCGTCTTTCGTCTTGTCGGGAAGGGTGTTTTGGTCACTCTCGTCTAATTTTCAGTAGTTGTTGAACTGTTATTCACACGTGTCAGCCATGCCGGCCATTAGTCCCACTTCGAAGTAATCTTACCCGTTGGATTACTTCGATCCATCTTTCTCTTACGACATTAATCAAAGCTCAGCTGGCATTTAATACTGAGTTATTTAACAGTCACGATTTCTCCATGTCAGCTATTGGGCCCCATCACTAATGGCCCACCGACTTGTGCATGTCCCCAATGCTGACACGTGTATATATAAGGATAAAGAAACTGATGTTAGCATAAAAACAAACAAAGTTTTTAAACCCGATATCGAACAAGCTGATCTAATTTTAATTTAAAAAAAAAACAAATTAAGATTTTACTGTTTTTAGGTTAAATTAGCCATACCAAGTCAATTTTATATTGACTTTATTTAAAACCTGGCTTGGGTAGAGTGTTTGGTGTTGCAGTTAAAATACGATTTATTTAAAATTTGATTTTTTTATTTAAAATTATTTTAAAAATAAAAAAAATATTATTTAAATATATTTTTAAATAAAAAAAAACTCTACCACAGAACAGCGAAGGTTCAACACTACCACTCTTGACCACAAAATGCTTCGGCTGCTCCAATAAGGACAATTTGGGCTATTAAAAAAGAAACTGAAGCGCCCATGTAAACTGCACTAAAATAAGTACTGCCTGTTTAAAAGGCAACCGGAAGAAGAGTGTACTTCAAACACCATGAACACAGCCACAACCACCATCAACATACACCCAGAAACCGACCATTGATGAAATGTACGGTATCAGAACTTGAACACAAAAATCTTGATGATATATATATATACACGCATCTTCATTCTGTGAACATTAGCACCACCACCACGTCACCATACTCACCACCAGCCACCACCAGTTTTGGTTGCCGATTAATATCAGAGAGGGATTGTTTCTGGTAACGTTTTCTTCACTTTGACTGTATCTAACAGATCCTCCACCAAAGATTTAATGGTACTTTTCTTTTTGTATTGTTCACATGCACGGTTTCATCACTATAGTGTAAAACTCAAGCATCCAAGCCTCCATAGGAACTTCTCTCACATGCATGTTGTCTCCTAGAGTGGACTTTCTTTCACCACCTTTATATCACCATAACCAAGACTTAACAAGAAGACTCCACTCTGTTAACCCAAGATTTCTCAAATCGTCATAGCTCAGATGGATCAGAAGCCAACCCCACATTTTCTGTTGTTTTGCTCATTCTTGATAATAATGTTAACCATGACCAAAACATTTTTTGTAGCCTCTCTATCTTCTGATGGAGAAGCCCTTCTTTCTCTTATCTCAGCGGCAGACCCATCAGCAAAAGCATCCTCATCAATCCTCTCCTCATGGAACCCATCAAGCCTGACTCCATGTTCTTGGCAAGGCATTACATGCTCTCCACAAAATAGAGTTATTTCCCTCTCTCTCCCTAACACATTCCTTAATCTTTCCTCACTGCCCTCGCAGCTATCCTCTCTTTCCTCTCTACAACTTCTCAACCTCTCCTCAACTAATATCTCTGGATCAATCCCTCCTTCTTTTGGCTTATTCATTCATCTTAGACTCTTAGACCTCTCCTCAAACTCTCTTTCAGGTCCTATACCGCAAGAAATTGGCCAGCTCTCTTCTCTTCAATTTCTTTACTTGAACTCCAATAAGTTATCTGGTAGGATGCCTCCACAACTTGCAAACATTACTTCTTTACAAGTTCTTTGCTTGCAAGACAATCTCTTCAATGGTTCGATACCATCACAATTGGGTTCTTTAGTCTCGCTCCAAGAATTTAGAGTTGGTGGCAATCCTTATTTAACAGGAGAGATACCAACACAGTTAGGACTGTTAACCAATCTCACAACATTTGGTGCTGCAGCAACCGGTCTTTCAGGGCAAATACCACCCACATTTGGGAACTTGATCAATCTTCAAACTTTGTCTCTTTATGATACTGAGGTATTTGGTTCTATACCACCTGAACTTGGTTTGTGTTCAGAGTTAAGGAACTTGTACTTGCACATGAACAAGCTTACCGGTTCAATCCCTCCTCAGCTGGGTAAGTTGCAAGAACTTACTAGTTTGCTTCTATGGGGAAACGCACTCTCTGGAGCAATCCCAGCTGAGCTTTCAAACTGTTCATCACTTGTTGTGCTTGATGCTTCAGCTAATGATCTTTCCGGTGAAATACCTCGTGATTTAGGAAAGTTAGGGGTCCTTGAGCAGCTTCAGTTGTCCGATAACTCTCTTACTGGTCCGATTCCTTGGCAGTTGAGTAACTGTACAGGCTTAACAGCTCTTCAGCTTGATAAGAATCAATTGTCAGGTACAATTCCATGGCAGGTTGGCGATTTGAAGTATTTGCAAAGTTTCTTCTTGTGGGGAAATTCAGTGTCTGGTACGATACCAGCCTCCTTTGGAAACTGCACTGAGTTATATGCTCTTGATCTTTCAAGAAACAAGCTTACAGGCTCAATTCCAGAGGAGATTTTCAGTTTGAAGAAATTGAGCAAACTTCTGCTTCTAGGGAATTCTTTATCAGGTGGATTGCCGCGCAGTGTTGCATATTGTGAGTCTTTAGTGAGATTGAGGCTCGGAGAAAACCAGCTTTCTGGTCAGATTCCTAAGGAAATAGGCCAATTGCAGAATTTGGTATTTCTTGACTTGTATATGAATCAATTCTCTGGTGGCCTACCTTTGGAAATTGCCAACATCACTGTTCTTGAGCTGTTGGATGTGCACAAAAACTACATTACTGGAGAGATACCATCTCAGCTAGGAGAGCTTGTAAACTTGGAGCAGCTTGATCTTAGCAGGAACAGCTTCACAGGTGAAATTCCATGGAGTTTTGGAAACTTCAGTTACTTGAACAAGCTCATTCTCAATAACAATATGCTTGCAGGGGCAATCCCGAGGTCCATTCAAAACTTGCAGAAGCTAACACTGCTTGATTTGAACTCCAACAGCCTCTCTGGTCCAATCCCACTTGAAATTGGTTATGTCACGAGCTTAACAATTAGTTTGGATTTGAGCTCAAATGGATTTACTGGTGAACTCCCTGAAACGATGTCCAGCTTGACACAGTTACAGTCACTTGATCTTTCCCATAATTTGCTTTATGGAAAGATCAAGGTTCTTGGTTCCCTTACTAGCCTCACTTCCCTTAATATCTCCTACAACAATTTCTCAGGTCCTATTCCTGTAACACCATTCTTTAGAACTCTATCTTCAAATTCATACCTTCAAAACCCAAGACTTTGTGATTCCACAGATGGATATTCTTGCTCGCCTAGAACTAATCAAAGAAATGGATTAAAATCAGCCAAAACTATAGCTTTGATTTCGGTTATTCTCACTTCAGTGACCATAATTGTTATTGCTTCCTGGGTTATAGTCATGCGGAACCACAGGTATGTGATGGAGAAATCTTCTGGAGCATTAGCCACGTCATCGAGAGCTGAAGATTTCTCTTATCCATGGACTTTTATCCCATTTCAGAAGCTCAACTTCACCATTGATAACATCCTAGATTGCTTGAAGGATGAGAATGTGATTGGGAAAGGCTGTTCTGGAATTGTCTACAAGGCTGACATGCCAAATGGGCAGTTGATTGCAGTAAAAAAGCTTTGGAAGGCAAAGCAAGACGAGGATCCAGTGGATTCTTTTGCTGCAGAAATTCAAATTCTTGGACACATTCGACATCGGAATATTGTGAAGCTTTTAGGTTATGCTTCGAATAGGAGTGTCAAGCTCCTTCTGTACAACTACATTTCAAATGGCAATTTGCAGCAGCTGCTGCAGGGGAATAGGAATCTGGATTGGGAAACAAGGTACAAGATAGCTGTTGGTTCAGCTCAGGGTTTAGCTTATCTTCATCATGATTGTGTGCCAGCAATTCTTCACAGAGATGTGAAGTGCAATAACATACTTCTGGATTCCAAGTATGAGGCTTATTTAGCAGATTTTGGCCTGGCCAAACTGATGAACTCTCCAAATTATCATCATGCCATGTCCAGAGTTGCTGGTTCCTATGGTTATATAGCCCCAGGCAAGTACCCCTGATTTCCCAGAACCCATATGTGTATGTTTTGTTTAGTTGCGTTGTCTGAAACACAGAATCTGTCTTCTAACCTCATGGATTAATATGCTAAAGGAAATTTGTGGTGTGCGTTTCTATGTAGAATTTTTATTTCATTTGCTAATTACAAATTTCCATGATCATTTCAGAGTATGGATACACCATGAACATCACAGAAAAGAGTGATGTTTACAGTTATGGAGTGGTTTTGCTAGAGATCATAAGTGGTCGCAGCGCTGTTGAGCCTCAAGTAGGAGATGGATTACACATAGTTGAGTGGGTGAAGAAAAAGATGGGAAGCTTTGAACAAGCAGTATCAATACTAGATGCGAAGCTTCAAGGTTTGCCAGACCAAATGGTGCAGGAAATGCTGCAAACACTAGGGATTGCAATGTTCTGTGTGAACTCTTCGCCAGCAGAGCGGCCAACCATGAAGGAAGTGGTGGCATTGTTAATGGAAGTAAAGAGTCCACCAGAAGAATGGGGAAAGACTTCTCAACCTCTAATAAAATAGTCATCAAATCAAAGTTGAAATAATTTGTCCTTGTGTTTTTCTTGGCTTCCAAGGACATCAATGATTGGTTCTCTTTTCAATCCCAAGAAGACAAAAGAGGAGAGTTACTGGGAAAATTGAAAATAGAGCTTTTGGGTAGTGTTATTGCATTTAGCTGGTGGTCCTGGGGTTTCTTGTACAGTGGTAGAAACAGCAATGTGGTTGAATTTGCTTCATCCTTTGCCTTTTCCGATTAACAATTTTTTTATTTACATGCAACTCTATGCATTTCCTTTTTGCCCTGATTAATGTTACTCATGTTCCTGAATTTCTGTGAAATGTAATCTGGAGCTTCTGCCCTCCATAGAATTAGAAGTATTCTTCAATCCAACGTTTGCCCTCTGGCAGCTGGGAGTTAAAGACTACACTATACAAAGAAATTTCAGCTGGCAGCTTACAAATATTTAAGCAGATTTACTTTCAATCTTAGTTTGACAGCAAGTTCTGACATATTTAAGTAGCAGGATTCACGTAACAGCAAGAGAACTTGATACAGAAGTAAATGCAAAATAGATCTTCAGAATCATATGAACATTCAAGGATGTCCAAAAGTGGGACAGGTGATAGGATCGTGTCTGGCCCGTACCTCTACTGTTCGAGTTAGGAAAAGAGAACCGTTACCTATTACGAGTAGTGGAATAGCTACTCGGCTCGGAAGGACCCCATGCATATTTTTTAATGTAGGGCTTATGATGCAGATAAAAGCAGACAGACAGCAACAGGCCATGCTTTCTTCTTCCTTCTCGTGCCTCAACAGGCGCAACAGGCCATGCTTTCCTCTTCCTTCTCGTGCCTCAACAGGCAAAAGAATTTGTCTCTCCCATCTCACTATTCTTCACTTGGTCCACACCCCTTTCCCATGTTTCAAAAGTACTGGTCAAAAAAAAGATCGAATAAGATATAATCAGCAACTCATCACAACAACATCCCCATATCCCTCTTGCTCAATGCCCCTTTTGATTATTTTCTTTTTCTGGTAAAGAGAGAAGAATCCGTTGTTTAACTTAAATTCAGAACCTTAACATGTTAGTACCTTGATGTGACGGGAATAAAGAAATAAAAAGATCCATGATTAGTTCAATAAGCTTCCCTTTTTGTTTCTTTTCACTCAAGTCAATCTCTACAACCCCATATAATATGGACCAGAGCAATCCGAAAGAGAATGATGAAGGCAGACCACATTCATCGTGCATTTGCATTGGAACCTCTGCAATGGGAAGTGAACCTAATATAATTGTTCCAAAGGGGAAAAAAGGTGGACAAGACAATCATTCCCATGCTCTCCACATGATAATCAATGTCCTTTTCTTGACAAGAAATGGGAAAAAAATCCCCTTGTCAAAATGGCCGCAACCGCGCCTTTGGCGTCTTCTTTGGCCCATTACAAACCATGATAATCGGTTTTAGTTCTTAAATAAAAGGAACTTAGCTACTTATCCGATCGTGGTTCCATTTGGTGCTTTTCTCGACTTGGACTTGGCCTCCGGTGCTATCGAGTTGCAGAACTTGCTACTTTCCATACTAGCCAAAAGCTGTCCTGAAACATAGCAATCAAAGAAATATCATAAAGAAGTTAGAACTAAGAACCTTCCAATATGAGTTCAATTTCGCAGTGCCTTCTTTTTAAACCACTAAGCTTGTCCCAAAAAGCCATATTATTCCATTTGCCAATGTTCCCTAATGGAATTTCTTTTCTTCACATGAATTTTATTTGTTTCCAACGCCATTTCCCCCCCCCCCCACCCACTTTCTTCTCCTCGTATGCACCACGTTACATCGTCAGATTGCACCATGATAGATAGCCTTAACAATACATTCAACAAATTCCCATAACATGCCACGAGACATTATTCACTCTTCAGAATAGCCAGCCCTCCCTGAGGTTTCACAGCATGCGATCTCCTGATTAAATGCTTGTGAGGTGAGCCATTCCAGGATCGCATTTTGCAAGTACTCTTAATCGGTTTCAACAAGGTCATCAAGACCTGTCAATGGATTTGTTTCAAACCCTCTTATTATTTAAAACTCTGTAATGCCAAATTCAAGCTAATAGGAACAGATGAGAGCAACATACACATTCAAGACAAAAATCTCAAACCTGCATTCACGTTTTCTGCTCTCCTAGTTTCTATTATGAAACTGAGTTCTAGAAGGAGGAAAAAAAATGACGAGTTCTATTATGAAGCTGTGTTCTAGAAGAAAGAAACAGAAGACACAGGTAGCTTACAGAGAGACAACACAGGAATTGCCATGAACACTAATTAGAAGTAGGGGAAGCATGTTGAAAAGTACTTTTATAATGCAATGAGATTTTAGCTCCACATTTCTCCAATTTCTTTTCTTCCTTTGACGCAATGGAGTATTTGTAAGAAGTCTAAACTATGAAATGTCATCATAAAACCAACGTATTCCATTGTATGTTTGTTCACTCGAATATCCAACAATATAAGATGATCCCCACACTGTATTTTCAACTTCACATCACTGAGATGTAGATATTAGAAGGTCAAGTCAATTTCTATCTATAGGAGCCACTATCTTTGTAAGGAAGAAAAGAAAGTGGATATCCGTTATTGTGTTGAACTGGAGTTTCCAGGGCACACTATACTGTATCATGAATTAGATATACTTTCCAGGAAGAGAAACTTCTAGTCACTGACCAAAGAACAACTTACGAATTACTTACTAGTCCGTGGACCTAGTTCCAGAAGAACATTCTAAATTTCAAAGTGACACAACACTGTAATGCCAGATAACTAAAGAAACCTACTATATATTATGCCACGCCAATCTACCAGACAAAGTCCTTCGTCAAAACAACAATGGCATTGCTGACTTCCAAAAATTGAGGTCTTCATTCTTTCCCCTCTACATCTCAACTTTAACCAGTATTAAAAGTACAGAGAATGATAACGGTAAACATATACTCCATAACATGATTGTGTGAAAGCATCAGGAGGTCACTGTGTATCAGCTGTAAGCAAGTCCTTTCAGCATCAACTAGGAAATCAATAACATGAAAAATGCAGTAAAGAGATGAAGCCTCTAGTTCCTCGAACAAGTCAGGTGTTGGCGAAGGAAAGCGCAAGGGAAATTGAAAGAGTTTTAATGTTGCTGGCAATATCTATCACTCTTAATAAAACAAGGCCCCATTCATGAACTAAATTTACTCCACGCCGATGTATCAAAAGCTTTAGAAACACCCGTATGGATCCACCTGCCTCGAAACGAAAACATAAATACAGCTATTGAGCAGTCTATGACCCATCAAAGAGAGATTTAAACATATCTTCTTGCTATTATTGCATGAAATTGTAAAGGGCTTCAGGAGCATGCATGCTTACAAGTTGCATTTTTTCATCTTAATCACCCATATTTTTGGGCTTCGACAGATTAAGTTCTACAAGCTTTCCTGGTTTGCAACATAGAAAAGAGGACAGAGGACGGTTGAAGACCTTCCTAATCCTTCAAAAGGAATTGTGGCTTATAGTCTGCCATATTCGTTGAACATTTAGAGATATAAGCCCACTTGTTGAGTCCCTGCCAAAAACTCACTCTCTTTTTAGGGACTTCTGCATGGCAAGGGGGTCTAGATCCATTTTGTTTGAAATTTAGTATTCTCCTATAAACATACTACAACAGCAGGGGATTGTCAAAACTACAAGTGGAAGACAACTGGGACAAAGAGGCAGGGATAGTGCAAAAAGAATAACGCGAGCCGTTGACCTCAGGTAGTCAGGCCTGAAGAAAATTCCAAGAATTCAGTGTTTCACAGTCTTCTGTAGAACAAGTAAAAAAAACGCATCTTTAGCGCCTGTTAATCCAGGAGAGTCGTAACAGAACTTTAATGGTGCGGAAAGTATTTCTTGGGAATTTCAGAGCACTCCGACGGCTAAAGATTATTGAGTGCTTACGATAATAGTTAATTAATATATTTAAGTATTTAATTTATTTTTTTAATCTAAGAACTAAGTTAATAATTGAAACTTGAATATTTGTAAAAACAATTAT
>Ga0307507_10013173_pt1 | contig 10084 bp, 10 predicted proteins | sample 7_EM_MG_FD_207223 | JGI IMG/M metagenome (GOLD analysis project Ga0307507, IMG submission 207223) | Populus trichocarpa ectomycorrhiza microbial communities from riparian zone in the Pacific Northwest, United States - 7_EM | ecosystem: Host-associated > Plants > Roots > Unclassified | place... | reverse complement strand
TAACTTTTTTTTTTCTGGAACTAGGACCCCAGAGACTCTTATTAGTCTCAGAAAATATTTTCAGTCAAAATATATTTCTACCAAGAACTCAGGGTCCTGACATGAAAAATATATTTCTACCAACAATGCAGGGTCCAGACATGAAAAATATATTTCTACCAACAACTCAGGGTCCTGGCATGAAAAATATATTTTGTAAAAGTGAAGATTTATAGGCCAAATATATATAAAATATAAATATACACCATGACTTTTAGTCATGTAATATACCTGGAGTTTACATGCTTAATAGTCTGTTACCTATGGGTGACTGAAGTGAATAAATCCCTGTAATAGCACTTAATACAAATTACATGATCATAAGGATCAATGGACAAGCCCTGTCCAGCTGATTAAAGTATCAGCCAAGCAATGTGCAGTCTAAGGCAGTAGAAATTGTGGTTGGTTCGCAGACTGGGCCACTTCAATATGCTTGAAGACCTGTAAAAGACAACACCACCACGAAATAGTACACTAAAAAGGTGTTCTAGAGTAGAAACACCTTGGCACAGGGTGTTGGACTATACATTAAACATGGGCATATGTTAAAATGATTTAATTCGAGCTACAACATGTAGGCATATACATGCGACGTGAGCCAGACACGAGAAGTCAGAAAGTCACGTGTGGAAAGAGATTACAAGAAGATGATGACACACCGTGGATACCTGGTCGTGTTGCATGACCTTGAGAGTTGATTATGCAAGCAAGCTCGATTAGTCGAGCTCATCACATGCATGACTTGTCACACATGAAAGACACCTCTGATATTGTATTGCCACAAGAAGCTAAGCCTTAGGAAATTCCTTTAGCTTTCTTACCTGAAGAAAATAAAGACAATGTGCTATAAATGAGAAATATAAAAAGTGCATAGTTTACAAGCATGTAAGCCATGTATGGAAATTCCCACATGTGCATCAAAAGTGATGCGTGGTCAGCCACAATTGCGTGAAAACACAAATTTAGAAAGAATACCGTTCTGGTTGCATCTCACACAACGGAATGTCTTCGTTCCATATGAAATTCATATGATAAAATAATTGAAGAGCATTCTCATGCTCCAAGCCATAAGATAAGAAGTTTTCTATTGAAAACTGACCAAGACACCCATAAGCCGAATGGTTGATGGCAACGCAGATCATTGCATCAGCAAGCCTATCATTACTATGATGTCATGTGATAAACACATGTAAAACATGTAGATAAGGATTTTAGGTATTTAAGGAGTGTGCAACTAGGTCGAAACACAAGAAATCATCCCACATTGACCCAGCTAGTTGCACTCTGAGTAGAAACTCAGGAGGTGGACAGTTGTAATCAAATTTAAGGAGTTTTCTTCATGATTTAAGATAAAGTACTGTGTGAATGAAGCCAGCGTGCTTAAGGTGTCAACATACTTTGTTTTAAGTAAGCTTAAGGTTTTAAAGGATAGGAATTCTTGACAAGGCAGCGAACTTGTAAGGACAGTGTCAGATTGTATTGATATTTGTAAATGCTCAAGGGGGCTATACAGAGTCAGAAGTCTAAAAGTCTGTTTGTTTTGTGCAAATTAAGGAAACTTGCCATAGAAGCCAGAAAGTTAGCTTAAGACAAGGTAAACGAAGCCATAAATTCATTCTAGCACAGCTAGTAAAAATCTATAAATCACACCTGATTTAACAAACCCAAATCCAAGCCTTAGGGCTACCACTTGCGATTTTATATACAAAAATTCGTAAAACAAGTCAATAAAGTTAATTCTACTAAATAAAACACTTGGGTATTTTCTAATACCTTGAGAACCCCAAACTCGAAGTACCGCACATGTATAGTAGGTGATAGTGTGTTAAGGTTTTTAGTGTGTGTGTGTTGTTTATGTGTGGTTCACACATCTGTTTGGTTCACACATTGCACGCTTTCCCCTTTCCATGTGCACCCGTCTTCTCACCATCTTGGTTGGTGTGTTCACGATATGAATGGAAAATATCATTTTTCTCAAGATGTGATATTCAATGAACTTACTCCCAGTCATCTCTCCCCCTCTCGGACTTCCTCCTCCTCCTCCTCTCCTCCTCCTCTCTTCCTCCTACCACTCCATCCACTTCCTCCTCCTCTCCTCATATTTTTCATCCTTCTGCTCCACCTCCTTTCATCCTCACTCCTTCTGTCCCTCCTCCTCATCCTATACAAACTATTCATCAACCTGCTAAAGGTCAAGAATTCGCTGACACCATCCGTCTCCATGATCAACATCTAGCTTCTAAGCAAGGGGGTGCTCCTCACCCACAGCAATCACTTAGTGCTATTTCCAATTTTGTATCGCTCTCTATTGCTGATGACATCCTTACTTCTGAGCCTGCTGTTGACCTAGCCTCCCTCAAAAACAACACTTTCAATGAATATTGTTTTCTTACTTCACTCAACCACTTTCACTTTCAACATCCTCTTACCTTTGACCTCTGCAAACCCCCTGAATCCTATCATGAAGCATTAGCTTGTCCTGATTTGAATGTTTGGTTGGCTGCCATGCGATGTGAAATTGATAGTCTGGAGGAACACTCTGCTTTTGAATGTACTTCTCTCCCTTCAGATAGGAAGGTGATTGGCTTATGTTGGTGTTACTCTTACAAGTATAATCCTGATGGTTCAATCATTCTAGGCAAGGAGAAAGCTCAGTTGGTTGCACAAGGCTTCAGCTTCAGTCAATGCCTGGAAGATTATGGAAATACCTACTCGCCTGTCACAAAGATGACTAGCATCTGTCTCATACTTGCCTATGCTGCCCACTGTGATTTGGAGATCATGAGTTTCAATGTTAAGACAGCATTTCTTCATGCAAAATTATCCACTACCATTTATTGCAAACAGATACCTGGTTTTCCAGAGACTGATCCACACACAGTCCTTCATCTACTGGTTGCTTTATATGGCCTCCATCAATCATTGTATGAATTTTATATGCTCCTTCTCTGTCTCATGGTTCGCTTAGGTCTTACATGATGTGAAGTTGATCATGTGGTTTTTAGTGGCCGTTGGTCATCTCCTCCTGATCCTTCCATAACCATGCCTTCAGATGGTGCTGATCTCATCCTCATTGTACCCATGCATGTGGATGATGGTCTGGGTATCACTAACTCAATTCCTCTGCACAATTGGTTCATTAATGAATTGTGCAAGGACATTGAGGTGGTTGACATGGGTCCTGTGTCTTTATATTTGGGCATTCACATTACCTGTGATTGCACTAATTGAAAGCTTTATCTTTCTCAAAAAGCTTTTGTTACAGACCTCCTCAACACTTGGAACATGACTAACTGTCATCATTCTCCTGTTCCCCTTTGTCATAAACTTCACGAGCTTCCCAATCCACCACCTAATTCTCTACCAGATATCCATGATACTGACATCAAAGTTAATTTTCAACCTCTAGTTGGCAGCTTGATTTATCTTGCTGTTTGCACTAGACCTGACATAGCTTATGCCACGATGGCTCTGGGCCAGTACAATGCCTCTCCCACCCACACACATCTCCTTGCAGCCAAGGGCATTCTTCACTACCTTGCTGGCACAATGGATCTCTCACTGGAATACAGTATGGATTAGTCAGTTATCTCATTGCCTGTTTGTGGTCTAGCTCACTGCTGTGTTCTCTCAGATGCTGGCTGGGCATTGGATGAAAAGGATTGCCAAAGCATATCCGGATATTGCTTTTATTTTATGAATTCACTCATTTCATGGTCTGCCATCAAACAAAAATCAGTCTCCCTATCTTCAACTGAATCTGAATATTATGCCATGACACATGCCATGAAAGAAGCACTCTGGATACGACTTTTCCTCACTATTCATCAATTTCCTGTTCCTCAACCTTTTCCCTTACTCTGTGATAACCAAAGCACCCTCTCCCTTGTTCAATCTGAAGCTATCTCATCACATTCAAAGCATATTGATGTTCTTTATCACATTCAAAGCATATTGATGTTCTTTATCATTTTCTCTGTGACCATGTTTCCAATGGATCGTTTTCTGCTACTTGGATCCTAACCACTGAAATGACTGCCAATATCCTCACCAAACCTCTACTTTCCTCACTTTTTATACAACATTGCCTTTCCCTCAGTCTTGTCCCCTTCTAGATTACCTACCTTGTCACACTTTCCCTCCTGTCCTGATGGGGGGGTGTTAGCAGCATTGTCCCTCTCCTACTATTATCAGTACATATGGTCATGTGACCTGTTGCTCAGTATATACATCCCTCACTCTTCTTTCTCTTTCCCTCAGTTGTCATTCCTCTCATCCCTGACACTGAGGATATGCTCTGCGTCTAGGTCTGACACTATTTGCCCCTTGTGTCACTGACAATCACTACTCTGGCTTGTCAGATACATCAGTACTTAAGCATTTCAGTTTCCACAGGTTTCTCCACCTGAGAAACCCACAGAAACCAATAAACACTAGGAAACCAGGAAATTTGGAAACCTATGTCCAAATTCCCGGAAACCTCTCTTTGACCTCTCTTAGTGACAAGTGATGGAAACCTAAGAAACCTACTGAAAACCACAGAAAGCTAATGAAATGGGCTATCTACAATCAAGTACATAGCACTGGGTTTCTGGGTTTCTGGTTTCCAAGTTTCCGGAAACTTGAAAATCAATGGAAACCAGTGGAAACCTGGAAATTATTTTGCCTTTTTACTGATGTAAAGACAGGATTCAAACACCTGCATATGCATGTGCTTCTTGGACTCTAGCAAAAACATGGAGTCATTTATTAAATTATTTCCAGGCAAGTCGAGACATTTGCAGGAAATATCTCAGTTACCTAGCTAATAGAATAAACCAGTTCAAAAAAAACTTGGAAGCATTGAACTCGTTTGGTACTAGGTGAAACAGTGAAAATTTATAAATACTTGGTCACAGATCCATCTTGGGGTGAAGTGGTCACTGCATGATGACTTCTCTTTGAACAATCCAGAAATCTAAACTTCCACTGTCATTGGGGATAAATCGACCCATTCAAGGAAAAACCTCTCCCCTCAATCATCACACCTGTTAGCAGTATCTGTCCCCTCACTACTATGATCATGACTTCGGTCATGTGATCATTCACTCATATATATATACATACTTGCTCTCTCATTCCTTTTCCCTCAGTTGTCATCTCGCTCCCTGACACTGAGGCTGCACACCGCGTCTAGGTTCACAGGTTATGGGCCCCACCTGAACCAGAAACTGGCCGGAGTGCTCAGGGATATCACAACTCATCCTTCCTTTTCTTGTTCATAGATTTTTTGCCTTGGGCAAGGTCATATTCTGTCCATCATACCTCAGCACAACATACATTCTGTGCATATACGCACCCATACACATACATGCACTTTAATGTGACACATATACTGCGTATGATGGATCGACATTCAATTGCCTGAGCACCTAGTCACTTGGGAAACCCTGATAACACACAACCGATGGATCTTACCACAGTCATGCCACAGTGCATACAGTCTGCCAGAAATACTCATCAGCGCCAACCACCGCCACACCTTCCTTCCATACGCTCCTCTTCCCATAGTTGTCCTTTACCTAGTATCCCCTCATTCACACAAGTTGAACCACATATACCATCTCTTTCTTCACATCAAAATGAACACCATCACTTTTCTTTGAACAACAATGAACAATGTCTTTTTTATGATACGAATTGACCCTTAACTTCGAACAACAATGAACAATGTCCCTTTTATGATACGAATCAACCCTTCATTTCACACAATAATCAATACCGTCCTGTTTATGATATAAATGCCCACCAACATCATCCATATCCCTCCTCTTTATCACCTCAGTGATATCCATTACCTACTTCTTTACCCATTTTAAAAGAACTGTCTACACCCTCTTCCCCTACATACATTCCCATTCTCACAGGAAGGTCGGATTGGTGCCCATGGTCTGAGGCCTTGACAACAGCTGTATTCGGTATGAATCTTTTCGGGCATATTGCTGAACATCACGATTCCCAGTGGGGTTTTGACCCTGGCTCCATTCCTACTTTTCCACCAGTTGTCCATCAAACTTCCTCTCCTGAAGAGATTCAGGCCTGGAACATCTGGTGGATTAGGGATGGTCAGGTACTTCACCTTCTTGTCTCATGATTGTCACCTGCTGTGCACTCCCAACTTCCTGGTGCAGGTTCTTCCCAACCTCAACATCGCACTGCATGATTTGTTTACCAAGAGATTGTCTGTCTTTTTGGTGGAATTGATTTTAATTCCGCTGCAGTCCTTCGTGATGAGCTTGTTGCTCTAATTTGTGCTCCCACTCATATTGCTGACTACATCTCTTGCTGGAGATCTGGTCTCAATCGCTTGACATCTGCAGGGCATCCGTTCGACCACGCGGATTCTCTCCAACATTTTGTCAAGCATTTACCATTTGGCTCCACATTTGACATTATCTGGGAATCTGTCCTCTTCAGTCTTAGTACAGCATGGACTCCAGAGCAACTTCCCACTTTCGAATCCATTGTCAAGTGCGTTATGAACGTTGAACTCAACAGGGCTTATTTCCAACCTTCCTGCACACGTCACCAAAATGCCGATTCGTCTTCCACTACTACTCCTGCATCCAAGGACAACTTCACTACTACTCACACTTCTACAACCACTTCTTCCTCTCAATCTCGTACACCACGTTCTACAAATTTTTGCACAGGCTGTCATAGTACTAGACATATAGTTCTTGACTGTCCTGACAATGGGGGTGGACAGACAGGGGGTGTTACAGATCAGAACAATAAGTCAACTGCTCGTGCATACGTTGCTGATGTAGATTTGGACATGGGAAATAATGGGGGTGCTATATCTTTGGAATATACTCCCCTTTCGTCGCCCACTGTGGCTGTTGAGGAGACTTCTATTCCTTTCACTGCATTTGGTACTGCCCCATTTGTACCTCTTACATCTACTTCTCTGGAGAACAACGACATTTACTTTGATCTGTATCACACAGGTGTGTTTTCGGTTGCCTTGTCCTCTCTTGCAGACCTTTCTCCCATCTGCCTCTCATCAATTTCAGCTCGCTACAACTCCATCCTCGACTCAGGTTGCACAAATCACATCATTCGGGATTGGTCTCTCTTCTGGACATATCATATGTCCTTGGCTGTCCTGGTAAAAATGGCGAACTGTGGCATTTTAGAAACTCTAGCTAAGGGTGATGTCAAGTTTCGAGTTAAATGTGGTACCAAGTCTATTGTCCTTGTTTTTTGTGACTGCTTACATGCTCCCTCTGCCCCCATTAATCTTCTCTCAGTCGGAGCTATGCAAGAATGTTGCATGTGCGTTCATTTTGACGAAGACACCACTATCATACATTTCCCTACAGATCATCCTATTCTTTCGGGACTATCTGTTCAGGCAACTGTTGTTTGTCAACTCTCTTTCCTCCACTGTGACTTTCTTTCTCCTACACCACCAGTAACTGATGGTACAGAACTTGCTTTCCCTGTTTTTTAGGTTCCAGAGAAGATGCCTGATCTATGGCATCATCGCTTAGGTCACTTGGGCATTGACGCCACTCGTGCCGTTCTCACAAAAGATTATGCTACTGGGGTTGACTGGACTGGACCTCTTTCTATCTCCAAGCATTGTGTTTCCTGCCTGATTGGCAAACACCCCCAGATACCTTACTCCAACAATTGCCACCATGCCTCTGAGGTCTGTGAACTCCTACATATGGACTCATGTGGTCCCTTTCTGGTCCTCACACCACACAAGAAGTTGTCGTTTTGGGCTTTACTTGACAACAAATCCAATTACGTTCATGTTGAACTGTTAGTCACCAAAAGTGATGTATTTCCGGCTTACCGCAAGGTTGAAGCATCCTGGGAAGCTAAGTCCAGCAATTGTGTGGTCGCGATTCGCATGGATGGTACTAAGGAGCTCTGCCGTGGTCGTTTGGAGGCACATTTACATTCTAGGGGAATTGCTATGCAAGTTACTGCTCCTTATGCACACTCGCAAAATGGCAAGATCAAATGCTTCATTAGGACTCTAGAAGACGGATTTCAGACCTTGCTTGCTGACTCTGGTATATCTATGTCTTTTTGGGGTGACGCTGTCCTCACCATCGCTTATATTCAGAACCGTGTTCCTACTTCTGTCCTTCCTATGAACATGACTCCATTCGAAGTGATGGAACACTCCAAACCTGATCTCTCCCACCTTTGGGTATGGGGGTGCCAGTGTTTTGTGGCTATACCACCTGAACTGCATGACAAAGGTGGACCTCGTTGTTTCAAAGCAATCTTTGTTGGATATGAAGAAAACCGTCTCGGCTGGCATGTCCAAGATCTCAATGGGAAATACCATTTCTCACAAGATGTCATATTCAATGAATTGGTTCCTGGCCGTCTATCCCCTTCTCACTCATCTACCATGTCCTCCACCTCTCTACCTTCCTCCTCGTCCTTACCTACTCCTCCCTCTCCTGCTCCCCATCCTCCTCGTGCCCTTGTTCACACAGCTAAAGGTCAAGCATTCACAGACACTATTCAAGTTCATGATGAGTGTAATGCTGCTTGCCGACAGAATTCCATTCATCCTCAACAATCATTAAGTGCCATCTCTGACTTCATTTCATTCTTTGCTACTGATGAACTACTCTCAGATGAACTTGTTGATGATTTGGATTCTCTTGAACATGATGCTTTCTCCTCCTTCTGTCTTCTCACATCTGTTGACTGTTTCCACTTTCACTGACCACAGACATTTGACTTGTGCAAGGCTCCGGAATCGTATCATGAGGCTATGGCTCATCCTGATGCCAATGTTTGGAAGGCCGCTATGCATCGCGAATTGGACAGTCTTGAAGAACGCCATGCTTTTGAACAGACAACTCTTCCCTTGGATCGCAAGGGTATAGGTCTTTGATGGGTCTTTGCGTACAAGTTCAATCCTGATGGGTCAGTTATAAAAGGCAAAGAGAAAGCTCGTCTTGTCACTCAAGGATTCAGTCAATGACCTGAAGATTACAGTTCGACATATTCCCCCATTGCCAAGATTTCCAGTATACGCATTGCATTGGCTTTCACCGCTCACTTTGACCACGAAATCATGAGTTTTGATGTTAAAACCACCTTCTTGCACACTAAACTGTCTACTGTTATCTTCTGCAAACAGATTCCTGGCTTCCCAGAAGCTGATTCATCCACTGTCCTTCGCTTGCTTGTCGCTCTTTATGGACTTAAGCAATCCTCATACAAGTTTTATATGCTCCTTCGCAAACTCATGACTCATCTAGGGATGACCCATTGTGAAGTTGACCATGCAGTCTTTTATGGCTCTTGGTCCTCTCCTCTGGCTGACACAATCCCCATGCCGTCCAATGGCAATAACCTCATCCTCATGGTACCTATACATGTTGATGATGGTCTTGCGATCACAAACTCAATTCCCTTGTACACCTGGTTTCTTCATCAGGAAAAACGTGAAATGGAAATACTGGGTAATGGCAAAAAAATTCTTGGAATTTCCTTGAATTACCACTATTACTCAATTATGAATTTTTGCAGAGGTCCCTGGGAAATTACGAGAAATTTGGAGTGTATTTCAGATGGATTTCTGTGTGATTTCTGTGTGATTTCTGCCTCTTTCCTTTGATTCTTTCTGAAAGATAAACTTATAAAGCTAATGAAAGCAGAAAAACAATGACATTCAATGATCCCTAGTAACATGCTTGATAATCCTAATGTACAACATTACAATAGTATTTTACTGTGAGCCAGCCCAGTCCAACTAACACACCAGACAGCTACCTTCTACCTTGACAATCAAGGAGGGAGTAGTGTTGCTGTGGCTCGGCTAGCCGGGAGCCAGCTGATGTAAGGCAGCTAAATTTCCTCAAGTGGCTCAGCTCAGCTTTTAGCCAACTCAAAGCGGGCTCAAGCTGGCACATAATTTTCAAAGTGATGTGAAGATAAATCTGGATAAATTATATCCTGTCTACTGCATAGATACACAATGTAATGTATATTTCGAGCATAGAACTATCATAGAAACTCTAGG
>Ga0307507_10013170_pt1 | contig 10087 bp, 9 predicted proteins | sample 7_EM_MG_FD_207223 | JGI IMG/M metagenome (GOLD analysis project Ga0307507, IMG submission 207223) | Populus trichocarpa ectomycorrhiza microbial communities from riparian zone in the Pacific Northwest, United States - 7_EM | ecosystem: Host-associated > Plants > Roots > Unclassified | place... | reverse complement strand
TTCACTGAAAATAATCTTTGTAGATGTATCACATATTTTTTGCTATAAAACAGACATAAAATAAGGAACATTCAAAAGATATTTTTAGAGTATTTCAACACAAATTATCTTGATATGTGCCCAGTGTCCATTCAACCCAATAGGCAGACTAACCATTAGACCGATGTAAGCATGCACGATTAATAAAATAAAAGGGGCTTAGGAAGCTTCACGTGCGCTTTATTTCTTTTTCGGGAAAGTCAGTGTCAGCTTAATTCTCTCCGGTCAGCCATCATAGACATATTTTCCTCCGACCCCGGCGCCCGAGATCGACCTCTAACACAGAACGGCACTTGCCAACAGCTTTCGCTTGATCCAAGGAAAACGGGGAGCGTGCACTGCTGTGATGATGGAGTGCCCTTCGTCTTCGCCGTTGACGGCGACGACTGCAGAAGTGATGTCACCCGTGCAAGCGGCCTCCCGATATTGGATGTTCTCCAGCGACTCCATGGATGCATCCAGTGGCAACACTAAAGGTTTTAGCGACTACCAAAGATGAGCTCTAGCCGATCACCTCCATGCTACGCCCCTTACTGATTAACTGTGTCCCAGGCGAATGCATGTTCGTAAATGCGCGGACAGACAACGAATTCTTATCCTTGGTGTAGTCAAATTGCTAAGATGCTTAGGATTTGACTCTATTCTATCTCTCCCTCTTAACTGATAGGACGGGGATCAGCCCAGGAAATACCAGTGCATCGTCTTTCATTTCCCTCCTTCCCCAATCACGTTGCGTACCTACTTAAGTATCCGCAACACGTGCGATCTCTCGACGGCCACTGGGTGATAATCCTGAAATACACTCTCGCTCGCCATATCGGCTGTATCGACTGGGAAACACCCCTCCACCCTGGCACGCTGTCCACCAAATGCCTTGCAAACACGTCATTGAGATCCTCTGTACGCGGTATTGGGGGGTGGTACTCCGTGCGTGACACCCCTCGTCTATAGGGTCTCAACTAACCGCTAACTTACTATTGGTATCTGGGTGCACAGGATAAAAGGTGGCAAGAATGGATCTCCCGTCCTTGACCTTCAAAGGCGGAGCAGTATTTAGGAACGTGGTATGACGGGTGGTACGTGGTGTCCGTTGAACGGGTCGGGGATGGAACGCTGATCGGACTACCGGTAGGTAGTGAGCGCGCGAAGTAGGGTTGGAGTCGGGATCGCGCAACGATCGGATTGATATGAATCAAGTCGGGGCGGCTTATGTAAGAACTACACATAGCTTTCTAGATCTCCGCCCACCTTCAGGAAAGAGGGGATGGGCAACGTGTAACAGTAGACCATCAATGAACGAGCCCTCAGATACCCGTTAGCGCTCCCTAAAAAAGAATCTTTCCCTTGAATAGGGACCACCATGGTGACAGTTCTTGAAATTATATACTTTGAGATTGGGTTGCGTACGTAAAATTCATCTAGTGACCCAAGTGCAAATGGGATGGGGAATGATGCTGCCTGGGGGAGAGAAGGGTAGAAGTTCAAAGGGGGGAGCGTATAAGGTGGCTCAGACCACGACTGACCACAAAAGACCAGAGGATTGGCGAAAAAGGCATAGAAGGATTGCAACACAAAGGTAGCCGTGAGTGCATTGAAAGAAATTGTAGACCCGAACGCAGGGAATCTAGAAGAAATGTAGTTCGTTAGACGTAAGAACTAGTGGTAATGTTGAAAAAAAGGGCTGGTCACGTTGCCTCACAGCATTGGCCACACTTGAGCCGCACTAGGCACGCTTTTACCACGTTCACATCTTTACTTTCAACTTCCATCTCGTCGTCTGCAATGAGTAACCAACCCAACGATCATTTCCCCAAGTCTCTTTGGAGTCCCAACAAGGCTGCAGCAAGATTGTGGTCACCGGAACCTCAATTGGCGAATCTCAATAGCACCTCTGCAAACCTCCGTCTCAGTTCTGCCCTGCCCACCTTGAGGAATCCATCTTCAGCCGACGGCGTGGTGGATGCAGGACCGACCATCGCTAGTGAGATACCTGACAACCCTGCTGCCCATCAAGTCACCATCAGTTATGATCAAGTCAAACATCACACCAAGGACACTGTGGATTGCTCACAAAGTGGTCCTCGTTCACCCAAAATCTAGTTTACAGTGGCTAACAAGTGTTATAGTTACTCCAAGTGTTTACCCACCCACCTCAACCACCTACCCATCCAACCTTCCTATCAACAGGGGTTTAGCATCAGTTGATGGTGATTCTCATGTGCAGAAGCATCAATCTGCAAACATTGGTACTACCAATACTGACATCTCAACCACTGTTCCAATTGATGCAAAGGTATCTCCAGCATCTAGCACAGTGGATGATGCAGAAATGGCTGTTGCTGGTATGATTTCTTTAATCTTTCTGCTGATAAAGTCAATATCAATTCTTATCTGATCAAATTTTACAGGTGACCAGGTTGGAGGCCCATCACATGAGACTGTCCAACCTTTGCAACAGCCTTTTCCTATCTTGTCTGGTCTGTGCTCTCTTAAAATCCTGCCATTTCAATGTTACTGATGGTGTTGGCATAGATGGTTCATCCAACCTTCCCATTGTGGATCCACCAAGGCTGAACTCATCAGGTAAATGCCACAAGTAATTTTCATGGTTTATAATACATGCAAGCTCACAATGCAGACTATCCAACAAAAACTGAGGTTGGTGTTATAAACAACTATAAGGAAGTTCAAAATGTAAATACTGGTGACAACTATGGTATGTTTAATTTGGGCAGTCTCATGTTCAAGATTTTCAGCTGTATTTTAATAGGTCTTTTGATTCAAAATGTCAATAATCAAGGTGTGTAATAAATACAGCATTGTATTAGCCTTAATTACATCTTGCTTGGGAGTTGTAGACTTGGGTATGCAAATTACTCTTACATGCCAGTTTATTCATTTTGATTGATCTATCTTATTGTTTTAGATAAAGATATTCGTACTTGGCTTTGCCCTCCTGACAGCTCCAGGAATTACCATGCAGCATCAGCAATTCTGACAAGTCAACCAGCCTCCTGCTTATGGTTTCTTAATGGGAAGAGCTTCTCTGCCTGGCTGGCAAAGCCTGGTTTTCTCTGGATCAAAGGAAAATGTAAGCCATCCAATTGAGTATATAATTTATGATGCAAATTAACCAATTATTAAGCTGGATGTGGTAAAACCATTCTAAGGTAAATACTATTAGCTACTTTAATATCTTAATTTAACTTTTTACTAGCTCTGCCATCATTAACTATCTCTCCAAATTACAGCCATCTCTTGCAACTGCTTATTTCTTTTTTGATGGAAGAGACTCACAAAAGGAGCTACAGCTGCATGATAAACTGATTCGATCACTCATCTGGCAATTCTCACTTAAATGTGGAAATAGTGTACCAAAAGTCTTGGTGGACTTGTACTTTCACTGTGGCAGGGGCTATCAGCAGCCATCTCTTGATGATCTCCATAATGTCCTCCAAGGGATTCTTGGTGGCTTTAACTCTGCATATATTATTCTAGATGCTCTTGATGAATGCTCTGAAAGAGAGAAGGTGCTTAACTGGGTTCAGACTGTTATCTTGCATGAAAATATAAATCTCAGGCTGCATTTGATCACTACTAGCAGGCCAGAAAAAGAGATCAATGATAAATTTAATTCTTACCATTATGTTGATCTGGTTAAAGCATCTGGAAACCATGACATTGAGCTCTATCTTGACCATCAGCTTCAAACTAAGTCTGATTGGCAGAAATGGGGTCCAGAGATTCAGAATGAAATAAAGTTGACATTGAGACTGCAAGCAGACGGAATGTATGTTTTTAAACTAGTAATCAAATGACAGAACAACTGCTAACTTCAAATTTAGGTTTCGATGGGTTGCATTGCAGCTAATGGAGCTCAAGAAATGCCGAACTCAGAAGGCAATTAGAGAACAGCTGAAGAATCTACCTGAAGGTTTGGATGAGACATATGATCGTATCTTGCTAGGGATTGATAAAAAAGACTGTGGCTACACCAAAACATTTTTGCTGTGGTTGTGTTTTGCTGTTCGTCCAATGACATTGAAAGAACTTGCTGCAACTGTAACTATGGATCTTGCAGCTGAAAATGAACCACAATTTGAATGTGAAAATAAAATCCAAGATATCTCAGATGTTTTGAAGATGTGCTCAAGTTTTGTTATTGAATCAGAATGTATGTTTTGATATTTCACCAGATTAAAGTAAACACTAAATATAAAATAGATAAAATCAAGCTGGCACATTTCTCTGTTAAGGAATATCTCTTGTCTAAGAATGTTAAAGAACATCATGACAAGCAAGTAAAAGCTTTCAGCTTAAGCCAAGAACTCTCTCACTCTATGATATCTCAGACCTGTCTTGCTTACCTTTTGCAATTTGAAACACCAGAGTCAGAAAATGGTGCAGATTTTTCTCTTGTGGATTATGCAGCCAAAAACTGGATATTCCATCTACAATCTAGTAATGATGATATATCTCAAGAATGTTCTGTATCTAAATTGGTGGAAAAGTTTCTGACACCTGACAATCCTGCTTTTGTTAATTGGGTTGAGATTGTTGATCCATGGGATGCTTCTGAACACTTGCCACCACTATATTATACATGCAAAGCTGGTCTGATCAAAGTTACACTTAGTCTGCTGAAAAACGGAGTAGATGTGAATACATCAATGAAGGGAAAATATGGGTATGTGCTGCAGGTGGCATCATATAAAGGTCATGAGGCAATTGCAAAACTTTTGATTGAGAATGGGGCAGATGTGAATGCACAAGGAGGACGCTATGGAAATGCACTTCAGGTGGCATCAATACATGGTCATAAGGCAATTGCAAAGCTTTTGATAGAGAATGGGGCAGATGTGAATGCACAAGGAGGACGCTATGGAAATGCACTTCAGGCAGCATTATATTGGGGTTATAGGGCGATAGCAGAGCTTTTGATAGATAATGGGGCAGATGTAAATGCACAAGGAGGAGAGTATGGAAATGCACTTCAGACAGCATCATCTTGTGGTTATAAGGCAATGGCAGAGCGTTTGATAGAGAATAAGGCAGATGTGAATGCACAAGGAGGAACATATGGAAATGCACTTCAGGCAGCATCATCTCATGGTCATGAGGCAATTGCAAAGCTTTTGATTGAGAATGGGGCAGATGTGAATGCAGAAGGAGGATGCTATGGAACTGCACTTCAAGCAGCATCATTTAGAGGTCATGAGGAAATTGCAAAGCTTTTGATGGAGATTGGGGCAGATGTGAATGCACAAGGAGGAGTGGATGGAAATGCACTTCATACAGCATCATTTTGTGGTCATGAGGCAATTGCAAAGCTTTTGATAGAGTATGGGGCAGGTGTGAATGCACAAGGAGGAAAGTATGGAAATGCACTTCAGGCAGCATCATCTCATGGTCATGAGGCAATTACAAAGCTTTTGATAGAGAATGGGGCAGATGTGAATGCACAAGGAGGAACATATGGAAATGCACTTCAGGCAGCATCATTTTGTAATCATGAGTCAATTGCAAAGCTTTTGATAGAGAATGGGGCAAATGTGAATGCACAAGAAGGGGAGTGTAGAAATGCACTTCTGGTGGCATCCTTTTGTGGTTATGAGGCAATTGTAAAGCTTTTGATAGAGAATGGTGCAGATGTGAATGGGCAAGGAAGACACTATGGAAAAGCACTTCAAACAGCATCATTTCGTGGTCATACAGCAATTGCAAGGCTTTTGATAAAGAATGGGGCAGATGTGAATGCACATGGAAGAGAGTATGGGCATGCACTTCCAGCAGCATTATTTCCTGATCATGAGGCAATTGCAAAGTTTCTGATAGAGAATGGTTCAGATATCAATTCACAAGGAGGACAGTATAGAAATGCACTTCAGGTGGCATCATTTTGTGGTCATGAAGCCATTGCAAAGCTTTTAATAGAGAATGGGGCAGAAGTTAATGCACAAGGAGGACACTATGGAAATGCACTTCAGGAAGCATCATTTTGGGGTCATCAGGCAATTGCAAAGCTTTTGGTAGAGAATGGAGCAGATGTGAATGCACAAGGAGGACACTATGGAAATGCACTTCAGGCAGCATCATTTAATGGTCATGAGGTTGTGAAGCTTCTGATTGAAAAAGGTGCTATTGTAAATGCACAAGGAGGAGAGTATGGAAATGCACTGCAGGCAGCATCATTTCGTGGTCATGAGGCAATAGCAAAGCTTTTGATAAAGAATGGGGCAGATGTGAATGCACAAGGAGGAGTGTATAGAAATGTGCTTCAAGCAGCATTACTTCATCATCATGAGGCAATTGCAAAACTTTTGATAGAGAATGGGGCAGATGTGAATGCACAAGGAGGAAAGTATGGAAATGCACTTCAGGCAGCATCATTTCATAATTATGAGTCAATTGCAAAGCTTTTGATAGAGAATGGGGCAGATGTGAATGCACAAGGAGGACACTATGGAAATGCCCTTCAGGCAGCATCATTTCATGGTCATAAGGCAATTGCAAAGCTTTTGATAGAGAGTGGGGCAGATGTGAATGCACAAGGAGGATGTTATGGAAATGCACTTCATGCAGCATCATTTCGTGGTCGTAAGACAATTGGAAAGCTTTTGAAAGAGAATGGGGCAGATGTGAACACTGCAATGATGGTATGGAATAGTGCTGCCAGAGGTCAGCTCCGCTTGGCTAATCCAGATCCATTCTTACTGCTTGGGTGACCCCATCACCTGGACCCTGCTTATGATCCATGTGAGGCTGCCAAGCCAGAGCTGAAATATGCAAATTTATTAATATATATGTGACTTTTTAGTGATTATATACTTATAGTAATCATAAATGATGTTGGTTATGTAATATAGTCATGCAGGATGTATCTTACATTCTAATTTTAAACCAAATCTCTTCTCACAATGCCTTGAGCTGAGACTTCTCAACACAAGCTTGACACCCAAAAAACACATCATTGGATACTACCTTGCTACTGGGAGTCTGGACTTAACTCTCCCCCAGGTATTCCCACTGGAATCTGGCAGACTTCCAGAATTCCACTGCAGTCTGGGTAAAGTCCAGCAATTCCAAAGTGATAAGAAGGCCTGGCCAGTCTACCTGACCCTTGGAAACATTTCAAAAGATGTGAGGAAACAAACCTCCTCACATGCAACAATTCTCATAGGCTATCTTCCCATGTCCAAGCTCCAATGCCACTCAGAGGCCATGCAATCCTTGAACAGGTACTGCCTTTTCCACAAGTCCATGTCAATGATTGTTTTGGGTCTCATTGCAGCTGGAAAAGAAGGTGTTGAGATGGTATGCATGGATGGTAACATTCACAGAGTTCACCCTTTGCTGGCTGCCTATGTTGCCGATTATCCCAAGCAGTGCCTAGTTGTGTGTTGCAAGGAAAATAGGTGCCAATAGAAGAACTTGATGTGTGTTTCAAGGCCATGTCTGGAAATCCAGGCCTTCGTCACTTTAAGAAAGGGATATCAGGTGTGTCACAGTGGACCAGTACTGAGCATAAGGAAATGCAGAAGGTGTTTTTGGGTGTTCTTGCCAGAGCTGTCAGCTGGGAGGTCTTCATGTCACATGCACTCTGATTGATGTCATCTATTACTCACAATTTCAATCCCACACCACCACTTCTCTCAATGCACAAAAAACTGCCTGAAAACATTTCATCAGCACAAAGAGGTCTTCATCTGCCTTGGAATTCAAGAGCATTTCAACATACCGAAACTCCATGCCATTCTTCACTATATCAATGCAACCCATGCCCTTGGTTCCACAGATGGCTACAACTCTGAATCCCCAGAGTGCCTGCACATCAACTTTGCAAAGGAGGCATATTGAGCCAGCAATAAACAAGATCCAATGGAACAAATGGCACTGTGGCTTCAAAGGCAAGAGGCAATGTGGATCTGGGAGGGTTATTTGATGTGGCTTGAGAAGGGGCTTGAAGCCATGCTGCATGAGAGTGGGGTGGATGGGGAGGAGGATGAGAGCACTCGTGTGGTTGTTCCCACATTCACCCTGGATGCACCCACGATGTTGTATACAATTGCCAAGAAGGTGCCTTTCAAGAATGTTACGGTCTCATGGTTATCTACTGAGTTTGGAACTGTCAACTTTGTTCCCCCACTCACCACCTTCCTCTGTGAATATATTCCTGGCTGCAACATCACCCCAAATGCTCATGACACATATGACCTCTTTAAGCAGGTCATCATCTCACTCCCTCCCAACTGATATATCAGTGAATTGAAGATTCACACGAACTGCATCAGGGCAATTCCAGCTGTCATGAGGACTTTACCCTAAGCCACAGATTCCATGTGGACTCCAGGTGGACTTTTGACCTTTTTTTTTTTTAGGTGTTAGCCCAGCCAATTCCTTGTCAAGAATCCATCTGGAGTCCATCTGGAGTCCACCTGGAGTCCACCTGGAGTCCACTTGTCCATATGGACTCCACCTCAGAATACAGGGAAATATGAATTCTCCAAGCCAGACTCCATATAGACTCCACATGGATTAATTACATTTTATTGTATTATATCATAATAAAAAAAGTGCACGAGCATGAATTGAACACTTAACCTAGTGAATGGTGACTAATATAACAACCTGGTCACAATTATCCATTACACCACTGGACCTTTAATATAGAGTGCAAATGAGTACTCTATATGGCTGCGTCGCTCGGCACGTTCTGGACACTGTTGTTTGCGTTGCCATGTCAAACATCTTTCTTCCTCCCACCACCATCTCGTTCACGACAACCACAGCAACACTGCCCATGCCACCCAAACCACAATCCAAAGCACCCACAAAAGCCACTGCTGACTCACGCAAACAGCAGGCATCAAACGCAGACCAACAACCGGTCAAACGAAGCCGCCATGGCATGAAACCCAACAACAACAACCGTAACGACAACAACAACAACGACTTAAACCCCAAAGACGCAGAAGCGGCCAATGTCGAGGACCATGTAACAAAGGCAAGAGGAAGGGGAGGAAAGAAGGCAACAGGAGGCCAGAGGAAGAGAGGCCCTGCCACCACAAAGTACGTCGCACACATGATTGATGGCCATCGCGCCATCGATCATGTGCTCTCTCCTCCCCATTTCGAACCCACTGACCTGCCTCCTCAGGAAAACCGCCCAGGACTGCAATCACAAAGACATGGCTCTCAAAACCCCACCCAGGTCTGAGCAAACACCGTAAGTATACCCACTCCCCTGACCTCCCCCCCTTTTTTTTCACTTTTTCATTTATTTTTACATACTAATGTATCTGACAGTGCCGGGCGCATGCTCGTGGACAGCGGCATCAGTGTCGCGCCCCCACGCTGATCCAAACACATGAACACCACCACCCAGCCCACACCCACAGTCTCCGGCCAGCCCACACCTGCTGACTCTGGCAGGCATTGTCGAGTGGGTGAACCGCAAAACGATGACAAAGACAAAGGCGAGGGTGAGGGCGAAGGCGACGACAACGGCGAGGGTGAGGGCGAAGAGGACGATGAAGGTGAGGGTGAAGAGGATGACGAGGGCGAGGGCGAAGAGGACGAGGACGAAGGTGAGGGCGAAGAGGACAACGAAGATGAAGGCGACGTGCAGAAACATGAGCCCACTGCCATTGACCAGCCAATGACCAACGAAGACCCCACTGCCAACAACCAGCTGACTGCGAACGTCAACCCAACCATGAATGACAACCCAACCGCGAATGACAAGCAAGCCACCAACAATGAGCAGGATGCCACCACCAACGAGCAGGACACTGCCCACGACAAGCGAGTCGCCAATGTGAACGTGACCACCCAAGCAAAAGTGAGCAGGAATGTGAATACCACCACCAAACTGAAGCCGAAACCCAAGGCCAAGGCCTGTGCAGATGGTGAGGAAGCCACTAAGAACAAGACAGGTGCGTCGGCATCTTTGTTCCTCTATTTCTTGCCCTCTCCCCCTCTTGCTGTCAGGATGGTGGATAACCCACCACTGTCCTGACTTGCAGATATCATGTCAACATCACCTCCA
>Ga0307507_10013169_pt1 | contig 10088 bp, 11 predicted proteins | sample 7_EM_MG_FD_207223 | JGI IMG/M metagenome (GOLD analysis project Ga0307507, IMG submission 207223) | Populus trichocarpa ectomycorrhiza microbial communities from riparian zone in the Pacific Northwest, United States - 7_EM | ecosystem: Host-associated > Plants > Roots > Unclassified | place... | reverse complement strand
TCCCCTAACCAACTTGACCTATGGTTCTCCTCGGTCCTCACCGCGCTCACAGCGGTAATCGAAACCAGCGCGCCTCTATCACGCCCGTCCCCAAGATCCAAAGCTTGCTGGACCCCGCTCCTAATCACCCTCGGGAAGGAATTCACGAAAGCTTCCCATAGAGCCAAAAAGACTCAGAGCCCTAACTCCTACAGCATAGCGAGACAATCCAAGCGTGGTTACTTCAAAGCCTCAAAAGGGCAAAGGCCTTCTACTGGGATAATTTCCTTGCAAAAACCTCCCTGAACAACATCTGGACGGCCAAACAATGGATCGCCCCAAGAAAAACCCTCAGGTTCCCTTCCCTTCCCGACGCCTCGAACCCAGTTGCAATCAACAATGCGCTCCTGGACCACTTCTTCCCTGCTAAGGACCCCCCCCCCAGCAGGGGGCGCCTGAAAAAAGACCCCGCCGCCACCCGCCTCACTGAAGAAGAAATTAGACCCGCCCTCTCCAAGTCCTCCCCCTCCTCGGCCCCGGGCCCTGATGGGATCCCCTACTCCGTATAGAAGAAGGTTAACCTCATCCAGCCCGCGATCCTAGTCGAACTTGTCTCACCCTTGGTAGCTTTCGGATACCACCCTCCCTCCCTCAAAACCGCCAACGGGTGGTCCTGGACAAGCCCTGCAAGGCCTCCTTCGACGCCCCCGCCCCCTACGACTCCCCCGCCTCCTTCCGCATCATCGTTCTTCTTAAGACCATCTCAAAGATCCTCGAACCAGCAAGGACCGTCAGACAGTCCGCCATCGCTAGGTCGAGTGGCCTCCTCCACCCAAACCAATGCGTCTCCTTTCTAGGACTCAGCTCCTCCGACACCTGCTTCACCCTCATATGTGAAGTAAAAACGCTCCAGAGACCCAGACTGGAAGTCTCTACCCTGTTCCTAGACATCAAAGCTGGCTTCGACAATGTCAACGCCTCCACCCTCAGAGCCAGACTCTTGGCCTCCCGTGTCCCCTCCTACATGGTCAGCTGGCTGTCCTCCTTTCTTTCAGAAAGAACCTGCACCCTGGGATTCCAAGGCTCCCCCAACATCTCCTCCCAGGTCTCGGTGGGTACCCCTCAGGGATCCCCCATCTCCCCCCTTCTCTTCCTACTATACGTCGCCCACTGGCATATGTCCATACCCGGAGGCCTCATGGTCTCTTACGTTGACGACTTTTCAATCACGGTGGCCTCCCCCTCCTACTGAAGCAATATACGCCGCCTACAAAGGCTCTTCTCCACCATGGCAGCAAAGGGCCGGGACATAGGCGTGTCCTTCTCGGTCGCCCAAACACAACTTCTCCACCTGCGGACCCCTTGCCAGAGGACATCTCCCTCGAAGACCCCGATCGAACTGGAAAACCTCCTCTTGCGACCCTCCGAAGTGGTCAGCTGGCGAGGCTACTGGTTCACCCCCACCTTCAACATGACCCACCACTACAGGCACCCGCACTCTCTAGCCCAGCCAATCTTCTCCTTTGTCATGTGCCTCTCCTCCCCAGGGGCCGGCGTTCGACCATTGCACTGCCACCGCATTGCAAATGGCCTCCTCCTACCCATACTCACCTACGGAGCCGACCTCATTACCCCGAACTACGCTGCGCTCAGAGGCATGAACGGCTTCTGGCACAGGGTCCAGAGGTGGACCACGAACAACCTTTTCTCCACCCCCACCTCCATCCTGTCCCGGGAGGCCTGCCTCACCCGATCGTTTCCTACTGCAGGTACAAGAGGCGCCGGGCGGCCCTCAGGGTTGCCTGCGCCCCCCCGAACGCCAACCCGGCCTCAGCCGGACTCCCGCAATGCTTCCCCTCCCTCTCATCCTTTAGGGCCCAGGACGCTTCCAGGCACTTTACGATAGGCCTCTTCTCCGTTGACCTCCCCCTCAGCTGGCGCACAAAGGTCCCCTCTCCACGGATAAGGAAACACCTTCCCTTGGACGCCCTAGCACATCTCACCCTACCCCTACAGGAAGGCCTCACGTGCCTCCCTCTTATACTACACTGCCCGCTCCCACCCCTAATGAAGATTCCCCTACCTGATCTCATGAGAAAAACCTACCAGTCCCTCCGGGCCCGCAATAGGAACATGCTCATCCAGGACTGGATCACCGACGATCCTTTGCCCCTGTACTACGAATACCCCCCCTCCCTTTCCCCACACCCCTTTATGGGGCTGGGCAAGTTTGTGGCTGGAAGAATCCATCAAATGCGATCGGCGAAGAGTTATCTGGCCGCCCACCCATCATGGTACGACGAGAGCCCAGACCCAACCTGCCCACGATGCGAGACCGGACCAGAGTCCTTCCAGCAAGCCATCCGCACGTGCCCTGCCCGCACACTGGTCCGTGACCTCCTGCTTAATGAGGTCTCCTCCCGGGCGCAAGACGCAACAATTTGGTCCGACCCCCTCGTCATCCAAGCACCAGGCGAGTACATCACAGACACAAAAACCGGTTGCCCCCCGGACATGCTCACCGACCACTACCCACCCCCTTCACCCTCCCACCCTAGATCCAAAACATGGTTCGCCGTGGAGGAGTTCTTTAAGTTCCTACTTTGTGGGTGCCGATATGGTGTATTTTCCCTTCGTGTAATTCTCCTTGCAAAAAAGCGCGTAAACGAAAGGTAGTTTTCGCTTTGCAAGCTCCTTATATTTTCGTTTCGGTAGGGGACGCCGGGCCAAAGGTTTTCGGCCCAAGTACTTTCAGTTAAACGCGGTGGACTGGGAAGAGATGGTTTCTTTTGCTATTTTGTTTTGATTTAAAGGTTTTGTTCTTTCCAAAGCTAGCACTGCATGAAGCTTCTTGGAACTAAAAACAATGAACGCATGATAAAAAAAAAAGAAGAGAAAAAAAAAAAAGAGAAAAGGCATGAGATTTGGGGTCTTCACGCAACCATCTAAGTTCGTTCATACAATATAGTTTCAATCTAAACACTTTTGTCTACTATATCTCCACGAACCAAGACCCGACGGGGTTATATCAGCCCCATGATCGACGTTGCTAGATAGGAGTCAAAGGACTTAGCTATTGCAACAGCTATCAGGCTAAGAAAAAGTGATCGTTAGGAGACAATCAGTTACCTGGTCCAAGTATCGCCCGCAGAGAGAGAGGGGATTGTAACATTTGATTGCGTCAACCCAGCAGTACCTAAAAAACAGACAAAACGGAGACGAATGACGAAAACAACATTGACATATTAGTGGAAAATCTCGACCTTTCAACAATAGCAGAAGGACTAGAAAGGGCCTTGACGGAAGAAAGCGCGCCAAGCCCTACAACACCAGAGCCACCATCACCAATCACATCAGAAGAAAGTGAGGGACATGGAGGGACACGACAAAACCCAATTGCGGCTACAACAGCACCAGCAGCAACGAGATCCTCACAATGAACCCCGATTCTGAACCAGGAACTGATGTGCCAAATCATCGCATCACTTAGCTGTGGAACCAGAAAGTCCTAAGCCAAGGAAGCAGAGGTTTTCCTGCGGAGAAAGACACCAACCATGAGGCTGGCTAGCCCAACTCATAGTATACTACAGAACAGTGGGATGGCAAAATGGCCATAATGAGGAGAAAATCCTCTATGCAACCAGCCTCCTAAGGGAGGACGCAGGAACCTGGATCACACCATACGCAGAGGAACGAATCACCCCAACATGGGACAATTGGGCAGGGTTCACAGTAGAATTACAATGAGAATTTGGCGTAATTGACGCCAAGGGAGCAGTAAGGATCAAACTAAAGAACACGAAACAAGGCAAACGATGGGTCTGGGTATACTGTGACGAATTCCGCCTTGTTGCTAGCGAAGCCGAGTTGCACGACTCTACAGGAGGAGAACTACTTCTAGGAGGGATGAACACAGACCTCCAAAACGCCAGGCGGGCCAGCAGCGACGAATATTGGAACCTCGAAGCCCTAGTACAATGGGCAATCAGGAAGGAGACCAAACGAGAAACAGTCAGCCATATTCATTGATCAATATCAACAAAAAAGATCTAGGGAGAAGCCATTACACCACAATACCCAGATGGGACATATCGAACCACGAATAATGGCAATCAGAACTACGGCGATCCTATGGAATTGGACGCGACCCGGAGACGACCAAGATTCAACATCTTGAGGGAAGAATCCCAACGGAGGATGCGAGAACAACTATGCCTCAAATGGGCACAACGTTGGCACTTAGCGAGGAGCTGCCCGGAAAAAGAGATAACCAAACCATTTAATGCACAAGGCAGGAGTTGGCAACCCACCAAGAATACCGCCCCTTGGCAAACCTGACCTAAAACTAGGGTAATCAAGGTCGAGCAGCAACACGAACAGTCAGGCAACGAAGAATGTCCCCAGTAAGAGATGGTCTGAGGGACAGACCAGAATGAAAACCCATCATTTTGGAAAACTACTACGCGGCACTCAACTACACAGATACCCACGAAAACGACAACAAGGATATTATGCTCAAAATACAACCACATGGCGAAAAGGAATCAGTTACTATGAACATCATGATTGGCACAGGTGCAACGGAAGACTTCATTGACCATGAAGTATGCAACAACCACGGGAACAAGATGATCAAATCAAAAAATCCAAGGCAGATTTACCTTGCGGACAGAAAACCCAGCGCTATGGGACCCGTGACCTCTATGACGAAATTACCTATGGACATTAGTAGCCATACGGAATTGGCAACCTTCCAAGTGGCAAATCTCCGAAAACATGAGTTTATCCTCGGGATGCCCTGGCTAGGAGAACACAACCCATCGATCGATTGGAACGACAAAAGGATCACATTCAACAGCGCACGATGTACGCCTTGGTGTCTCAAATGTTCATCCGTTGCATATGCGAGACCTGAAGAAAAAGCCCTGGAAGAGAATCTAATTACCAGATTCTCCAACGTCCAGGCCAGGAAAGGCCCGACGGCCAATGACCAGCGTGTCAGAGTTAAGGAGAAATCATCGGAGGCCCGAGTGCCTACGAATGGATCAGCCAAGCCTGCGGGACACCACCTGTATTCAAACAAAGGAACTGATATTCCTGCCAGAGGACAAGCTATAGGTGGGACAGGAATAGCCATTGGATTAACTCACAACACCTATGGACGAATTGCACCACGAAGCAGTCTAGCACTCAAACACCGACTCATGACAAATGCAGTTTTGATAGACTCCGACTACAGAGGGGAAGCGAATGTGGTCCCGCCCAACCCAGGAGACGAACCGTCGTGCGTGGAAAAGGGATAGCAGATGGCACAATGGATTATTAGTGAGATCCACAACAGGGAACAACAAGAAGTAGACTAGTTTGAAGATAGCAAAAGAGGAGATCGAGGATTCGGAAGTTCCAACACCAACTTGGACCAAAAGGTCCCAGGTCAGAGTACAAAAAGAGGAATCGAAATCAACGAAATATCAGCAAGACCTTTCGGACACTGCGACCAGACAGGAGAGAAGACCGGCATCCCAAGAGGGGATCAAGTCAACCACAAAATTGAGCTGGAAGCTATCAACATTAGCACCGAGCTGGCGAGAAGAAACAAAAAGAACAACGATGACCAAGACTTTAATGCCACCTTCACTGGAGAATATCGCCACCTGATGGAAGGTTTCGAAATGGGGGGAAGAGGACAGTACCGCCTCACCAACCGGGCAGCGACCTAGGGATTGACCTGGAAGAAGGAAATACAGTACCAATCAAGAAAATGTACGCCCTCCTTTACGACCATTTGGAAGAACTTCACCGATACATCAAACAGAACGAGGATCGAGCATTGATTTGTAGGCCGAGGTCGGGAAGGGCTTCACCAATCATGTTTGTCAGGAACACAAATGGCAAACTCAGACGCATTGCCGATTATCGAGCGATAAACGAAGTTACCAAAAAGGATCGACATTCACTACCGCTTATTACTGAAGCCCTAGAGAGACTAGGGGGTGCCAAATACTTCCTGAAGTTAGACATCAAGGACGCCTAGCACATCATTCGGATCGGAGAGGGAGTAGCGTGGAAAAACAACCTTTTCAACAAAACTAGGGACATACAAATACCTAGTCATGCGATTTGGGCTATGCAACGCACTGGCGGCATTCCAGCAATGGATCAATGAGGTCTTTATGGAACACATCGACATGTGTTGCATCGTCTATCTAAATGACGTGCCCATATATTCAAACACCCTACTCCAATACCGAACAGCGGTCAGCAACATCCACGAAGCAATACGAAAATCAGTGATAAAGGTCAAACCATTCAAATCTGAATTCCACTAAAGCGAAACAGAATACCCAGGATTTATCATTGGACAAGAAGGGGTCAAAACACACGCAGTCAAGAATCAGGTCATCTGGGACTGGACGGCCCCCAAAAAAATCCTGGAAATCCAATGCTTCCAGGGTTTCGGCAACTTCTACCGACGATTTATAGTTGGGTTTAGTAGAATAGCTAGACCACTATACGCAAGGACAAAAATGGAATGCATCGGCAATTAGGAGTCAGGAGACAAAGAACAAAAAGCATTCGACAAATGAAGGACAAAACTCACCACAGCACCAGTACTGGTCCACTTCAACCCCCTCTCACCAACCAGGATCGAAAACAGACGCCCCAAAATATGTCGGTTCTGGTATACCATCTCTACAGGGCTAGGACTGGAAATGCAGGCCAGTGGCATACCGATCCAAGGCGTTGTCGGACGCCAAATGCAACTACTATATAGACGACAAGGAACTAGAGGCAATAGTTCAGGCTTTCCACAAATTGAAGCGATACACGAGAGAGAGTCCGAAGCCAGTGCGGGTCCTTACAGACCACAAAAACTTAGTAACCTGCATGACGATGAAGGAACTTAGCGAACGACAAGTACCATGGAGGCAAGGGTTAAGTCAATACAAATTCAAAATTAAATAGCGTTCAGGAAAGCAGGGAGGAAAGCCAGACTCCCTTACGAGAAGGGAGAGAGCCCTACCCAAGGCCAGAGACAGGAGACTGACTAGAAATGGCTGGATCTTACTACCAAAAGAACGCTACTGGGATATACCAGAGACCGAAGAGATCAAACTCGACATATTGGAAACAACCAAATGTCGAGACAAGGACGAAGGGGAAATACAAAGAGCAAGCCAGGACGATGACGAGATCCAAACCATCAAAAGACACCTGGATGAAGGAAAGAAAGAAATGAAAGGAATAGCACTCGGGCTATATCAATAAAAGAACAACGTCTCATGGTATCAAGGCAAGATTTGGATAGCAAGTGACGAAGGGATACGAACAACGCTTATCGCCAAACACCATGACCCCGGACAAGCAGGACACAGAGGGACGGCCAAACTACAGAACTTAACAACCGACGACACTATTGGCCAAAGATGAGAGAAGAAATCAAACCATTCATAAAAAATTGCACCAGATGTCAGAGGACCAAAGTGGTCAGACATGGACCCTACGGATTGCTACAGTCAAACAAAGCCCCCGATTGACCATAGAAATCAATAGCCATGGACTTGATTACGGACTTGCCGAAATCAGTAGGATATGACACCATACTGGTGGTCATACAGGGGGTGACCAAAATAGGGCATTTCATCACAGGCTCGAAAGCCCTAGACGCACAGCAGTTCGCCAATCTCTTCATGAGGAAGATAGTGAGGCTTCACGAATTGCCACCCGATATGATTACCGAAAGAGGGTCACAACTCACCTCAGACCGGTGGAAGGAAACTATGGGGAAATTAGGAATCGAAAGGAGGCTCAGCACGGCGTTCCATCAACAAATAGGGGGACAGACCGAAAGGACCAATGCCATATAGGAACAATACCTATGGGCATACATCAACTATCAAGAGGACGATTGTTGTGGTTACCTACCCCTTGCAGAATTTGTGTACCACAACGGATATCAGGAGACCATCAAAAACACACTCTTTTTTGGAAATTACGGAATCAACCCCGAATAAGAGATGATCGGTCATCTGATCCCAGGAAAGCAAACGAAACCAGAAGAAATGAGTCAGTTAGATGAGTGATTAACAAACGAGATGGTGGCTGCACAATTATGACCAAGAGAATCCTCCGATCTAGACAGAAAACCTGATCCAAATCCACAATGAAGAGACATGGTGTAGTTGTTGCCACCCAATATGAAAACCACGAGACCATCGAAGAAACTAGACTATGAGAAAATCAGACTTTTGAAAATTTTGGCAAGGATTGGGACAAGTGCATAGGAGGTGGCCATACCACCATCAATGGTCATACACAAGACATTCCACATGTCCCTCCTGGAACCTTACCAAGACAACAGATTTCCCTATCAAATCAAAGAACCCACTCCTCCTATTCTGATAGAAGGAGAAGACAAATACGAAGTCCACACAATCATCGACTCTCGACCCCACTACAATAATCTCCAATATCGAACTAGGTGGAAAGGCTACTCACTAGAACACGATAAAGTCTGGTACCCTGCAGATAACCTCAACAATACAGAACACACAGTCCAACGATTCCACCAGCGCTAACCAGGAAAGCCAGGAGTGGATACCTGTCATGATGAACAGATTATCCTCCGCATGTTCCCCTAGTGTCAGACAAACCACGGCACTCACACACACCAGAGGACGGTGCCCAGCGCGTCAACCACAACGCTACCCCCACTAGCCCAGACTACTCATGCTGACCAAGAGGCGAGGTGTGACATGCGTCGATGAATTGGACAGCCTGCCACAACGACGAATACGAGATACACCTAGGCGAAAAACAAGGGTCAGGCTGGTACCCACAATTTACCAGAAGATTGTGACAACCAAGGGTCCCCCAAGACCACATCAGGCGACAAGGGATGGAAGCAAAGCCAGGAGAGGACTGGGCCCTGCAACAACAGCGTCAGTGAAGGGCCACAAGAGCTGATCACTGAATCACGACCTGGGAGCATTGTGTCAACAGCAAGTGCCACAACCACAGATGGGAAAGGGTGGAGGCCGGCTATTACCGCCGAGTGGTGGGAGAAAAAGCGACACTGGCGAAGAATGACAGAAGGGAACACAAGAAGAGAAAAGCCGTGAGAACACTGCGGGGGACATAGGGGAGCGAAAAAAGTTGCCGGATGTGGAAGCTCTGGAACGAGCATTCTCGGGACTCAGAGGCCAACTCGATCGCGCAGCGCAAATCATTTTCACAAAAGAGAACCATTTCGAAAACCTCGACAAGGAAAAGGAAAAGGTACAACAAGCCTATCATCGAGTCAAACAAAGGATACGCCAAATTGGAGGTACGCTTTAGAGAGAAGGGGCTTAGCATTGTGGGACCGATGCCAGAGGGGGAAGGGAGCTAATGTCACAAACGGTGACTAAGCAAGGGAGACTCTCACATAACTAATAGTTATTAGTCATTCGTTTATTATCTTTCACGCTATGAGCTCAGTTGACTCATAGGATTTTAGATGACAAGGCAATAGTGTGTCATTGGTTATATTGTTATTGGTAGATATTTGACATGATGCACGATTGTGGTCATGTGGTTTATCTATTTTGCAGATGTCTCACATTTAGGAGTCATGGGTTTCACTCAGGTGACCCCGTTAGGGCACATGAGTGGTTAAATGAGTTTTGATTGGTTGCGAGATACGGCGCAGCTGACTCGGACAGGTCAGCTGAGGGATATCAGACTATGACTCACTATGAGTGATGAGTTGTGTGACGCAAGTGTGTAAGTGGTGCAGGGTTAGGGTTGAGGGAAGAACCCCTATATAAGAGAACCCTCGGGGCATGAGATTTGGGTAAGGCCTCATATTGGGCTGACTTCCTTGCAAAAACCTCCCCAAACAACATCTGGACGGCCAAACAACTGGTCGCCCCAAGAAAGACCCCTAGGTTTCCCTCCCTCCGCGACGCCTGGGACCCAGTCACAATCAACAAAGCACTGCTGGACCACTTCTTTCCCCCTAAGGACCCCCTGCCCAACAGGGGTCGCCTTAGGAAAAACCCCTCCGCCACCCCTCTCACTAAGGAAGAAATTAAACTTGCCCTCTCCAAGTCCTCACCCTCCTCCGC
>Ga0307507_10013168_pt1 | contig 10088 bp, 7 predicted proteins | sample 7_EM_MG_FD_207223 | JGI IMG/M metagenome (GOLD analysis project Ga0307507, IMG submission 207223) | Populus trichocarpa ectomycorrhiza microbial communities from riparian zone in the Pacific Northwest, United States - 7_EM | ecosystem: Host-associated > Plants > Roots > Unclassified | place... | reverse complement strand
CACCACTCCTTTTCACCTACATATACATTCAATCCCCCACCCTCCCTCCTCCACACACACGCATACACACCGTGCTATCCACCATTTCCACACACCTCCATCATTCTGATCTATCAATCCAACATCCTTCCATCTATTCATCCCACCACCGTCTCGAAAATCTATCGTCAAACATCTCTTTTGGCACTTCTACCACCTCTTCTCATCTTACTAGACCTAGTAATCCAAATAGGACCTATAGTCGACTGGCCAATTCGAATTATGCGCTGCTGACATCCACGGGCCAAAAAGAAAGAGAAAATAATAATAATCCATATTCGATTCCTGCTTGTCCTGTAATTACTGCTCTTTGCCGCTAATTACGTATCCACCCGCCCCCCAGAACCAAGGTTACTGTCGTTCCCTGATTGCTTCCTTTACATTGCATATTTTTTTTCTTTTTCACTATTTTTTCATATAAAGGCTCGCCTTCCTTCGGAAATAGACTCGCAGAAAGTTTTCTAGAATCTACTCTCTCTCCTCCGAAGAATTTTAGTTCCAACTTTTGGATTATTTTATAAAAGCAAATGTCGACAGCAATGCTCTCACAACCCGCCACTGTTGCGATACCCTCAGCAATTGCCGCTTCCGCGGGCCCAGCATCCCCTGCGAAGAAACGCCGCCGCCGAGCGCCCGCTACCGGAGCTGCTGAGGACTGCTTTACTTGCAGAGCAAATGGAATCAAGTGTGATCGTCGCCGGCCTTACTGTGGTCCATGTCTTGATGTGGGAATGGGGTGTAAAGGTTATCGGACACAGCTCACGTGGGGAGTCGGCGTAGCTAGTAGGGGAAAGCTTCGTGGATTGCACCTTCCCATCCAGACACCGATTGTCGACCCAAAGGACGCGAAGAAGATTGTCAAGAAGAGGGGTGACGAGAAACCCACGGGCGGGAACGAGAATGGGTTGAGGTCAAAAAGATCAAGGGCATCCTTGAATGGCAACGGACGCGACGATAGCCAAAGGAATGGAAGCAATGGCGTTGGAAAACTAAGCATTATCACAAGCTACGATTTTGTCAACATGGAACCTCCGTCAAATTCTAGCTCGGCCGTCTCGAGAACAAGCTCGGCTCGTTCAGCTAACAGCTCGGCCATGTCCGCTAGGACAAGTCCGGCTCTTTCTGGAATTTCACGGACTAGCATGCCGTCACAGAGAGTCACTCAAGGTCAAAAATCACCGCAGTCCTCCTCTTCCTACACGTCATCCTACTCGGCCAGCTCGCAGCCCCAATACCGCATACAGTCTCAGCAGCAGCAATACCAGCAGCCTCCCGTACATCACTATCACAAGTCGCCCTACTCTCATGTTTCTCTGCCGCCGCAACAGCCGACGTCCTCTATGCTGCTTTCCCCTATGTCCGAATACGAACCAAAGTACGAATCCAACTTCCCTTCGCCACAGCATTACCCTATGTCTTCTGCACCTTCCACAGCCCCCTTGTATGAAATGGTAACTGGTGTTTCGAGCGCCTCGTATCGTCCTTCGGCTTCAATGACAGTTACCACTACTGGGGTTTCCTATGCTCCCATGGTTGCCTCCATGCATCCCACTTCCCGAATGATGGATGGTGATCACCTCCATAACCACAGCCATCATAATCAGAATGGAGGCCCTGGATGGAATGGCGTCGGCGTGGGAATAGGCAATCTTCATCCTCAACATGGACCTACGGGCACTGGTAACCTGTCTGACTTGTTGTACGATGATGATATGCTTGGTACGTTCTAAAGCATTTTTGTCATGTAATTTCCTGTTCTATCTGTTGCTTTTTTCAAACTCAAGTGAAGTGTGCAATTCCTTCCCTTCCCTACCCCTTTCTACCGATAGAATCCGGGTTCTAACGTAGCTGGTTCGGTTTTTTTCCTTCAGCCATTGCCACCCCAGAATTTGCTTTTACATCTTATTATCACGCTATAGTCTCTGCTCGTAGTCCCACTCAAGCTATGGGACGAGGTGATCATTTGCTGGTTTCTCATCCACCCTCCACGTCTTTACCTTTTTCAATTCGCTCGTTGCTTCCTCCTCCAATAGCCGATCTTCCGGCAAATCTTCTCTTTTTCATTAATTGTTACGACAAGGCCATTTGTGCTTCGGTAGTGACGTTTGACGGCCTTGGAAATCCCTGTCGTCAGCAGATTCTACGGATGACGTTTAGTAATAAGGCCCTGATGGAAGCGATTTACGCACTCTTTTCCAGCAGTCATCTCCAGTCCGAGAAAAGAGGGACCCTGGTTATTATGGACAGAAGATCCAGTCCGTCGCGTCTACCCCAATCGCCGATTCCCCTATCAGCGAACCGTGCGTGCGCAGTCACTCGCCCACATCACAGTCACCATCCAATGGTACGTACCGTGCTACAAGCTCATCGCCAGATGTATTCCAGAAACCTCCGCACCCATCGGTCATATCGTCGGCGAAGGGTAATTCCTCAGAATCACCCGTCGCCCTGGAACACAAGGACGCCTCAATAAAGATTTTAACGCCCAGCTCGCGGATCCACATCTCGCCAAGACGGACCGGCAATGGCCACCTTACTAATACTCCTGCTGTACCACATTTGTAAGGCAGGCATTGGGCAGTCAAAGACGCATCTTGCCGGCGTGAAAAAGCTGATGGGCATGGGGCGTCGGGGAGGAGACTCAAAAGTGGGGATGAATGGAAACAACCTGTGCTTGGTTAGACAACATGAGCGCCTCGGTTAATGACCGAGAAGCTCAACTGCGAGGAGGCTACTAGTACTCGGGCATGGTTTTCAATTTTCGAGTCGGGCGACGAGTGGGGCTTGGAAAGCCTGACAGGCTGTGATAGACCTTTTCATGAGACTAGCAGGCCTAGGTCGGATTAATATGCTCGGCCAGATGGCCCCGAACGCAGCCTAAGTCGTCTGAGTGTCGGGGGCGGCGGCAAGGCAGAGCCAGATACATGAGGACGACGACGGCCGAGACGGTTTCTGGGCTGTGTGAAACGCAATGAAGGCTGATTTATCGGGCCGGAGACTAACCACAATTCACCCAGGAACGTCTTCTCGCCATCGTTCCCTGACTCCCATATTGCCAACTCCGCCATCGCCGACCCCTACGCCGTCAAAAGCCCGCGAAGTGGTTGAGGGTAGCCACTGGCCGCACACCTCAAATGTCTACCAGCACGCTGTACTCTTGTACTTGGACCAGCCAATGTACCTACACCTGTATCCCTCGCATTCAATATCTCAAAAAAAACCCTGCGCGAGATCCACGATCACGCGAATGGTGTTCCTTTGACTGGCCTCGGCAGCAGGTTGTTCTGACAGCTGTTCATCACTGGCGCCGTGTGCGTCGTTGATGCTCATAGGGATTTTATCTGCGTATGGTGCGCGGACACGCAGCGGGCCCGGGCCTTAATAAGGTCAACGAATTGGAGGGTTTGAGCGGATATGGTCTTCTCACAACGGGGCTCTGGAGAATTGAGGTATTGGTAGGAGAGGATTGAGGTGGAGGGTGGTTACTGAAGGGGAGGGTGTGGAATACCTCATGATCTAAATACCCTAATTCTTAGTGGTCTTTCTTTTTTTATATTTCACTGTTGTCTAGTACATAGCTGTTCCCTTCCCATTTTTTCTACGGCTTTTTGTTGTGTCCTTTCTCCGGAGTTTAGGGTTGCTTTTGCGAACAAAACAAAATCTTGGGAGGGGAAAGGGGCCACGGTTTTATGATATTAATTTTTATCCTCTGTTTCATCATCATCATCATCATCATCATCATACTGGTATTGCATAGGCATCGGTTAGGTTAGGGAAAGAAGGGAAACAAGAAGGGGTGGGGAAAATGTGTATGAATCATGAAAAAAAGGGAAACGATAGTCGGGTTTGGGTGGCATAGTTTGGATACCCAAATATGGGCCCAATTGGGCAATCATTTCTTGTTCGCAATTTGTATGACAGCGGCGACGGCATAGAGTAGAACACTTTCCTTTCAAAGGGTCTTTTAGTTGCTAGGAACGCTTGTCGTTCCATTCACCTTCCCTTTGGCTTAGCTGAGGCGCTCTCTCGGCTCACTTAAGGTTTGCTCACATGCGTCCGATACCCCATATTAATGGTAAAATGGATACATCTATAAAAATCCATCCACGAAAAAAGGAGCCTAGCCGAATCATTGCAGGAGGAGAGAATGGCAAGGCTAGCACAGCAATAGGCCGCAAATTTAGAGAAAAAATAAAAAGTAATAAGAAGCATCTTGCAGACCCACCCACCTTCACTTCTTTTTGGCGTTCTCCCTTTCAATCTCTTCGCCTATCTTGAGCTCGAGGAACTATAAAGTCATGTTAGCAAGTAATCAAGGAGCATCTCCGAAGAACTCACTACGCCCGCCTCTCTAGAAAGAATCATCATTAGAATCTAGTTAACTTCGACTGGAAGCTCTCTCCTAGCCCGCTCCTTCTTAGGCATAGTTCCAAATGTTCTGTGGCATTGGATAATTGTTTGGCCCCTCGGGGAGCGGAACACAGCTCGTTTGGCGAACCGAAGCATTTCTCCGAAAAACGATGGCACTGCGGGGAGGGGAGGTGGACGGGGCTTTGTCACTTCTTCCTGATCGGGGTGGGGACCCCCTCCTCTTATAAGTTAGCAAACTTTGCCCTTTTGCCGAGTCTAAAAACGTGTCGCATCACATCACTACATCACTACATCATCTTTCTATCAAGTGCGTGGATTGGTTTCTGGTGACTCGCATTGAGATTCGGCTAAGTTATATGGCAGGATTCGGCTGCCGTAAGTTCATTAAAATGGGAGTTTTCTTTGTAATATGTTCCAAATCCGCAACAAAACGCCTTCGCTAAACCTCATATGGCTAAAACTAGGCCTATTTTGGACTCTTTTTGATTGTATTGGATGCTTTACTTCAATTCATACTTTGTTTCAACGTACTGGTGGTGGGGGAATCTTGCTAGATAGTGTGGGACTACAGCCATACAAGTGATCGAACAGAGTGATAGCATATGACTCCTAAGACCGGTAAAAACAACTCTGGTTACAATTCGGTCTCCACCCCCTCCGCTGAACAACTAACCTCCATTCAACACCTCCCCAAATACCTCCCATTCTCAGCATCCGAAAGCTCCTCACCAACCTCCCGCACGTCAAGCAGAACGTCGAAACACCTCTCGACCCCAACATCCAGGGGATCAAGCTTATATCAGGGTGTTCTACATGACCCACCATGGCCTGCTTGATTTCACCCTTCAATGGTAGAGCCCGGGGCATCCTGTGGCATATTATTAGCACGGGGTCTCTCACCAGGGTTAAGGTAGTGGGGGATTGGGGGGGGTGATTGCTGAGGACATAATGTTATTGTTATGACAATATTACGATTTATCAGAGTAATGGGATCCACTAAAAGTGTATAGCATCGCACTTCTTTTCGGGGTCTGGATGGGTGATCCATAGTTCGTAAGGGGGGTGGATACTAATCGCTAGGAGTTTCTTTTTTTTCCTTCGTTTTTTTCTACCGCTAATGCTATGTCCGGCATGCACAATAAAAATCAATTGCAATATTTTTTTTTGAACACGGAATATTTCTATATACACAGAGTAGGCTAGCTCTAAATAGAGAGTTAATATCATAGTGGGATGCTCCTGCACTCATTCTGTACGAAGGGTAAAGGAACCCGGAGGCCATAGGTTGAGGAGTAAGGAAAATAGTGGTGTTGCGAAATATTGCGGGATAATAGGTGAAATATTCCGCAAAATCACGATTTTTCTTGCTCAGCTACATGTAAGCTCCCTGATGCTATCTCATTTGCGTAGAATTGGTGGGGAGGAGCATCCACTATCTGACTATGATATTAACCTTTTCCTTGGAATGAGCCTGGTTTAGGTATATAGAAATATGCTGTCCTCAAGACATATCGTGATTTATTTTTATCGTGTATCCCGATAGGGGCTATCTCTTTTTTTTTCTAAGAAGGAGAAAGAGTAGGGGAGGGGGTGCTTATAAGTCCAATTTTTGTAGTGCTGGAGGCCCGGAGCATGAGTCCTGTATATAGCTGGAATGATTGAGATGGATATTTAGATATTTTAATAGCATCATCGGGTTTCGTTACTATAAAGAAGTGAATATCATACTTTATTGATTTGTCTTCTCGTTTCTTGCGGATAGCGGGTTCCTCCGGCTCTGAAGGAGTTAGTTGATACTTCCCATTCCAGGTGACGTGGGGCTAGTTTCGCGTCTTGTGAGAGGGGCATAAAAGGTGGGTTGGTTTGTTGGCCTAGATTAACGAAGGACAAACCCAAACACTGAGACAAAGGGGGAACAATTTTCGGTGAAGTGAAAGATTCTTGGACGTGAGAGTTTTTTGGGATATATCTGATCTGCTAGGATGTATATGCTTGGAGATGGAAGTGAAAATCAGGATTTGGGAGGACAATTGTTATCAGGAAGCTGGAAAGAGTGCTTGGGGTGTGCTAGGACAGGCTAGCCAAAGCTCAATATGGCCCATAGAGCACGCGGCTCAGACAGTAACCGGGATTAATCCTAAGTCGGCCTGCTTACCCGAAATCCTAATGCAAAAGGAGCGCCTCACACTATTGTAAATGTGCTGGAAGAATTCCGCAAGCAATATTGTCAGTAAGAGCGCACAATGCAGAGTACCTTGATGCCACAGCAATAAACTCAATTCCCCTATGGGATTCGAACTCTCGAGATTTTTTCGGCATTCCTCATCCTCATATCACTCCCATACTTGGTCCTAGTCGCAGGGCCTAATGGCACTATTCTGGGAAACGAGTGCTAAATTCCTTATTTGGCTGACTCTGCTAATGGTGAGAAATGTCAATCCATCCAGGACTCCCCTTTTCTCCCTTCGTGGCAGCTCTGATAAGCTTATCCCATGAGACTTTTGGACTGCCTTGGCTAATGCGATTGTCGTTGGAAACTGCCTGGATGGTGCTGTAGAGAATGTAGTAGTGGAAAGATGTATCATGGTAAAATAATGCTAGTGCGAAGGAGGCGGTGTATCTTACACTTGGGATGAGAAAGGGTCATGAGGGAAGGGAGCTTATACGAAAGGAGGGAGTTAAATTTCGTATGGTGTGACGCCGCGGAAAGGATGGAGTAAAGTAGGTGGTGGAAGAGCAGTTTAAATCCTGCTAATTACATGCTAAAATTTCGTCTCGGGTCTTGAACGGTAATTCCTGGACATTATAGATGCGACGAAGGTGTTCTTTGTTTCCTCCCCTTTCTATCTTCCCTTGCCCATGCTACCATGACTGCCGGTATATCAGTACTGCAAAAACTGGCTTTATTGGAAATGGCGCTAAGGGAGGATGATTGGCATGTAGCTCAAAAATAGGGGGTGGCAACTTAGGCGAATATCAAAAGAGTGACGAGTGATCGGATATGCTTTGAAATACACACCATGGCTCACTCCTGACACACTCAGTGGAATCGTGGAACACTCCTCATTGGAGGAACATTCTTCCCTTATTCCCCATACCGTAGGCACTTTAAGTTCAGTGAAGTTCGATTAACCATGAGGATTCCGAAAATCACTGTGCTCTAGCCGCGCCCCCAGGGTGGCGAACTCGCTTCATTGACTCATTCGGCGTTAGCTCCATTTCCAATAAACCCGGTTTTTGCGGGGATTGCTTAACTTGACCTGTCGAAAGTGCCTTAGTGCTCCACATCAGTGGCAGCAATGCCAGTGAGCTAGTTGGGCTTCGGCTAGTAAGGCTTGAAATGGTTGCTCACACCAGAATTCGATGAAGTGTCTGCGAGATCACACAACCTACACATACCGGTAAGTTAAGATGAATCGGAAAACAGGGGGAAGCGAGACTCAGTGGCAAGAGAGAAATACTTGCATATTATTGGTTTGGAGGACTTCGAGAAGCCTCTAGTAAGTCAAGTTAATTGAAACACGTACAAGAACCCTAGTAAATATGTAGATTTTATATTTGCCACAAGCTTGCCACTGGATCTCGCTTCCCCATGTTTTCCGATTCATTTTACCGGTATGTGTATATTCAAAACTGGATCTAGCCCTGTGCGTTTAATATTCATCGTTTGCCTCCTAATGTGCTCGAGTACAGCCTGTTTTGAGGGAGTCCATGTATCTGCACCTTGATTTCACGGTACTGCGCTGTCCACAGCTGAGTAGATACCATAACTTACTAGGAGCACAGTCATCTGATTATACTCTCCATCTCCAAGACTAACACCTGGTGTATAAAATTGTATCCGTGTGATACTAGAGAAGTCCCTGTTCCTAGAGGATCTTAGGCTACAACCTTACCGGCACTCAAGATATTTTCGGAGACGCAATAAATAGCGTATGCCCCGAATGATCCTCTTGGCAGTACTTTTATCCCCCAATCATACAAAAGGCACATACTATCACTCGACTCCTGAAACCCATTCTAATCCACGATCTCTTGGCAACAAAGGAGCAGCGGAGTAAGCACCCGTTTGAAACAGTGGGATGGGCCGCAGCAGTTTTGCAATCATGCTATTCTGTCGGCGGAGAAATTTAAGGGACAGCTGCTGAATTGCACCGCCCACGGACTGACGGTTGATCCACCGATATTACTCGGCAACGGGGTGAGGTTACATTATGCAGTAATCACTTTAAAGCGTTTAAACTTAAAGAATATAATCTCCGTATCCCTCGCCTTTAGGTGGCAAGTGGCGGCTTATGCACTGACATAAACATGAGGGGATACCTGCCGATAGCACTGCCTGCTGAGAATAGCAATCTTGATGAAGTCTATGTCAGAGGTAAATGCGATATCGGAGGTTTGTTTTCGAAAATAACGAACAGGGCCAGGCTCGGTGGGCATGAGAACTATGAGATTTGAGTGGTTGATTTCAGCGACTTGATGAAACCAGGTTACATTACTCGCAGAGCGGTCGAGTAGATTGGTTGGGTTCTCTAGGGGCCAAGCACCACTCATATCTCATATCGTAGTTCTCACGCACGCCAAGCTCGGCCCCCTTCCGTTATTATCGAAAGTGGTCCCGGTAACTTATCGCACGGGGAAACCGCCCACGACCGGGTAACCGCCCACTTGTGGCAACCATGGAAAACCAAGTTTACCATTGATTAACTCTGTTAATAATTAAGATATAACCTTGAAAATTAATCAGCAAGTACTTTCAAGTATGGAGAATGTAAATATGTGATTATTATTTTATAATAGGGAAAATCTTGTCTTGTATAATCATTTTAAGACAAATTATCTAAAATAAATTACCAATTACTCTAAGTAGTATAAAATTGAACAATAAACAAAGAGTATCTTATTTAATGCACAAAGAGATTGTATAAGTCTTACTTGATCTAAGTTAGCTTTGATTTACTCAAATTCATAGCCATCTTTCAGTTTTATAGTAACAAATGACTTGTTAAAAGGTATATAATAATTAAATTGCCTTCATAGTGAGATATCTTGTTGTTAGACAGGCCAATAGCTCTGTATCTTTCTGCTACATTTTATTATAATTATCTTAGTTTCTATAAAAAATTTAAGGTCAAGCATGGATGTTTTTAATATTTTATGCCTTAGCACTTATCCAAGATTTGAATTTACATCTTATTAGCTAAACTGTGAGCAATTTTCGCAAATAAAACCACTAAAGAGTTCAAAAGGTATTTTGGTTGTATTTGCAGCATTAGTGAAATAGAATATATGATTTATAGCCCACTATCAGAGACTTGTGCCTGGTCTAATGCATGTTTATAAGTAGTATCAGTTATGTATAAATATAATTATATTTACTTGTTATTATAATATTTCAGCTCTCTATATTCTTGAATTACGACTCAAATCTCAATAGTAATTGTTGAAACCAAGCAATATAGCTTATATTTATACTTTTATTTAGTTGTTTAATATATGGTAAACTAATTATTTGATCCTAAATATATTATTCTCATACTAGATACTTATACTGGATATATATAATAAAATAAATAAATAAGTTATTAGAATCTATATTAGAAAGATATAGACTAGACAATCTGAAATTTTTAGATTATTTGAAACAATTGCGAAAGTTTTATTGTATATGCTGAATG
>Ga0307507_10013167_pt1 | contig 10088 bp, 2 predicted proteins | sample 7_EM_MG_FD_207223 | JGI IMG/M metagenome (GOLD analysis project Ga0307507, IMG submission 207223) | Populus trichocarpa ectomycorrhiza microbial communities from riparian zone in the Pacific Northwest, United States - 7_EM | ecosystem: Host-associated > Plants > Roots > Unclassified | place... | reverse complement strand
GTAATAAAACTATATAAGATTGTATAAGATTATATTAGATAATATATAATAGTTAAATATATAGCATATAACTTTACCTTAATTGCATATCAAGAAATATATAGTTACCTTTTAAAGTTACTAAGTAGGTTAATTGCGTGTTAAGAAATATATAGTTAGCTTTTAAAGTTGTTAAGTTAGTTAATTGTATATTAAGTTAGTTAAATTACGTGTTAAGTTGGTTAATTGCATATTAAGTTAGTTAAATTGCGTGTTAAGTTAGTTAATTGCATATTAAGTTAGTTAAATTGCGTGTTAAGTTAGTTAATTGCGTATTAAGTTAGTTAAATTGCGTGTTAAGTTAGTTAATTACATATTAAGTTAGTTAAATTGCGTGTCAAGTTAGTTAATTGCGTGTCAAGTTAGTTAATTGCGTATCAAGTTAGTTAATTGCGTGTCAAGTTAGTTAAATTGTATATTAATTACGCGAAATATAAAAATCAAAGTCTACTTAAATCTTATCCTGCGAATATTTTCCTGATGTAGTAATATGCAGTCCTGTAAAATTATTCGCCATATACCTAAAAAGACTTGCTGGGCCTCCGCCAATATTAACAGTATAGATAATATATCAATGTTATAGGACACCCCTATGACACCTTATACACGTCCACCTGTTTCTACTAACTGAATAACCAAAGACCGACCACAAGACGGCAATCTAATAGCAATCTGCTGTATTCTGCCACAATCTGCTGTCTCTACTATTAGAGTTGCTAACTGGCAACTTTAAGGACCTCTAACTGCCAAATTCTACTAAGTTTTACTAGAACCGCCACCTAAGCTCTACTCTACCTGTGTGTAGTATAGTACCCGTTAACCTAGCAACTAAGCGAACGTTATATACCCTTTTCCCCCTATTTCCTACTTTCCTTTCCTTACGTAACGTCTTAACTTTATTACACAGTTTATATATATAGCTTAATAATATCTACTTCGCTATATATTATTATCACTTATGCTCACTCCGTAACACTATATTGCGTTAACCCTATATACTACCCTCTAAAATGCAGAACAACCCCAAAACCCCTATAACAGCCGTTAGCATTATATCCGCACTCTAAAAATAATTAGCAGAAATACAGAAGTCCTTTATAGACACCCTCGTATAGAACCAAGCCACTTTAACTTAATAACAAGCCAAACAAGAAGTACGATACTGGCAATTAATTAAAGACCTCTAAGAAGAAATCCGCACCCTTAAGATGCCTATATTAGGGCCCTAAGACTAAATACTATCTCTAGAGATAAACACGCGGAACGAGAGCCCTAAACCTATAGTAGTTACTTACCCCAAACTAACTACTGCACTATAATAATCTAAACGACTACTAGACCCTCTAATATTTACTAGTAAATAATAAGAACTCTAATTATTCCTAAGCCAGCTTAAAAATAAGCTAACTGGTAACGCTAACCGCTACCTAACTAAAGCTAACCGACTCTGCTACGCTCTAAGTTAATTAAGAGGAGATGTAGCTAACCTTATTAAACCTCTTTAACTAAACTTAGTACTAAGCCTAATTGTACTTCTTAAAGCTATATATAGTAACCCAAACTACTAAGCTACTATTTAGAGAAAGATAAACCACATAACTTAAGAAATAAAAAGCTTCCTAGTATACTTCTCCAAATTTAACTATTATATAAAAGAAACAGGCTGGAATAACTCCGCACTAATTAACAGCCTTATTAAATCCCTAAGCCCCAAACTAAAAACCTCCCTAATAGGTATAGACCTACTAGGAGCTCTTAATGCCTACGCAAACATTATTAATAAACAATACAATGATATACTATGCCTAACACTAAAGTCCGCTCCTTAATACAATATAATAAACCTGTGAATATCTATTAAGTTATTATCTCAGCCTAAGCACCCTAACGCCATGGATATTAATACTAAAACCCTAGGATACGCCCTACTAGGGTCCTCTAAATGAGAATAATGTACTAAGCTAGGCCTCTGTTTTAAGTGTGGAAGTAGCTTCTACCTTTTTAACTACTACTCTGTCCCTATACCCTAATACAAATTATAAATGGCTAATACTAGTAGCCGTTTACCGTATTAATCCTCTAGTTACTATCCCTAATCTCTATCTAGTTCCAGCCCCGCATCTAATAAGCACCACTTATAAGGATAAAGCTACAACTAATACGCTATAAGAACTCTACCCTAATTACCTCTAAAAGGAAGGTCCTAAAGCTAAGTCGCTCTTTAGGACAGCACTACCTTAGGATCTTGTTAAATGCTTTAAATGTTATAAACTCTAACTCTTAGGATTGCAGCATAACCGTTAACTGTTATCTTCGGTAGAATAATTAATAGGTTAATACTTAAGTCCTAATTAATACAGAAGCTAGTAGTATAGGATTTATTAACAAGATCTTTGTATAAGATAATGGTTTTACTCTAACCCCCCTTAACTAGCATATTAATATATTTAGATTTAATAGCAAACGTACTGTCTTAGGCTATATTACCTATATAGTATTCCTAAGACTCTAATACCTAAACTATAAAGAACTGATTAAGCTTTTTATTACCACTCTAGGTTACTTAGTAATACTTAGACAACCTTAGATAAAGCTATATAAGGTAACCATTAATTAGGACAACCTTAAGCTTCTATTTACCGCCTCCTATTGCAAGTAGAAGTGCCTTATAACTTACTACTTAGACCCTAAACCAAAATCTAAAAAATCTACTAGGATTTATTAGTCTAAAAAGTCTACCTAATTCCACTAAGAACCTAAAAATTACACTAAACCACATAAACCAACCCTAACTACTATACCACCCCAAACTAAGCAGAAGCCTAAACTTAAGCTTAATATACAAAAGTACCAGAAGAACTGGTATTCTACTATAAAAAGGATACTTAAAGAACCTAAACCTAAATCTGATACTGACTTTGTACCTAACACTAAACCTAAAGTTAAATAAGAAATAGTAAATAATTAAAAAAAAGTTACTAGCCAGCAACTTACCCCCCTTTTTATAGATATCTATATAATCAGAGCTACCCTATTAGCACGACTCGCTAGGAAACCTAAATATACAATCTTTGCCGTTATAATAGCCAATATTAAAAAGGCCCTAGCACTAAAGAAGCACACTAACCCTGCTACAAAAGTACCAGTATGCCATTATAAGTATTTAGAAGTATTTTTATAAAAGAAAGCTAATAAGTTAGCGGAGCACCAACTATATAACTATAAGATTGTACTTAAAGAAGGAAAACAACTAGGATTTAAACCCTTATATAGAATATTCTAAAACAAACTCTAAGTGTTATGGAAGTACTTAGACAAACACCTAAGTAAAGGATTTATTAGAGCAAGCTCTTCGCCTATAACTATACCTGTAATCTTCGTTAAGAAACCTAGTAGCAGTCTGCGCTTCTATATAGACTACTAAGTTCTTAACACTATTACTATTAAGAATTAGTACCCACTTCCATTAATTTAAGAAACACTAAACCAATTAAGTAAGGCTCACTACTATACAAAACTTAACCTTATCCACATATTTAACCACCTCTATATCGCAAAAGGAGATAAATGGCTTATAGCATTCCGTACTAGATACGGACTATTTAAATACTTAATGACGCCATTTGGCCTTATAAATACCCCAAGTTCATTCTAATACTTTGTAAATAATACCTTATAACCTTACCTAGACGTTTTCTATACTGCTTATATTAACAATATCCTAGTATATAGCAATAACCTAGCTAAATATAAGAAACATATTAACCTTACCTTAGAAGCCCTACGTAGAGCTAGACTACAATTAGATATAGATAAATATAAGTTCTATAAAACAGAAGTTCTATACCTTAGACTTATTATCTCTATAAACGGCATATAAATGGACCTAAAGAAGATTAAAGTAATTATAAACTAGCAAGAACCTAAGAACGTTAAGGACGTAAGAGCCTTTATAGGATTTGCTAATTTCTATTAACGGTTTATTAATAACTTCTCCGCCTTAGTTTTACCTCTTATAGCTCTAACCCAAAAGGACAAAGCCTTTATTTTTAATAAGGAATATAAGAAGGCCTTTACCTATCTAAAAGTTATATTTACTACCGCACCTATACTCTAACACTTTAACCTAAACTAAAAGAGTGTTATAGAAGCTAACTTATCTAACTATATTACTAGAGGCATTCTATCTTAGTATAATAAAGAAGGGGTACTGCACCCTATAGCATACTTCTTAAAATAACTAAGTCTAGCTAAATATAACTACAAGATCTACAATAAAGAATTATTAGCCATTATTAGATGTTTTAAATAATGGTGACCTAAACTAGAAGGCGCTAGATTTTTAATTAAGGTCCTTAGCAACCATAAGAATCTATAGTACTTTATAACCATAAAACAGCTAAGTCATTGTTAAGCCCGCTAGTTAGAATATCTATCTTAATTCCAATTCTCAATTATGTACCACCTAGGCGTTTAAGGTCAAAAACCTAATGCCCTAACTTAATATTTACAAGACATAACAGTATAGGAAGAAGCGCGCACCTACCGTAAACAAACCCTACTTTATCCTAAATTATTTAATCCCCTAGCTAAAGACCTCACAGTACACATCCTTAAAATGACTGATTAATTAATTAAATAGATTATAATTAACAAATACCCAAACAACGAGTTTATCCAAGAGACACTCAAGCTAATTTAAAATGGCGTTAAACGCTCCAAAAAGATCTCTCTAAGTAAATATAAAGTTTATAGAGACCGCTTATACTACCAGAACCGCCTAGTTATCCCTAATTATAATAAACTTAAGCTTAAGCTCCTTAAACATGTATATAACCTACCAGTAGCCAGCCACCCAGGCCAAGAAAAAACCCTAAAGCTACTCTAACGGAAGTACTACTGGCCAAATATATATAATATAACATAAAGGTACGTCTCCAGCTGCCATACCTGCTAATAAGCTAAAGCTTTACATAAGACATACAACGGCTTTCTAAAGCCACTGCCTATTCCGGACTGAAGATAGAAGGACATCTTAATTAACTTTATTATTAATCTCCCTAAAAGTAAAGGCTGTATAAACATTATAGTAGTTATAGACCAACTATCTAAGATAAGACACTTGATTGCCTACCCTAATATATTAGCACCTACCATCACCTAACTGTTCCTAGATCACGTATAGAAACTCTATAAACTCCCTAAAACAATCGTCTCCAATAGAGGCCGCCAGTTTATCTTAGTATTTTAGAAAAAACTAACTACCCAACTCCGCATTAAAGCACTATTGTCTACGGCATATTACCTAGAAACAGATAGTCAAACGGAATGTATAAATACTATAATGGAACAGTATATTCGGATATACACATCATATCTATAGGATAACTGGATGGACTAGCTTGCATTTACCGAGTTTACTGTAAATAACTCCGTCTTAGAAACCACAAAGGTCTCCCTATTCCTGGCTAATTACGGCTAGCACCCGCGAATGGGTTTTGAACCCTTTAGTAATATTCCTCGTCTAGCTCATCAGGCCTTATAAGTTACAGAAGCAAATAAATTCGTAAAGAAGATGGAAGAACTATAGGAGTTCCTTACTAACAAAATGACATGGGCCTAGTCTATCTATAAAGCCGTAGCAAATAAGAACCATACCCTAGCACCAGCTTACTAAATTAATAACTTCGTCTGGCTAGACGCAAGAAATCTAAACACGAAATAACCTACTAAGAAACTTAATTGGAAGAACGCTGGCCCTTATAAGGTTAAAAAAGTTGTCTCTCCTTATACCTACTAACTAAAGCTCCCTAATACGGTTAAAATCCACCCCGTATTCCATATGTTAGTCCTCCGCCCTGCCGCCCCTATATTAGACGCCCTGCCTAGACAGATCCAAGACCCTCCCCCACCAGTTAAAGTAGATGGTGAGGATAAGTACCTTATTGAAAGAGTTAATGACATTAAGTACAATAAACGGAAATATAAATATATGTACCTTATAAAATGGAGAGGTTTTACTAAACCCTTATGGGAATCTGCTAACTCTATAGGACTTATATAAGCCGCAGAAGACTTTTATAAACTCTACCCAGAACTACCACAGCCCTATCTTGTAGATGCTCGAGTTTAAAGGGGGGGTACTGTTATAGGACACCCCCATAATACCTTACACACATCTACCTATTTTCACCGACTGAACAACTAAAGACTAACCATAAGATGGCAATCTGATAGCAATCTACCGTATTTTGCCGCAATCTGCCGTCTCTACTGTTGGAGTTGCCAACTGGCAACTTTAAGGACCTCTAACTGCTAAATTCTGCCAAGTTCTACCAGAACCACCACCTAAGCTCTACCCTGCCCGTGTATAGCACAGTACCTATTAACCTAGTAACTAAGCAAACGTTATATACCCTTTTTCCCCTATTTCCTACTTTCCTTTCCTTATGCAACGTCTTGACTTTATTACACAGTTTATGTACATAGCTTAATAATATCTACTTCGCTATATATTATCATCGCTTATGCTCACTCTGTGACAATTAATTACCATTTAAGAGAGTCATAGGTAGGCGGCTCTGCGAGCTAGATTAAGCCACCACTCTAGCGCTGTGCCTTAAATTAAAATAGGCTTTAAATTAATAAAGTCTTTATACTTATCCTCTATGCTACTAGTGACGTCAAGTATGCATATATAGAGTTTAGTTTTAAAAGGCTCAGTAGAGCAATTAGTAGTGACTTTTAGTTTAACTTCGTAATGCATATATTGCTCCTCCTAAAGCTTCCTTACTGCTATAAATGATTTCTTATACCACTTCTTATTCTAGTGCCTTTTAATATAGGGTTTCCAACATAAGGGGTAAAGGAGAATTGAGGCGGCGTATGCAGAAGTTTTATTAGTAAGCTTATAGTATTTATTAAAGGTATACTAGCTTATAATAATGGCAGAGAGAAGGAATTAATTTAGGCGATATTAATCCTATAAAACTACTAATTAGCAGAGCCTCAATTATAACCAAAAAGCTTACCTTTAACCGCTTATAGTATTTAATAAGTATATCCATAGTATATAGCGTCTGGTTAATTAATAAAAAGTCGCCTTAGTTTATTATTGTAACCTTATAAAATGGCTTTAAAAAGGCATATGTCTTATTAATAATATTCCAATCCTCCGGTAAGAGGCAGTTATCTTTTACTTCCTTATACCAATTCCAACAGTACATATTAATTACCGTCTAAACTTTCTTACTCTTAATAGCTTTAAATATAGTGTACTACAAGTTCTACTAAGTGTTATTATCTAAAGGAATTAATTGTCCAGCTAAGGTTTTAAACTTATTCTAGCGAGCCTCCAACGCGCAAATATATACAATAAGATTGTGAACTCTACTAAGTATACCAATCTCTCTCTAGCCTGCAGCCTTTGCTTCCTTTATTTTTTATATAAGCTTCTTATTAATTACTAAGTTCTTATTAAGCTGAACTTGCTAAAGGGCTTTATTAATTACCTCTTTTCTTTAATATAGAGGAGGACCTAGAGGGCAAGGTTAATAATATGGCCACTATATTAAATTTAGTAGTAAACTGGGTGTCACGGGACTCACTCGTTCTCACGTCTCTGCGCGTCTTTGACGTTCTTGACCCGTGCTCACGTTCGTCCCAAGACATCTACGCACGTTCCCCTATAACCCCTATTTATACCTTGTACCTGGCACACAAAGACTCTTCTTCTTCATCCAATGTCTTTGTATCAACCACGCATAGTTACGTGTACGTAGCCTTCTCAATTACTACCTCGTTTAGTGCATTGTATCCCGGCTCGTGCCTACTCCGTAACACTGGGTCCTAAGGGAACCCTTTTTCCTAAAGAGCTATAGAAATTAAGCGACACATCTTATCATTTAAGCCGTAATTATTGTCATAGATATAGCCAATATTACCTAAAATTCTGTAGCTCTTAGTAATGCAAAAAAAGGTAATGGCTTAGTCCTTACTACCATATAAGGGGAGCTCTAGTAGAGTAAGTAGAGCCTTCTATAACTGCCTTATTTCCGCTTTAATAAAATAGGTAGTAATTACTTAAAAGGAACGGTGGTTTAGTAATGTCCACATATTAATTAAAAGTAGATTTTTAAAAGAGAGCTTTAAAGCTTTACTTTTAGGATCTCATAATATACTATGTGCGATTGCTTAATTAACTTTAGTATAGTTACTGTCGCATTAATTACAACTTCCTTAGCAGTATAATTAACTGTTATAAGTAACGCGTATAGCTCTAGCTAGGTAGCTGTATTATATGGTAGATTTTATAGAGTAATAAGCTATATAAGAGCTTTATTAAAGGCGTCGCGATTAATAGCAGTTTAAAGAGTTCACTCTTCTTAAGCTTTGCGATTAACCTATCTTAAGGCTTATAAGCCGCTTAGTATATTAGAGAGGCGCTCCTCTCGTAATTACTTTACTCAAACCTCTCCACCTTAAATCTCTATACTATACTTTTTGGCTAGGTAAGCGCAAATAGATGTTAATAAGATAGAGTTCTATTTGCATATTAAACAGTACCATATTTAATTCTTGCCGTCGCGAATAGCTTTATAAGGGAGAGGATCGCGGGTAAGCTTTTACATAGAAGTAGCTAACCGGCGCCTTTTACAAGGCGACTTTAGGGTAGTTGGTGTAGAGTCACTTAACACGTCATTATTGCCGCCAGAGTAGGTAATTTAATTAGAATTAAGCTCAGAAATAGCAGAGGAGGATGTATCATCATCCTTAATTATGTTGGTAGATAAGGAAGGCATGGCGTTAATTAAAGGTAGAGTGTACGGGGGGGTTAAGCTCTAGGGGTTGTTAAAATTGTTATAATGTTATGCGGGATAACTTACAAGACCTAATTTAATATTTGGTAATTTTTACTTTCTATAGGTTTACCTAATAAATTTAAAATGCGCACGTATTGTAAGGGGCCCGAGAGTCATTTACCCATATATCTACCTTATTTTTACCACCTCAACTCTAAAAATCTTCAATATTTAATATCTTTCAGTATTAGGCGTATTATATTGATATTGATATTGAACGTTTAATATTTAATATTCAATATCAGTAATCAATATTCGATATTTATAAGAGCACTGCTCTAGCACTGTAATACAACGAGCGCAAGCCTGTATAATTGGAATGTCTATGGACTTAGATATCAAGATAAGGAGCAGAAGAAGGTCATAGAAAGGACACGTCTATATATATGCGCCCAGGGCGTAAGCAAAACCCCCTAACTAGGTCCTATCCGGGTTACGCACATTAGTGTTATAACATCACCCCCCTCTTCAAAAAAGCTTGCCCTCAAGCTTTATCCTTAGGTGCTTATCTTCCTCTTTGTACAGTTATCGTTATTTACTGCAGGTGGTCGATAAGATACTGCAGGCAGAGCAGTAAGGGTTAGTTGTAGTGCTATAGGTAGGGCAGCAGTTGTTAAATCGGATTAGCTACAGACAGGAGCAGTAGATGTCTATTCAGGTAGCAGTACGGTACAAGCGGCGGTAATAATAGCGGTTAAGCATAGAGCTTGTCTATTAGTTGTCTGGTAGATTGTAGGCATAACAGCACAATTAATAGTCGAACTATAGGCGTAGCGGCATAGTTGTTATTATAGCAGTACGGTGCAAGCAAAAAGTAATAGTAGGCTTATTGGCACTATTATATGGTTAAAGGATCGCATACATATCGGCATGATCGGATAGTTAGTAGTCCTAGTAATTTCGTTCCTCGAAGCTCGTACAACTTAGTATCAGTTAGGGTCGTTTATCACAGCCAGTGTATAGCACTAGTTTCAGTATCAACCAATTTCGTTCCTCGCAACATATATAGCTTAGTATCTGTTAAAGAGGACTATTTAGGTAGCAGTATGGTGCAAGCGTCCAGAGACATACAGTCGAGAAGTCTGTCGTCGTTCAATCGGTCAGTAGGTAGCAGTGATTGTATTGGACTGGACTGGACTGGATTTGAGCTCAAATCCAGTCCATCCAATTCTTTTAGAATTTGGCTCC
>Ga0307507_10013166_pt1 | contig 10089 bp, 3 predicted proteins | sample 7_EM_MG_FD_207223 | JGI IMG/M metagenome (GOLD analysis project Ga0307507, IMG submission 207223) | Populus trichocarpa ectomycorrhiza microbial communities from riparian zone in the Pacific Northwest, United States - 7_EM | ecosystem: Host-associated > Plants > Roots > Unclassified | place... | reverse complement strand
AAGGGTTTTTTTTATAATAATTGATTTCATTATAATGTTTTTGAACAGAGCCATGAAATTAGTTATGATGATAAATTTTATGAGTATAAAAAGGGTAAGGATAACATTCTGGTATCTTGCATAACACACCTCAGGGTTTGATTATTTGTGGACAATAATAAAAATGCCAAATACTATTTTCATAACAAACATTTTTTCATTTCAATGCAAAGATATACTATGAAAGACACAATCCATTAAAAGATACAATTGAGTTTTTGCAAAACATCTCAACATAAAACAGGTTTTGAAGACTTTGTTTACAAAACTATAATGTCACATCCTCCAAACTAGCACCAACAACAATTTAATACCAACGAGTAGCCAAACCCATAGAGAGCAAGAACCTGTAGAGAGAAGTTAGATCTAGGAGAGAAGGAAGGAAACAAACCAAAACTTTGTGTGTGGGTTTCTCTTTTTTACAAGTAACAATTAGAGGCACCGTCATTACAAGAAGAAAGACAAGATGGAAAAGCTCTCGATCCACCAGAATCCCCTTTTTAATGGTGATGGTGTGTGGTTCCATACGCCGACAATGGTGATGACGCGTGGAGCACATATGCCACCACTATTCCTGCAATCTTAAAATCTTCTAGTGTGATTTCTGAGTTTCGAGCAACTCCAAATTATTTTCAACCTTAAGAGAAGGTTCATTTTGTAAATTTTAGATGTTCAATGTGTGTTTAATTTATTATTAATTTTTAAATTTTGATGGTTTGTAAAAATTGAAAGGTATGTGAGTAATTAGTGGTATAAAAGTATGGTTTGCATTTTATTTTATGTTGTGTTAAATAAATGGTAAAAACAAAAGAGATAAATAGAAAGGATAAATTTTTGAATCAACTGTTTTAATTGAATATGACCAAGAATCTTAAAAATCCATGTCGCATGAATTTTACAACAAGTTTGTAAAATTTCAAAGGATTTTGGTCTATATTTTAATAATATTACAAACTTATTTTTGGCAAAGAAATATATTATTCAGTTTTAATATAAGGATAAAAAAACATACAAAAGAGTTAATATCCAAAATATTATTAGGGATAATAATTTATTATTCACTTTTAATACAAGAATAAAAAAACCTATATGGGGTTTGTCATAACCCAATTTTAGGTTTCCCCTTAAATTTACCTTTTTCTTTTGAAAATAAAAAAAATAAAAAATCAAAAAAATAAAAATAATAATAACAAAAAGATTGGCAACATGACAAGAGCAGTTTGAGAAGGGTTTCAAATGTATGGAGAAACCAAGTTGAAATTTTGGATAAATTTAGGAGCGCAATTATTCCCCATTGTACCCATGATTGAAAGATAATGCAAATTCAAGGTTAAATCAAATGATTATCAAAGAAATTTGCATAAAAAATAAGTCTCAAGACCTAATTAAGTTTTCAATAGACCAATTTGATTTAATCATGAGTTCAATTAATGGTTTAATTAAATTTTAGAATTAATTTGATCAAATTAAAAGAATTAAATAAGTGCAAGGACGCAATTAAGCTTTTAATGAGTCAAATTAATTTTATTAGAGACTTAATTGGTAAAACAATTAAGTTTGGAATCTTAATTTGGACTTAATTAAAAAGATTAAAATTTGAAAGGACCAAATTTAATTTTTCCAAACTCAATTAGGTGAAATCAATGTTAAAATTGCAAGAAAATCAAAGTTGGGGGGGTCAATTAAGGTCCAAATTGAAGAAATTCAAGACCAAAGACCTTTTTGCAAAAGGAGCGTGAATTTGGGGACCCAATTGAGTGAAATCAGTGATGAAATTGAAGAAATTAGAAGTTTGATTGTCATTCAAGGACAAAATAAAAAATTAAAAATAACTTTGAAGCTGAGTTTTAACTAAATGAATAATGATAATGAAAAATCATTTAACATGTTCAAATAAAGGAAACAAAAACTTATTGATTCTAAATGCATGCATTTGAAATGAGAAAATACCATATTTGATAATCCTTTCACAACACTAATAAAATGCCCTTTACGATTTCTATTAAGCCTAATAAGTTTTTTTTTTTAATTAACCCCAATTACAATCACACCCCACACCGGGGGCAAGTACGACGATTAGAAAAATAATTCAAATGTTCATAATGATCCTCAATGACTAAAGGTGCCAAAACAAAGCTGAGGAAATGAAGAAATTCAAAGAATTCAAAAAGTTTGAGCATACCATACAAAATAACAAATATGATGATGGTGCTCAAAACCAAATGAAAAAAAAACAAAGACAAAAAGCCCAAGCCTGATATTTGGGGGGGGGGGGGGAACATACCATTTTGCAAGTCAATTCTAAGGTCTAGGAATCCCTCAACCAAAAAAAAGGTCTGAAAATGAGCACTAATGATCTCTAATCTTGAAATCCCTTTAATATCTTTTGAGCCTTTAAATATCATTTTCTTTTATAAACAAGAATCAAGGCCTACATTACGTGCCTAATCAAGCCCTTTCTAATCAAAGGCAGATAATCTGGATTGGTACACAATGTTTTTCAATGCGAAACGAGTTTTTCAAGAAACTTTGGTTATGTTTTATTATTCATACAAGTAAAATGAACACTTTAAAGACCTTTTCTTTCCTATGAAACCCTCAAGTCAAACTTGAACCTTTATGACCAACAAAACATGAAACAAAAGCTCAATTTATATTTTCACCAAAAAAAACAAAAAATTTCAATTCTTATGAAACCCTGTCCATAGGAATCAATTGAACTCTTTTCATAACAAGTTTGCTTTGAACCGATGTTAAAATGGTTTTTGCGTTTGGAAATGGCTTTGAAATTTCAAAAATTTTCTTATAAATACAACCCCCTGTAAATAACCAAACCCTCTTCCACATAGCATCATCCCTAAAGAAAACTCAAAATAAACAAAACTAGATAAAATACTTGGGGGTATGATCAGGCTGGGGCAATCTAATAAACATAATAAGGCTGGCTCCACGATTACCCTTGTACAAAAAACAGAGAATGTAAAACAAAACTGATGATCTTTGAGATAAAGTTTTTTAGGCAATGAGGTATGCCGATATCATATGAGACCATCCTTTCCTAGGGTCAATATCATAAGTTGTTACTCGGGTAAGCGAAAGCAAAAAAGTCATGAAAGCTTTTTATGAAGATCGAAACTTTAAAAAGGGAAGTTCATGAAGAAAGGGGACATATATTTTTCAGGTAAGTATACATGCATATTAATCATAATCATTAAACTTTGATCTTCATAAGGAATCTAAGGAAAGAATCCTTGATGGATTTGTATTTTACTAGCAAATCTTTTGTTTTAAGTGCGTATTTGAGCTCTCATCACCTAGATAATACACCTGTGAGCCCTACCTTGATTCTTTTGAATGCACATTTAAGCCATATCTTGTTTATTTTGAATGCGCTTTTGAGCCATCATCACCCAAATAGTACGTTTTCTAGCCTTATTTTTTTTTTTTGAGTGCACCTTTGAACTCTCACCTCTTAGATAATGCACATTTCGATCCTATCTCTTTTCCTTTCTAAGTTGCACCTTTGAGTCCTCATCACCTAGATAGTGTGCCTTAAAGCCCTATCTTGTTTATTTAGGTGCATATTTGGGCTCTCATCTTTTAGATAGTGTATCTGCAAGCTTTATTTTGTTTTCTTTTAAGTGCACCTTTAAGCCCTCATCTCCTAGATAATGTGCTTTCTAGCCCTATTTCTTTTCCTTTCTAAGCTGCAATTTCAACCCTTCACTTCTAATGCTTTTAAAAGGATCGACCATTTCTTGATATGGTTAATCCACAATCTCTCATCTTTTCTCATTTACAAGCTTACTATCTACAGTCCCTTACGAGACTTCCTGTTGTAAGCATTGTAAAGAAGGGGGCAACTATCATGACCCAATTTTAGGTTCACCTTAAATTTATCTTTTTCTTTTGAAAATAAAAAAATAAATAAATAATAATAATAATAATAATAATAAGAACAAAAGGATTGGCAACTTGGCAAGAGCAGACTGAGAAGGGTTTCAAATGTATAGAGGAACTAAGTTGAAATTTTAGACAAATTTGAGAGCCCAATTGTACCCCATTATATCCAAGATTAAAAGATAATGCAAATTCAAGGTTAAATCAAATGATTATCAAATAAAATTGCATAAAAATTAAGCCTAAGAACTTAATTAGGCTTTTAATATGCTAATTTGATTTAATCATAGGCCCAATTAAAGGTTTAATTAAATTTTAGAATTAAATTGGGTTAAATTAAAAGAATTAATGAAGTGCAAGGATTTATTTAGGCTTTTAATGAGTCAAATTAATTTTATTAGAGATATAATTGGTAAAATAATTAAGTTTGGAAGCTTAATTTGGGCTTAATTAAGAAGATTAAAATTTTAAAGGATCAAATTTAATTTTTCCAAACTCAATTAGGTGAAATCAGGGTTGAAATTGCATGAAAATCAAAGTTGAAGAAATTTAAGGACAATGACCTTTTTGAATAAGGAACGTGAATTTAGGGACCCAATTGAGTGAAATCAGAAATGAAATTGAAAAAATTACAAGTTTAAAGGTCAATCAGGGATGAAATAAAAAATATCCAAGATCAAGGACCAAATTGAAAAAGATGGTAAACTCATAGAGTCATTTTAAGATTTGATAGGGGTGAAATTGAATTGATTCTTATAGTCAAAATTTAATTGAGGACTTATTTGAATAAATCAGAAGATTGAGGGCTAAAATTGAAATATGAGATTTTTTAAACCTATATTAACCATAAACACCAAAACAACGCCATTTCATTTAAATGAAACTGTGTGTTTTGACTAAAACGATGTGTTTTTTAGATCAAAAGACATAGTTTTGGTCAACAAAGGTAAAAAAAAATTTAGCGCCACATGACACGTCGTTTAACACTGTTCATCATCTTCAACCTTTGTACTTGAAAAGTTGCCTGGGTGGTTGTTTTTCAAAGGGCATTTAATACTTTATTTCTCCACCAAATAGAACAACAGAAGCCATCACTCTGATGGCTTAACACTGTACTACACCCTAGCTTGATTCTCGTTGGGTGGTCATCTCTATAGCCACCACAACGTAGTCCCAAAGACAACGACCCAATCAACCTAGCTTGTGATGGTGATTTTTGACCAACGATTGATATCCTTTCCATTTGAATTAAGGGTCACGATTCATGCCAGATAAGCACCTCATACCCTTCTTTCAACCTTTATAAATAGTGGTGAAATCCATTGAGAAAAGGAGGAGAGACCGAAGCATAAACCTATTATGTGTACCAGCTTTTTTTAAAAAAGTAGAAGAATATAACCATAATTGTTTCTCCTCTTTTTTCATAGACACCAAACAAAACCACCCCTGGTCCAACTTCAACATCACACTTTTCAGCCTCTTCTCACTTCCTTTCCACCATCTTCACTCGCACCAACAAAAAAAACCAACCCAAATACCATTTTCCTCTCATTTCATGACAACATCGCCATCAATCTAGGCAGCACCACTGTAAGTGGTATAACTTTCATCTAACAGCTCACCATAAAGGAGACATGGATTAATTCACATCTTGCAGCAGCTGGTTTTCTCTCCAGCAAAGGGAGATGGGTTGGACCTTTGGCCCAGCCCACACGGCTAGGCTGGGTACAACCCATCTTCACATAAAAAAGGAGTCTGTTGGCCCAACAATCAGATTAGGCTGGGCTTGAGCCTAGCTCATGCGGCTAGGCCAAGCCCAAACCCATCCATAAAGGCATGTTTGGCCCGCCATGTTTTTCCTTAAGCAATAAGCCCCTGTTTGGCTCTTAAGAGCGTATTTGCCAAACACACCCTTAAAACATTTTTAATGCCTCTGATTTTAGGCTAAAGGTGTGTTTGTTAAACACACCCTAAGCCTTTTTTTTTTCTTTTAGCTTTAATTTATCTATATTTGCATGTTTAGCCAAACAACCCTTTAAAAATTTAGAGACCATCTTAAAAATATTTGTGAGTCCCTCGCATTATTTTCTAGCACTTATACCTAATACTGGTTTGTAGACTTACAATGTAAGATACGAACCTGATATTAAAAATGCCTGATTTTTTCTCCAAAATTCCAAAACAAATAAAAAAATTAAAACAAAATTCCTTTGTTTCAAAAAACTCAAAAAATGTTTTTCTTCAAAAAATTTATTTAATATTGGGCTGTAGATTTACACTGTAAGATACAGATTCAATATTAAAAATACCTGATTTTTCTCCCTAATTTAAAAAAAATCTAAAACAATTTCAAAAAAATTCCTCATTTCAAAATACAAAAAATATTTTTTGCTTTCATACATACAACCAAATCCTAAAGGTTTTTCATGCATATTTTCTAAAAGATAAAACCACATTTTTATCATGTTTTAAAAACACAAAATGGATATCATAATCAATTTATGATTGTATCCATTAGGGTTTGGTCAAAATACCAAAAATCTCACAATAATTAGTTTGTTATTCGGAGTGTTAGGATTTAGTTGTAGACTTTAATATTTATGAGTATAAAATTACATTGTGACGTATCCCTCAAGTATTAAATAAACAAAATTGAAAATTAATACGATGCTAAAATTAGGGTCTTAGAACGATTATGATTTAATCTGATAAGGTAAATTTCCTCACAAAGGGAGATCTCCTTGAACTTTAAATGAGATCAAAAAATAGAAACATGTCTTAGATTAACAATTAATCAACAATGCAGCTTACTGTAGGTAGGGTGTATTAGGGGTAATGTGTTTTTCCCTTGCACAACTAGTCCCCTTACCCAAACTCTCACAGACCAATAGGTTTTCTAGTGGCTATAATACCAGGTGGGGACTTCTGAACCCTCTAATCATAACTTTATGATCAAACCTAAACACTTCTCATTTCCAGGAGGCAGCTCCGTCATTTGATGCCGTGCACGTCACGACGTAATTAATACCCAAAATATTATTAGGAATAAAACAACCCATTCACTTCTCATATAAGGATAAAAACTGAAAGGATTTTTATCTGAAATATTATTTAGAATGATGTAGTAGCTAAGAATCCCAAGTCTATTTGAAAGAAATCTTAATGATAATTAGGGATATCTCAACCTGTGTCTCATGGTACAAGAGACATGGATATTCCAAATACCAAAAGGAAAAATGAAGTTTCAATAATCATCAAATCTTTTTGGATGTCTAACTTCAGCTTCTTCAAAATATATGAGTTGTGAATGAGCTTGCTTTCTTCTAATATTTCTTTATGATGAGACTTTTTAGACCAAGTTCTTGATCTAGAAAATCAGGATTTTTTCATCGTAACAATCCCACCATAACAGGCTAATAGAATTTAGAAACACCATCAAACCATGGCAACCACAAACAAAAACAATGCAGCTTACCTTAGGTAAGGCGTACTAGGGGTGCTAATACATTCTTTTTACGCAACCAGTCCCTTGCTTAGAATCTCTAAAGACCAATTAGGGTTTCTAGTAACCATAATACGAGGTCACGACTCTTTATCAAAACAAAACCCTCCTGAACCCGCTCAAGAAGGGTCGCCATGACATCACGCTCTCACGAGAAGGGTATGACACTCTTCAAATTATGAGTTCAAGTACATAAAATTTTGAATTTATACAAGTTCATGTACCCTTTGAAATATCATGTTTTTATTATTTGACGACAGTCCCTAACATACAAGATTATAAATTATTAACAAAAACTAAAGAGTGGTGATTTTATTGTGCACTACCTTACAAAACATTGTTTATTGCAATAATATATATATATATATATATATATATATATATATATATATTTTAATTTGTGTTTTTTGTCCTAATTTTATTTATTAACATTTGATTTATTGGAAATTGAGCTTTATGACTTGTCGCGGTATGCTTTCCATGTGGTTATCTTAATCTCATAACCCATGTCATAGGTTTGGCGGGTTAACTTGATTGACTTGAGTGTTTGTTTTTCTCCTTTTTAATTGATATTTTTTATTCTAGTTTCATCCTCCAACATCTTCAACATTTGGTTGATTAACAATTAGGATTTTTCATTTATTTCAGTTTGTTTTCTACGAGATTATTTCGATCTTATAACCCAAATCACAAGTTTTACGAGTTAAGTTAGATAGATTTAGATCATTTATTGTGTCCTTTTTTATGTTAATTTTTTTTTCAATTTCATCATTTAACAATAACTTTTTGAAGGATTTAACTTCATAATTTGTTCAATTTGCTTTCCATGGGGTTTTTTTTAGACTCATGATCTAGGTCGGGCTTGACAGGTTAATATAAATTAATTCGCGTTATATTTTTGGTTTATTTTCTATGAGATTATACTAGTTTTATAACTTGGGTGAGACTTACACTTGAGTGTTAGCTACACTTTCTAGAAAAACATTAGTGACACTAAGAATGCTTTTTTTCTACATTACTTTTTTTTTTATCCGACCTACAAATCTAGTCATGAAATTTACCATGTAAGGACGTTGATATTCAATATCACATTGATAGTAGTTAGGACTCTGATATTCAATGACTCTTTGGATTCCAATCAAGAAAATTCCAGTACGAGTGTGCATAGTCAAAATGACTACACCACCCTAAGCACGTTGGACATGGAAAGGGAGTGGGAGAGGTGGGGAAGGGGAGCATTAGCAATTGGTCCACGCACAAAATTCATCCCCAAGATAACTAGTAGTAGAATGCATATTTAATGCTTACTATATTCCTACTTGGAAAGAATTCCTGGCAAAAAAGAGTCGTTAGGTATGGAGTTTAGGTCTTGATACGAATGTTTTTATCATGTGATATAGTATTTTACTCTATTAGTTTCATTTGCGAAGCAAAAAACATTTTATTTAAGATCTTAATACAATTTTAATAAGGATTCTATGATATAAGATGTATGCTAGTGTAGAATATATAATATTTTATGTTGGGTAGGTAATCATCTTGTATTATCTATTCATTTTAAATTATATATATATATATATAAAGAAGAAGAGTCGGTGAGGAACTTGCATGTTGAGACCATTAACACCTCTTTGAAACTTGAAAGAGAGAGTGAACTTGTACAGGTTAGAATTTCATGGTTGAATGAGAATGATGGTGCTGACTAATAAACACGTGCCGTACAAAGAAGATGGGATCCCTTGACCTTTATATATATTTGTCTTGATAAATATTGTAGGCTTCTCTCTTCTCGAGTAGGTTTATGATAAAAACCTGTGATAGGCCCGATTGGATTTGCCTATTTGGTAGTTGAGAGTTGACTTTTAACTTTCCATCTAAGAATTCTCGTCTCTCCTTGCTCTAAAATTATGATTCCCCGATCTTCATCTGCCAAATTAAATCACTTTTGTGTAGAAAGTTGTTGCCTAGAATTGTTGACTTGTTCTTGGATGAAATTGAGTCGAGGGCTATATATCTATGAATTAGCAAATACTAAAAGGGGAATCAAGAATTGTAGTCACCAACCCTAAAAAGAATAATTTAATTTTTTAGATTTTAAATTTAATTTTTAGAGATTATTAATTCGAGAACTATAAATTTTATAGTTATTGGAGGATTATCTGGTCGTTAACTTTAAAATTTTAAAAAATTAATCGAGATATACATAAACTAATCCAAATATTTACGGTTAATAATAAAAAAAAGAATTGTAGCCACCTTTGTGGTGGAAAAAAAAAACAAAAAAAGATGATACTTTCAGACACTAAAATGCTCTTCCTTCTCATATATTTCAGTAGAGTTTTCTTGCATTCAACACTACATCATTTAGGGCATGAATATTCCTTAACTTCGCAATAAAGAACTCAAACTGTCAAACACACTCATAAATGTATTGTTGTGGGCAGTCGGCTGAAGGACTTTTTCCCAGGAGCAATTTGTTTATATTGGAGGTAACTATTGTCAGAAACTGCGTTTGGACAGCTAATCCTACGATCCCATGTGTTCCTTTCCTGAAGAAACTGGCTGTAGTACTTGAGAGTGTGATTATAGTTAAATAATATATTTTTATTTTTTTAAAATTATTTTTCATTTTACTATATTAAAATGAT
>Ga0307507_10013165_pt1 | contig 10089 bp, 5 predicted proteins | sample 7_EM_MG_FD_207223 | JGI IMG/M metagenome (GOLD analysis project Ga0307507, IMG submission 207223) | Populus trichocarpa ectomycorrhiza microbial communities from riparian zone in the Pacific Northwest, United States - 7_EM | ecosystem: Host-associated > Plants > Roots > Unclassified | place... | reverse complement strand
TTGAGGGTAGAATAGGATGAGGAGCCGGGGGCAGAGGATATGTCAGGAGGGGGAATGAGAGGGTGGATGCGGTCATAGAAGTAGGAGAGGAGGAGAACTCGGCCGGATGGATAGGAGTCGAGGAGAGAGGGTTGGTATACGCCATTGAATGAGCATGGCTTGAGTTCGCAGATCCTGTAGAAAGTAGTTTGAGATTCACTGTATTTAAGATGAATTCGAATGAACGTACGCATCCTTGGCAAGAACCAGCTGCAAGATCCTGTCGCAAGCCTCGAACGATCCAATATCATCTCCGTCCATTGTCACATTCTTCGCAACACCAGTCTGTTCATCAACGACCTCCACGACTCTGCGCATTCCCTTGGCAAGACAGGGATTTCCTACAACACCTTCCTTTCTCTCTTTCTCTGATGGGGGAGTAGCGCGGATGCTAGACATGAAATGAACAAGAGAATGGACGTGCTTCCGTGCACGCATAAGCCCATAACCAAGGTAGGAATGCTGATAAAGGGTGTGTGTCTTTCCTCCGAATGTAAGCTCGTACTTATGCTCGCCATCTTCGAGGTGTTTCCCTGGTTTCATGAAGGCAGGCTCGAAGACGATCTGTGTTGACCCACCGCCCAAATCGAGGACGGCGTACGTTCCTTTAGTCTTCTCCTCGTGGTGGCCGGCACCGATGGTTCCAAGCAAGTAATTTGCGGTAATCCAAGCGTAAACACCTTCCTCCTTTCCATCCATGATGACGACTCCTTTACCATCAGCAGTGAGCACAAAAGGATACTTCTCCCTGATATGATTTTCGACAGCGTGTAGAATATCTCCACTCTGGCTACCCGGCAACATTCTCAAACCAGCAGTCGCCTTAACCGCCACTGGGGTACAATGTCTCAAAGCCGAGGGCACGACTCGCACTGCCTCTTCAAGGAGGCCATCCAGGCTACGCGCGGCACCTTGTGGGTCTGCAGCGAATTTCGAAAGACCAGGCTGAGTCATTTTGAATGTCTCGTATTCGTACGATGCTGATGGTCCACAATGGTTGAATTTGTAGATGTGAATTCTTGAACCGGTCGAGCCTGCATCGATCATGAGTGCGTATTGGACTAAGGGAAGGTTTTGAGTGTGTGGTGTTGTGCAGTAGGTTGTTTTGGACGGGTCTGGGTCCGTTTCAAAAGAGGTTGGGTGTATAATTGCAGGTTCTGTGGAAGGGTGTGTCTCTGTAGGGGGAGTAATCGGTTCGTCATATGGATCATCTGGTAGGGACTCTACAAGACGATTGATCAAATAGAAACTGGATAAGAAGAGAATAGACTTACCTGGAACATCCATAGGTCTCTGCTGTGTCGCTGTCTTCCATGGCAGTGGCCTATTCGCCCGTGGACCAAAGAAATAAACCAAAGCAATAAGAACGCCGGCGGCAATGGCGAACTTTTTCCAGGCAAACTTTTTGGTCATTCTGCTGGGTCCCAGGCCGCCCTCTAAGCGATCATAATTACCGCTCCTCGGTGAAATCATGCTGTCAAACGAACGAAGGCGTAAGTTGTTGAATGAAGAAGAAACTTGAAATCCTGTCGATTTGTCTACTGGCACTTGTTCGACACCATTGACCATGAAATGAAATGAGGTTTGCACGTGGCACAGTCGGCATCTTCCAAAATATCCGAAAGTCCGCCGCGCCTGACTCGGAGTTCGTTCATTGGCATGCTAACTTTTGGGCAAATTTGCGTTGAAGTTTCTTTGCAAAATACTCTCTGTAGCTGCCCTCAGCTCGTTTTTCACAGCTGGCCTCGTCAGAACGGCGGCGGGATTGCATTGCGATTCTCATTGTGCAGCTTGCTGGAAGGATGGCGAAGATGGCATAGATATCAAGATGTGGTGCAATCCCAGCTGTTCCAAATGCCCGACCGGTTACACCGACCTACATTGTGCCAGAGGATCATGATCTCGTTGTATGTAAGTGGATCATTCTCCCCCCTACTTCGTCTCTGCTGAATCCAATGGCAGGATTCTCAAGTTCATTAGCAAGTGGAAAACATTGGACTCCGGGGTATAAAAATGCGGCATACAGTCTGGAGGGTAATAAAGTAAACGGATAAAATATTATATCTTGACATACCTAGAATCTGGTCATGAAGACCCAAGGCTGCACAACCCCCATCTCCGAGGAGATCTAGAGTTGTATACGTACTCACCGTGCAAGTTCGTCTGGCTTTAGTGAATTAGTTGAGGGAGTGTTTGCAATGTTTTCGTTCGATAAGAATTCGCAACTCACCTTCTTATAGTCGACCTGTGGTACCCAATGGGATGGATCAGAACATGGAAGACGTGGTTCAAGGCTGGTGCATCGGTAGACCAACCGTTGGGGGTACAAGGCATTTATAAATTTATAATACATAACAGATTTTCGACAGATTTTATTCCAGTTCTACTCATTAATCAAAACTGTGCTATGGGATTTATATAGGTAACACTACTTAAAGGGGATAGATAATGCAGTGAATGCGAATTAGTCGAGTGGGCCGTCACTAGCACTTCGTGTGGCGGATAAATATGTCATAATTCAGAACGCAATGCACAAAGTCTCGGTCGACACACTAACCGGAATGGTATTAAGCATATTATATCCCAAGATGGGGTTCAATTTACAGCTTCAAGTTGAAAGAAAAACACTCATGCATTGAAAAAAACCGTTACTTTCCTAAGAAGACACATAGAAGAACACAATTTACGTTTTTTTTTCATGAAACACTGTGTCCACATGGCACAGATGAACTATTCCGCGCCAATTCCGCGCACAATTGCATTCACATGAACAAAAATAAAAAAAGAAACCAAGCAAAAATGGCTAATCTTTTTATCCGTTGGATAAAGTCCGCCAAAGGCGCCGAGTCATCGATCTCAGCTCAGTTTTGGTGCCCCAAGGCTGAGGGGAACCACAACAACCAAACAGTCATTATGGGTTACGAAATTGGACACGTGATGGATGAGGGGAGATCGTGATGGCAACCATTGGCAACCCTTCAAGCTAGCTTCATGATCAACTTGCACTGTAGTTCCTGTGGGACGGCGTGTGAGTCCGCTCGATGTCCTTCAAGATCTTGTCAGAGGAATCACTTCAACACATCCAGACATGTTCGACCTAACCGTAGAAGAACTCGCCTTGGTTGCTTCTCAAGCTCCAGCTTCATTGCTGACCTTTGGGGCTTCGTTTTCATCTTTTCGTGTCCAAATTCCTGGCATCTAGCCCATCTAAAGCTAGCGTCGCGCCCATATTATATTGTTCCTGAATATGGGATTTGGCTGTGACATTTGACAAAAGACGATCGGAACAGGACAAAGGAATAGTCATTTATCTCTCCTATTAATTGGACCCTCGGGAATGAATGCGTTATTTTCTTTCACCCCCACCTTCCGCAGTGAGCAACTTTCTACCAACAGAAATTAACCATCCGACGAATTGAAACTCGTAACCATTTTTTCTTTCTTGTCGACGCTACAGTTCATTCTTGTGGTTTCTAGGATTCATGGTTGCAGAAGCATTGCAGTTTTCCATCGACGGTGGAACACTCATGGCAGGAAATGAAATCATCCAGCAGTTGGTGGCAGAACTGCTCGAAAGTCGTCTCAATCCCCGTTCAAGCCCTCCCTTTTGACTGACCCCAATTGATTGATTGTAGGAGATATAAAGAACTGGCTATCACCAGCCGAGTATGAAGAGACCTTCAAACAGTATCAGAAAGCCCGATTAAACGGCACTTGTACTTGGATTTGGAAGAGATCTGAGTTTGCCCGCTGGGTGGGCCAAGACGATGATAAAGGGCAGGAGTTGTGGGTGCATGGGTACTTTTTTAAATAGGAGGTGTTGCGCTCCGTCTAACATTCCAACAGTAGTCCTGGATGTGGCAAGACCATCCTCGCGTCCTACGTTATCGAGACCATTATCGAATCCGGGCAGCCCGTCGTTTACTTCTTTTGCAACAGCCAGCCCACAGGGTCAAGTCGCGGCGCAAAACGTGACGAAACTCTGACTGTCATACGCACCTTGATTTACCAGCTTGTTTTGTTGGACAAGTCTCTCTTAGAAGACATCCGAGACTTTCGGGACGAATCAATGTTGCCAGGAAACCTGAGTGCCGACAAGCTTTGGGATTTATTTGTTTCATTCGCGAAGAAATTTGAACAACTGCACTGTGTCATCGATGGGTTGGACGAGTGTGTGGATCGAGAGAATGAGCAACTGCTTCGGAAGCTGATGTCACTCAAATTGCTCCCGGGCGTCAAGATGCTCATGATCAGCAGGAACATACGGGATATCTACCGGGATTTCAAAATCCTCGGCGGTGACCTGCAGAACATATTAAAGATAACACCCGCCGATGTGCAAGAAGACAACGAAAATTTTATAAAGGCCGAAATTGAACAGGGGCCCAAACTTGGTCGCCTCCCGAAAGCGGTGCAAGACGAGATTCTGCAGCGTTTGCAGGTCACTGGGGATGGGCTTATCCTGTATTCGAAGTTGCTGCTTCGCAAGCTCGAAAACGAGGCGGACGCTGGTGATGTCCGTGATCTGATGAAGGATCTCCCTCCGGATTTGCACACGCTCTACGAAGCAGTTTACAAACAGCTCCAGGAGGCATACACGAAATCAACCCCACGCGCGAAAGAGGTTGCGAGGCTGGTTTTCGCTTTTGCCGTATTTGGGTCACGGCCGCTGGGGCTGAAGGAATTCTCTGAGGCGTCTAGGGTTCACGGTTCGAATACCCTTTCGGAACCTGACAATGTCGAGGTGCAAAATATTGAACTTCTCGCTTCTCCTCTTGTCGAGGTCGTTGGTAATCAGATTCGAGTGATCCACCACTCTGCACGGCAATTCCTTGAGAAGCAGAGCATGCGTGGTCAGGACGAAATTATTATGGATCGTGCCAGTTCACACCGACGGTTGTTGGACTGTTGTTTGGACTATCTCTCACTAATCACTTTTCGGGAGCCCCTGCTGAAAAGGAACAGATTTGAGGACGTCACGAGGAAGGAACTGGCCGAGCTTCATCCCTTTTTAGCATATGCGGCTCAGCATTGGTCCAGTCATCTACAGCCAGATTTCGATACCCCGACGCCCAATTCAGCACCGTCCGTATTATCATTCCTCCACTCTCAATCCTTCGTTACTTGGATCCAGTCAGCTATAATCTTCTCATCGCACCTTGACAACCTTGCGTACATCATGCAGGATGTTGAGCAATGGATTAGCAGGGCTCCAGACGGACATTCGCAAGTGTTCAAGCTCAGCCAGTGGCTTCAGCGATTTAGAGAGTCCCTCTACGATTGGTGTGATTCCATTCATAAGCACCCTGGGGAAGTCCACTTCATCCATGACTTCATGCCGCTTGGCTCGACGAACCCTCGCGAAAAGACACAAAGGCTAATGAGGTTTGAAGAAGAGAAGGGTCGTCGAATATTCCCCCAATATGTAGTGCAATACGACACCTTCGTTAGGCACGGGTCGATGGTTGCACTCGCACGCAAGCGTTGTGCGAATAAAGGTAGCGACGACAATGATGTCGTAGCCATTGCCCTCCACGACTGGCACTTGGGAAATTGCATCAAAGTCTTACGACTTGTGCGCCCACCTGGACTCCCCGAAGAATCTGTGATCGGTTTTCGCTCCATGGCTTTCAGCCCTGACGGCCGTTTCATCGCTGGTGTAATCGAGGAATGGGACCTGGAGCCTGACGCAGAGACTTATGGGATCATGACCTACGTTTGGCCCATTACTGGTTCGTCGGAAAAGGCCTGGTGGACGCGTACCTGTAGTCCAACAGAATCCTATGAATGGAGTGTCTCCTCCGTATCATTTCCGAGCCCCACCACTATCCTTTGTCCCAGCGGTCTGTTTGAGGTAGAGACGGGATACCACCTTGCAGATTTGCCCCACGAGTTCAATGATGATTGCTGTAGCTTGACTTTTCACGGTAGTACGGTTGGGCTGATTCGGTCGACTAACACGCTGGAAGTTTGGCGCGTCGATCCAGCGGTCCCCTCATTCGCCAAACTATCCGGCCTGCATATCAGACGCGAACTTGGATGGAACACGACGGAAGAAAAAGACAGCTGGGTCATACGGGACATCGGTTCTAGTGGAAATATCGTCTTACTCACGGACTACAGTTCGATGGTTACATTTCATGTCCTCACTAACGAGTTCCATTATTACTATACCGCGGATGGCACCCTCAACGATATCCGGGCTATCCTCAGTCCCGATGAAAATAAATTCGTTGTTCTCGTCAAGGGATACCAAGGATTAAATTTTCACACCCTGTTATGCACTTCGACGTTCAACGGTGACCAAAGCCCACCCGAGACAGAGACTAAGGCTGAAGGCACGCCAGAACCCTTCGTGACTGTTCGCAAGTATGCGGACATGCAGCCGCCCACCCATTTTCGCTTCGATCCCAACAATGATATTGTTCACGCTTGTGGTGTTCAGAAATCGTCGTTTAATTGGCTCTCGGTGTTCCATTCCGTGGACTGCCGGAGGGAGTGGACCGACGACGCGGACAGCCAGCCGAGCGAAGGTCAAGCTTTTGTCTTCGGGTTTTCGAAGAATCCCGACGTCCTACACGTGTCGAAAATTCCGTCTCCCTCACAACCGTTGATTATGGACGTTTCCGTCAGTTTTACTACAAGGTCGAAAAAAGGTGACGACGACGACGAATATGAGGCCGCAAATTGGTGTGTTGTTCTGTCATGTTTTGCAGCGGTATTGATAAAGAGATAAGGTCTCAGCAGAAGATCAATCATCAATGCTGGAGCTTCAAGACCGGCTTAATAACCTCCACGGCCATCTGTCCTATCAACCCGGAACTCTACGACACCATTCAGTTCTTCAGACGCTACCCCCATAGCATGACCGAATCCAACGGTTTTGTGAGGTTCATGGGCAATTCGTTTGAGCTGATCGATGGCGAGCTTGGAAATTTCAAGTTTCCAATTGTATGGGATATGCAACCTACGAAAGCAAATTTATTGCAACATAAGGGATTATTTGATCCACCACTCGATGATGATAGCTTTTGCGCTCATCTCCAACAAACCGTGATTTCCATTCCCCAAAAGGCTGTTGCTATGGTTGGGGCATTTGACAAAACTGACGATAGAGATGGCAAACAGATGTACCCCACTGGCTATAGCTACCCATTCATTAACATTCGCAGGCTGGACGACACTGCCGAGCTGCTCTGGGAATGGCATGGACAGGAGCCAGAGTTTTCGGGTTCTAACTTGGTCGTAAGCTTTGCATTCAGCCCAGATCCGGAATCCGGTTTGTTTGCGTTTTCGACGCGTGCTGCTATGAAGGATGGAGATGGCCTTTATTTTGGCAGATTTGGAAAAAACGGGTTGCAGGTCAAACCCCAACTTGTTTCAAGTAAGTTGCTGTGAATTTCTTGCTTATCATCCCCTTCTAATTCAGAAACAGAGAGGTGCGCGTACCAACTGGTCTTCAGTCGCGACGGCGATCTCTTGTTTGCTATTACTGGAGAATGTGAAAAGAAGGATGACGGGACCTACGACCGCGACTATTACGTGCTTTCCGTGTACAATACGGAGTCCTTCGATGTCGTCCGCAGACTTGTTGGTCGCTCACCTTTTAGTGGACGAGTCCAGGGTGTTTTTCTCTCATGGCAGTTGGCGGAAAATGGGCAAGATCTGGAGGGCATCCATATTTCCAAAACAACGAAATCGCAAGCCGTGCATGCCAAATTGTGCACCACGACTGGAATGTTGTTCACTAGAATTCTGGGATCCTTGCCGACGATGGGTTCGGCGGTTGAAGTGTCTAGGTTTGCAATCGACGAGAGTCTACCCAACGATGTTCGTTTGAATGTCGCGTTCAGATTTGCGAATATTCCTCCGATCGCGATATCATTCCCGGACATCACTGCTGGACCATGGGAATATGTTCCGGGCATACTCCTTACTGACGACAACAAAGCCCAGTATCAACAACCAACCATGCACTTGGTAGCGGGCATAGAATGGAGTCAATTCCAAGAAGATGAAAAGAAACTTAAGGACCTGGAAAATGAGTTGGAGGAGAAGTTGGAGACTCTTTATTCTCCAGGCATGGGGGAGGAAGAGCTCATGAAGGTGCTTCAGATTGGTGCTGAACCTGCTGACACACAAATACCTGTGGTTGAAAGGATTCATCAGTTGAACGAAGAAATCGACAAGGCGCGAGAGACGGTCTCGAGAGGTGTCAAACGCATGAGAGAGATAATACGCTACTCTGAATCAGACTAGGGAACTGGCTGGGTGCGAGGGTGCCGTGTTTATTTTTCCTCAGGGTTTCTTTATTTTTGTAATGTGTTTATGTAACTATTGTATCCTAGGGCCTTCGTATAAAGCTGATTCAAGGTTATGTGTATTTAACATAAAAGAATATCGGATCCAATCTGAACTGTCACGTCAAGTCTTCGATTTCGCTCTGTGAATCCCACCAAAAAATGAAGGACTCCCTCCAGTCAATAAGATCCCAAGTCCACCACCAACATCATGTTCTCTAAGCTCGCTATGCGTCGCTGTTGTCGGCGTGTCAAGCCTTCATATTGTTGCGGCTGGCCCCAAATCATGTGCCACTGGTACTCTTGTGTCAAAGTTGTACCTGACGTTTTAGACCCACTATGGAGGTATGTTGATTGTAACATCAACTCCGAAGTCGAAAGGGAATACGGCGAAGGGATAATGCAATTCTGCGCCCGAAATTACAAATTCGACCTCGCGAATACGATAAAATTTGATATTGAATTTCACTGCAAGAAAGAACGAATATCTTGTTAACTGTTTAGGGAATGGATAGACAATTCCTTAGAGTTGAGATCTTGCTTCAGACGTCAAGACAAAAACAATCCTCGTTTGAGTCGTAGTTGGGCCCAAAAAGGCCTATGTCGTGCGGACAAAATGATTCCTCCACATTCCATTGATCACTTACCACCAACGAAATTGCCCGCAATGCCTCTAGCCTCTCAGGATTGAAACACTCAAGGCAAGGAGCGAGGATACGGAAGGTGATCAAGTCTTTAGGGTGATTCTTGGCAGATGTCACTAACTCGTCGATGGCCCCCTCATCAATATTGTACCTGAGGGTCTTCAATCGAGGCCAGACAACTTCTGCAGAGCCCCCGTAGAGTGGTGCTCTGCCCCTGAATTAAGACATGCGGCATAGCTTGGGATCAACGCGGGGACAATCTGGGATTCCAAACAGTCCAATCTGAGAAGATGGAGTGTGGTGAGGGCAGGAAAGGCGTAACCCTCATCCAGCACAGGGATTGCCCTTGCACGGATCGAACAGGTGGATAATCAGGGTGTCTAGCTGAGGCGCCCGAATGCTCGTAAAAAGGGTCCCATATTCGAGGTGAAAGTTTTCAGGTGGGGGCATGTGAATAGTATGAGCTGCATCCAGGGAGGTCACGAAGCAGATGAAGTGGGATGGTTTTCTGGACCAGCTGGGCGTTGTCGGGATTTCCACAATCTGGTTGGAAGTTGAGCCAGATGTGTAGCGGCAGATCTTTCCGCGTCAACAGTAGGAATGGCCGAGAGAGATCGACCGGCATCGCTGGCAGACATGGGATACAGCTCCGTGGATAGTAGATCGTTCCATATGTCCCATGCATCCAATTCTCGTAAGGGAATTTAGCCAACCATTCGTCCGATTTCGACTTTTCAACATCTGTAAAGTGTCGGTTTCCTCCTTTTGGACAAGCAAGGCAGTGACGAGGGTTACGACCATTATGCAAGGTCGAAACGCATCAAAAAGAATCGGACAACGGACCGACAGAGTCCATTGCAATACCGTTTTCGGCGGATAAGTCAACTGCTCAACCTAGGTACTAATACAAGCTTTCGTTCCTATGATAAAATGGCTACAAGTAAACAAGAAATATTACTGCAGTGAATATGCTGGGGGCAAATCTATCACAGATCCCTCTGGCATATCAACGTCTTGATAAATGAGAACTTCTGGAGGTGGACCAACGACTCCTCTGTCCGTAGGAAGTGACCCAGGATTGATAGCGGGGTTTGTTCCTGGATCCA
>Ga0307507_10013164_pt1 | contig 10091 bp, 17 predicted proteins | sample 7_EM_MG_FD_207223 | JGI IMG/M metagenome (GOLD analysis project Ga0307507, IMG submission 207223) | Populus trichocarpa ectomycorrhiza microbial communities from riparian zone in the Pacific Northwest, United States - 7_EM | ecosystem: Host-associated > Plants > Roots > Unclassified | place... | reverse complement strand
TCATAACCCATAGCTTGGGCTGTCCACCAAGGGGTATGGGTTAAGAGAGGTTCAACTGTAGTATTAATTCATTGAAATAAATGGAGGAAGAACTATCTGTTGCTATTGATCTTGCATGAAATAGCACTGCCCGTCACACCTTGATTCATCTTCGGCAATGCCTGATGGCTTTGCCTAGATTCCCGCTGCATATCACAAAAGCAATTGCCTACCTGTATGATGCCATCCTGTCCTCAAGGCTACAGAACACCAAATTAGACAGATATATTCCAAGTCGAAAATAACAAGTAAAGGCAGATATTTATGATCAAGGTTCGCCGTATTGACTCATCACTGCCAGAATTCAAAATAATGCGGCTGGTGAGCATCCACTTTCCAGATGACGTAACTGGTTCAACTTCCGAAGAAACTCCATCAATAGCAGGTTCACGGTCGTCGCAGTAAAAAAAAAACTAAGATAATTTCCCTGCATGTTAATGGGTCGCGTTATATCAACAAAACTCGGTATAGCCTAAGAAAGAGTTCGGATCAGAAATAAAGTTGCAGGATGCATGTAGTCACCTTTATAAACAACTATAAAAAATGGAACGGCGTATCAGCCAGATCAAACAATTCTAGCAATGATGGTGAAGCAGAAGACAGGATACTTACAACCCAGTTTTCCAGAAGAGTTTCTCGCCAGGTAGCAATCCCAATCTATAGTGGACAACTTCAGCAGAAGGAATGACTCAAGAGAGATCAATAAATACTATAGAATTTAGAGCCATTGTAACATCTCTCCTTTTCCCTGGAAATACCATCTGTGTAGAAAATATCCGCCGTTTTAAATGAGTGCCATGCTGAATCTGTCTCCCCCGAACCTAGGTGACCTTTTAAAACGACTTGGAAAAGATATCATTGTCACTCACTATCATCATGCGTTGCTATAAGCTTCTTGTCCAAGATTGAAGGCTATATTTCTGTCATTTCAATCTGGGTAAGCTGCCATTCGAAGACTTACCACCAATTGCGCTTCAAGTTGACGTATCGTGGATCGGGCTTCATTTATATCGTGCTCGTGTGTCTCTTCCGCCTTTTTCCATCCCTCTCTCACTTCGGCGAGATCACGCGCGTGTGTTAAGTTCGCGTCCTCGAATTCTTTCTTGATCTGTGCCAGGCAAACCTACTTAAATCTCCGCAAGGCGCCATTCGAAGACTTACTACCATCAATTGCACTTCAAGTTGACGCATCGTGGATTGGGCTTCATCTATCTCGTGCTCATGTGTCTCTTTCGCCTTTTTCCATCCCTCTCTCAGTTCGGCGAGATCACGTGCGTGTGTTAAGTTCGCGTCTTCAAATTCTTTCTTGATCTGTGCCAATGCTTCCTTCAGCTCTCGTGTCTGGATCTTGTTTGAACCCTCGTTGTCAGGTAAACCTACTTAAATCTCAGTCATGACCGAATCCTGGGGTTTGATTAATCCTCACCAGTTTTCAGTCCCAATTCATACGTAATTGCTACAGGCTGGTCTTCTATAAATCCTGGAAACGTATCAGAGAGAAGGGCAATGGCATCACTGTCATTCATGGCAGACTCGCTGGCCTCATCCTCAAATAGCTGAGTATTGTGACCCGATAAATCTTCGGATTTGATAATGCAATTCTTCAAGTTGGACACAATGTGAGGTGGGGGCACAGAAAAAGTGTTGATACGGCCTAAAGAGGGATTGTTCTCGTCGAAAGATGTTTTTGACACAATATCGCCATCATCGTCATAGACGCGATAGTACACTGAAAATTCGTAATGCCGATTTTCAAATAACACATAATACGGCCGCACCGTAACGTTGTTCATAATCGCGTTCAAACAGCTCTTGCGGTTCTACCGCCCTTGTTACCTGTGATCTCTTCTCTGCGGCGCGTTTATCAACAACCAGCGCCATTGGATCTAAATCCGATGCATCTGGCCCAGTAGTCCCCTGAAGCGAGAGGCAGATCGAATCATCCAGAGCTGTCATTTCCGAGAGAGATTGAAACAAGATGCAGTTTTGGAATGCTAGGCCCTCAATCTTGCAGAGAAGCCTCATCAGGGAGGCGGCGGTTTGAGGGGGTCTGACTGATGAGGACACGATCTGGCCAATAAAGCGGTCGTTTGAGTAGATTGGGCTGTTCGATTGGAGTGGACCATCTTTGGTGTATAACTGATAGTATACTAGGTAAGTTGGGTTGCATCAATGCCAATAAAATAATCAAAGGAGAAAGAATTGCGCACTGAAACGAGCTCTGGGTTTCATTCCAGGTGTCTACTTTAATCGTCAAGACACAACACTACATCAAATGAGTAGCGGTGGAAACTCACTGGCTTGGTTCCACCCTTGCCATCCTCGGACAAACAATTCCTAGAGGGTTTTCTGTCTCCGCTGTCCATCGGTCTTGTTTCATCAGTGGGCATCGGAGCCGCTGGTGGGGGGTAATATCAGAGAATTGAAGTTCGGAAAAACAGAATATAGATGGACTGCGATAAGAAATCGCGATTAGGGGCTTACGGAAATCGGCGTTCAGGCATGCATGAAGCGAGCTCAGAGTCGGAGTTCTAAAAGTCTTTTTGATTGATGCTCTGCAGTATCTTACATGACGATTCTACTATTTTACAGGTATAATCGCGCCAGGCCTGGCCTTCTCCTCCTGATAATTCTCTTGTGCCTCGCAAGCTAGCTGAAGCAAGATGAACCAAGGACTCACAACCAAGGCAACCGTCGCATCTTGGAGATCGTAACGGGAGAAAATATCCCCAGAGGCTCTTTCCTCGAAACAGAGAAAATAGGCAATTCTCTTCTAAACCACGATCTCTTTACAATTAATAATCAGCACCAGATGACATCCGCCTATCCACCACCGTTGCCACTAATGCTCTCCTCGAACGCAAGGGACGCAAACACGCTCTTCTAATCACCATGGGATTCAAAGACCTCTCGCTCATAGGGAACCAATCCTATCCCAGGATATTCAACAGCCACAGAGGTGGACGAAGGGCGACGTTGGTGGGGTATACTTCTGTTCCTAAAGCAGAGGAACACGCAGTTTAGTTTCATGATGAGGGGTGAGTGATGGGGTATCGTGGAAAGGGGATTGTCGGTGGAGGCTGTGAGGATCCTCAAGACGCCAGGCTCGTATCCTTCAACACTTTTTGTTCTCGTGGTAATTTCTTATAATAGACCTCGAAGCCGTCGAAAGAGACCTAAAGCAAAGGAATACCGCTCCTCGCCATAGTCATCGTGCACTCCTACACCTACCCAGGGCACAAATGCGTGATCGGCAACCTACCCACGTATCAAAATCAGCATAGCTCCTCTCCATGATCAAGATGGTATGTCCTCAACGGCCGACAGGTACCTCATATAGCATCCAACGGCCACGTCGATGGCCTCACAATCTTCAAGAGGACGATACAACATAGGACCGCCTTGTCTCCACAACTCTGCTTGTCAATGTCGACCTCGACGATGCTGATCACCCAAGGCAGTGCGTAGTGCACGGCAAGAAGCACATCTTGCACAGCGACGGCCCCATCGTCAATCCTTCATGACAACACAACAATGGGCTTGCTGGCAAGTGCCGTGCAGATGGTTAGGGACCCTGTATTTGAGTTTGATGCCCTCTCATACCGCCATCAGTCGTTGTCGACGAGGTGAAGATGACTGGTCGCGAACGACGGCGGCGAGCGGATGTCGTATCTGATTGCGTCCCTCTTTCAAGTAATGGGTTGATTGAGGTGCCATAGCGCGATAGTGGTGGCAATGGTTTGCAGGAATGTGGGTGGAGAGATGGGGGACTGCCTAACGAGGTGGCTGGGAAGTCCACAGACATTCCAGCGCCTCAGTTTATGCTTCTGGCTGAGCCTTATGGTTCTGGTGCATGCACACTGACCACCTTATGACACTCACCAGCCGTACAGCTGCATCGTCGGAGAGGGGATGTAAGGCATGTAGGGGTTATACGCTGGCATTTTGGTCATTGTCGTTGCCAATGATGGGGGTCTAATTGGTGGTGGTGAGTTCTCCAGCTTGATATATGGCCGAGCAATGCTTACAATGCTCTGATTTGATTCTAGGACCCGTCGGATCGTTTGTGTTCGTGTTTGGATGGGTAGGGTGCCGAGGGAGTAGGGCCACAAGAAGGTGGTGGTTTGGTAGGGGAAGCGCGGGGGTGGGGATATTTCCATCTGCTCTTGGAGATTATCTGATGAGGCCCTGCTATCAAAAGTATTGCAAATAACAATTAGTAGGACAATATTGGCTCCCCAGCCACGATCGACCACGCGGTCACAGGGTGCGACAAACTATGTAATTTATTCCAAGTTGGTATCAAGTTGGTATAGTACTAGAATCGGGGCAAGTATGGGGCCGGGGTTCAGGAGGTCTGACATGCTCCACTTGCATCGAGCGATCCACAGGATAGGTAACTATTACTTCTTGTATTAGTCCGAATGGCACAGCACTGACACGGGCCAAACTCATCACAACTGGTAGCCTGAGTAGAACCACACCTATTGTGAGGTGTTATAATTTATTAGTCTTTTGGGGAACCTTTTCCGCTCACAGGCAACGTCTGATCTTGGCGCAGTGTATGCCATTGTAGCCAGTCGGACATACATCACCACAATGAATCCCTCGATGTCCGGTGCATGTAAACTTGGTGTCCACACCGTCGTTGTTATTATCTAGCCAGCAAGCTGCACAGCCACTGCTGCATTCCAACCCCGCCGCCATCTGGATGATGCCATTCTCAAAAAGCATGCTGCCAGCAACTGGGTAGAATGATTTCATTGTGGTGCTGTAAACCTTCAAGTTGATTAAGTTCAGCAGATTGTTGCTGAGAAAATCTATAGGGAGCACTCACACGAGTTCATCTGATTTTCTGGACAGCGGACTCGAGTTTGAAGGTTTCAGGCGTTTTGGCCTTATAAAACTCAGCGCAACGGATTGGAACATGGGCAATGCTGGATCAGGAAGACCATTTGGTTACGGACTTCCAGCTGCCAGTGATACAAGAGGTCTGGAAGGTGGCCCCCTGTTCGTATTAAATGGTCATCCATAACATCTACGGGTTAACGTTGATTACAAAAATAACATAATGATCAATGCTTCCATCTTTCCCTGCCTTTCCGCTTCCGACCTTCACCATCCATAGTAGCAATGAGCTTTGACGCTTCCTGTTCTACATCCAAAAAACCTACCACAGAGATATCATCAAAATGTTCCGCCTCTTTGATCGCCATCTTGTCTGGGTAATCCCACCTGTCAGATGTCCTCATCAATGGTTCCAACAACATCACCATTGATATTGACACTCACACTAGAGGCAGAGAGCGATGAATCCAGGCTCATTCCATCGTCTCTGGACGTCCCCCGCGATGCACTTGAACCTCCAACTTCACATTGCTTTGGAAGCAGTGCTGGTGCATCCAACAAAGCGCCAACCCACCTCCCAAAAAGTCCTCATGCCAAACTCCAAAGGAACGCTGCCAGATACGCTGTTATCGCTTCTGGGCGCAAGCAATGGGGATTTGACTTTTATGCTGGATCTCCCTCCTGATTCTGCCAAAACCTTCACTCATGCCATTCCCGAATCTCGCTATCGTCTGAATGGGAATCGAGCTCCTGAACGACTTAGGCTTTGAGCCTGGGGAGCCATTCGGGAACATGGGTATGATAGCCTGGTTAGATTGAGGAGAGTGGTTGAAGCGGGCCGCAAGGGCAGAGGCAAGAGGTTCGTCGAAGGACGTTGAAAACCGGTGAATGTCGCGGGGTGCAGAGGAGGAACTGGCTTCTACAAACGATTCTCTGGCACCGCCTTCCGTGACGTAGAAGAGAAAGCATTAACTTCAACTTCCTTGCAAATCTCAATCTTGTGACCGCTGATGTCAAACTGGTATTGTCGAATGAGGGCATTGTAGTCTTGTCCCAAGGTATGGAAAGAAAATTGGTGGGAGAGGTATAAGGACCACGGGAGAACTCGCTGGGACTTTGAAAAAGTCGATATTTCAGTCTGAGATAGCCAGCAGCACATGGAAATCATCAGCTACCCTGGTCTACGCATGGGAACAGAAACGCCTCTTGATCCCACCCCAATCCCTACGATGTTGCAAGTTCCACGTAGCCACGACCCTTCCCTTGGGTGACAGCTCCAGCCCAGGTGTATCCATCATCTTCGTCAACACAGAAGGCCTAGTCGAAGCAGAAGCGCACACACTCGAAAGCAATACACTCAACCTCCCTGTGCTACCCATCCCAGGGAAGAAATGCTCGTAGGGGCAGAAATGGATGCCTGGACAACAGTAGAAGGCAAACTCGGTTCCTTTGGATGCTGTTCGACCATGAATCTCCAAAGGGAGAGCATACCATCTGCAGAATCGAACAGGACAACATCTTGGTAGTTTCATGAGCGATCTTGGGCGCGACGAGAAGGAAGGGGAGGAGATGATGTAGGGTCAATGACTGTGGGCAACAAGGGGAGTAGACTTGGAGGAATAGTGAGGTCCGAAGGGTTGACTGATGGTACTCCATAGCTGACGAAGGTGGAACTTGACACCACGCAGGTGGACCAAGGGGATTACTTCCGTCTTGACTGGTATCTAGAAGGAACAAAGTGTTCTCAGCCAATCTTTCTACCAAAAGGAAGAAAGACTCACAGTAGCTCAAGCGAATACATTCCTCACCCTCCCTTCCAGATGACTCTTCACATCCGCCTTGTCACCATATGGGTTGCGTCGCTCTTCCACAACGAAGTGGCACTGCTGTTCCCTGCCGAAGCTGAGGTTTGGGTGGACATAGAAGAGAGTCGGCGGTGATCTTTCGAGGGGGTGGATAATGAGGATGAAGAGGGGCGGGGTACATGCATGCCAACAGCCCATTTGACAAAGCAAATGCTGCATGTGGGCAGGGATGGTGATGGTGATGATGGTGGGTATGGGGTGTGTCTAAAGGGATCATTGAATTTCCTTGTCTGGTTCCTAATAATATAGGGTTGTTGGATATGGTATTGTTGTTGCATTGGTGTAAGAGTTGAATGCAATGCTGAAAATAAATGGGATCATATAGGGTGCCAAAGCGCTGTAAGGAATGGTCGTCAAAAGTTCAAAAGTAGTGCTTGAAAGGATATGCAAGGTGGGTAATGGTGTGGTGGTGCTCTACAAAGAAGACTCTGGTCAGTAAAGAGCCACAGTGAGAAAAGGATGAGGCATACAACCACAATAAAGTCCTCATTAGACAAGAATGACTCCGAACGCGCACCAAGGCCCATATGGGGTAACACCTTCACAAATGTAGTGATAGAATCACCCGTTCTTATCACCCCAAACCAGAGAAGAAGAAGAAGCAAAAAACTCACTTATCACCCAACAAATCCCACCTTGCCCACGATATTGTATCCGCCTCACATGCAGGATGCACATATGCATGTTTCGTGCCCCCTCCCCTCCCTGCAGTCATTTTCATCCCTTCAGCACCAAGATCGACAATCCCTTGCACAGATTCATCCTCTTCACCAAGATCAATAACTGCTTGTTCAAGTCAACGAGCTGATGGGGCATCAGCACCACCCGCAGCGGTCCTCTGATCAGCAGCACCCCTCCCAGAACCCACCCGATCAGCAAGACCCCTCCGACCAGACGCCAAGCCAACAATGCCTCTCATAGCCTGCGCCAACCTACTCCCCTGCCTCACAAACGCGAAAACGACAGTGACTCTGAGTCAAGAGTATCACCCGCCTAACTAGGCGCCGAAGAACACGGTGAGCGGGAGTGTAATGAGGAGCGGGGGCTGGAGGGAGGCAGATGGTTAGTTCTCTGTTGTTTAGAGACTACAGGGTGGGGCAAAAGAAGTGGATGAAAGACGAAATGAAAGGAAATAAGTGTATGGAAGAAAGAGGAAGCAGTCATGCAACGAAACAAGTGTTCAAAGTTGCGGACCATGGAAAGAAAGTGTAAGGGACCCTAGGAAGGTAGAAAAGCCACCCAGGCAACATAGGTGACATTGTATGTCCAGGTATGTGCATACTTTTGCCCGAAAATGTGGTTGTTATGAATCTTCGGAGGAACGAGGCCATATTTGAAAGCGAGTAGATGGTTTCTGAAGGAACATGGGTTACGACGAGGAAAAATAGATGACAGCCAAGGCACATGTGATCGACCTCTCTCTCAAATTCCCATTCTGCGATGTTTGGATTTTTGTGATGATGTGAGCTCACTGTGTCTTCGTCAATGCGATTATACCATGACAAGGACTTGTAAACTAGTGTGAAGTAAATGCACGCTTCATGCACGGCTGACACACTGATTTCTGTAAGCACCTAATCACCTATTCTGATCACAATCCATCTGTTTTCCCTTGTGCCGAACTACAATTTTCTGGTCTTACCCACCACCAGTGTCCCCGATGCCCACTGATGAAACAAGACTGATGGACAGCGGCAACGGAAAACCCTCTAGGAAATGTTTGTCCAATCATGGTAGGGGTGGAACCAAGCTGGCAGTGGGTGTCCACTGGTGCAGTGGTGTGTCTTGATGATCATTGTACTAGATTCCTGAAGTAAAACCGGGAGCTCGTTACAGTGCGCCTTTCTTTTTCCTTTATTAAATTATAATTGACTTTCATATCAACTCACCCACACAGTACATCAGGAAAATGACACGCTGTCTGATTGTCTTGCCCCAGGCACCTAAGATGAAATCAGACAGATTTGATGAATCTTACCAAAGCTATGTACCTTTCGGTACAAGGCACGAATGTCTGGCACAAGACAGGTAAGAGAACCCAGACAGCCAGGCATTGCCATCTGGTGTCAGACACACTATCTTATTCCAGTTGAGAAGACATTTTTCAGGCAGTTCCAGACAGTTTCATTAGGTTCAATATAGGTTGTTTATTACCACATAGTACACTATTACAGGGATGTACATAGATGAAGCTATGTAGGAGACTACTTACTACCCATGAGTATACCAGCCAACATCCACACGGAGGAGGCCGTTGGTTGAGGGAGGGGGGAGACTGTTTGTCAAAGGCAGGAGGAGGCTATTTGCCAGGAGAGGCCGTTTGTTGAGAGAGAGGCCGTTTGTTGAGAGAGGCCGTTTGTTGAGAGAGGCCGTTTGTTGAGGGAGGAAGCTGTTTGTTGAGAGGAGGCCATTCTTCGAGGGAGAGGAGGCTGTTTGTCAAGAGAGGCCATTTGTTGAGGGAGGAGGCTGTTCGTCGAGGGAGAGGGGAGACCATTCATCGAATGCAGGAGGAGGCCGTTCGTCAGGAGGAGGCCATTTATTGAGAGAGGCCATTCATCGAGGCCATTTGTCAAGAGGAGGCCGTTCTTCAAGGGAGGGAGGAGACCGTTTGTTGAGAGGCCGTTTGTTGAGAGAGAAGGCCGTTGAGAGGAGGCCATTCATTGAGAGAGGAGGCCATTCATTGAGAGAGGAGGCCGTTCATTGAGAGAGGAGGCTGTTCGTTGAGAGAGGAGGCCATTTATCGAGGGAGGGAGAAGGCCATTCATCAAGGAAGGGAGGAGGCCGTTCATCGAGGGAGGGAGGATGGCCATCCATTGAGGGGGGGATGCCATTCGTCGGGAGGAGGCCGTTCGTCAGGGAGAGGCCGTTCATTGGGAGGAGGCCATTCGGCGAGAGAGGAGGCCATTCGTCGAGAGGGGGAGGAGACCATTCGTCAAGGGAGGGAGTTTGTTGAGAGATGCGGCTGTTCGTCGATGTGGTGGGAAGGAAGAACAATGAATTTCCGCGTTGGGAAATTCAAGATTCAACATAATCGCATGATGTTGGAGTTTGAACGGACTTAGAGTTGTGGCTCACGACTGGACATTGTTCACTCGCCTGTCGCTGTTCAAACGTTCAGGCACAGCATTCAAGACAGTGCCAAAATTGAGAGAAGTACATACAGGTATGACTACTATAGTATATAACTGAGCTACAACTACAACTAGTACAAGGCAACCACAACATGCCTTTTCACTCACTACATATACATTACCTCGTTTAACCTACATAGTAACTAGCTCCCTGGCTTCAGTTTCAAAGGGCAAGTTGAGAGTCAGGCTGTTCTTATACCAATCTTAA
>Ga0307507_10013163_pt1 | contig 10091 bp, 3 predicted proteins | sample 7_EM_MG_FD_207223 | JGI IMG/M metagenome (GOLD analysis project Ga0307507, IMG submission 207223) | Populus trichocarpa ectomycorrhiza microbial communities from riparian zone in the Pacific Northwest, United States - 7_EM | ecosystem: Host-associated > Plants > Roots > Unclassified | place... | reverse complement strand
CAGCCTCTATCGCGACTTTATACTATAGCTCCTCCTCTAATTAAGAAACTTCTTAAATACGTTAGGCCTTGTCCAGGTAATATTTAGAAGTCGTGCCTTATGGCTATAAAGTAACTGCGTTATCCACCTCGTGCCTCTCTATATATTAGTATGCTAAGTACAAATACCGTGCGGAAGTAATATTATCGCAATCGCGAGAGTTAAGATAAGGGCGTTATAAAATATATATAGACGCGACTAAAACAGCGTCGCGATTAGGGTGGGTTAAGTTGCTATATTATAAGTAGTTGTTAATTAGGTATATGTAAGGCCTTAGATTAAACTATATTTAAAATAAGGAGCTTTAAGCTCCTTATTAAACTGACGCCAAGAGCCTTAGTTTAACTACTATATACAGTATAGCTTTTAAATTTAACGCGCTTACTAATCAAGAGGAGCTTCGGATTAAAAAGTTGTTAGATTAACCAAATAATCGCGTCAGAATTAGATTTAAGCTTTAGATTGGTTCTGTTCTAAAGCCTCTAGATTTAATCTAAAGCTGCAACTAAACGACCCCTAAATTTAATCTCCTCTCTTTTTTACCACTTTTATTTTATTTTATAATATCTTATATAAGGAGAAGTATAAATAGAGAGGGTAGAAAGAAGATACCTAATTAGTAGGGAAGCTAAGGGCGTTGGTAGATTACTTGCTTATTTGGTAGCGGATCAAAAAAGATTGATTGATATGATATAATATAATACGATCTCGCGTATCGTATCAATAACAATCGTTTGGATTTTACCCAACCCTACAGTTGTCACGAAATTCACATAGATGAGTTCATTAATGAAATGGGTTGATTGATTGATAATCTTATATTGTGTCTTTTTGACCTTGATCTGACGTGTCTTTAGTAACGTGTCTTCGTGCATATAACTCGTGCACGTGACCTACGCCTTTAGAGAATATAGATTATCTAATACACCCCCTTAGCTTTAAGCTCTTTGAGGTTAAAGCTAGCCACCTTCTTGTGTCTGTTAATGAGTTAATTAAACCGTAATCTTATCTAAATTCTTCCGTCTTGCTCTAATACTGTCCCTTAGGTCCTCTAGTTGCTTCTTCTTATCTAGCTGCTCCTTAATATCCACCATCCTAATTATATTAATGAAGCTTTAAAACCTCTGCTTGGGCAGAGACTTTGTAAGTCCATTAGCGATTATCTTCTTCGTTACTGTTTATTGAAATCGTACTTATCTTATTGCGTATTTCTGACATAGCCAGTGTTAATAGATGTTAATATATTAGAGCTTTGTAATTAGCTTTGCCATATCTTCTATAATTAGTTGGAGTGTCTGTATATTATTGCATTTAATAATTAAGGGCTTATTTAGGTGTAACGTTATTGCTTTAAACAGCCTACTGATAAAGATAGCTTCCTTTGCTATCTATAATAGGGCTAATAACTCGGCTTCTGTGCTTAATATTGTTACTATACCCTACTTGTTTGCTCTCCAGGCGATTAGCCCCCTAAATAGCTTTATAATATATTCTTGCAAGCTCTTTTTGTTAATGGAGTTGTCTGCGAATAATGTATTACTAGTATAGATAAATAATTGCGCTTTACCTCTACCATCTCTTCCGTTGTCTTGTTCTTTGTCGCGTATTCCTTTATTTCTCCCTCTACCGTTTATTTCTTTCTTGTCTCTTTTATAGTAGATTGCTCTGCTCCTCGTGCTATATAGGTACTAGATTACTCTGTCTACTACTTAATGGTGCTCTTGGCTTGGGTTCTAATTAAACCTTGCTAGCTATAATACTGCAAAAGCAATATCCGGACGCGTTATAGTGGCTGTATAAAGTATTAAACCCATTTTTCTCTGATATAGCATCGTAGAAGCTGCTTCTCTTGGTAGGGATATAGGATAGACTAGTAGGTCTGTATTAGGGGACGGAAGCGTTAGACGGATTAATTGGTAATTAGTAGGGAGGAGTTCTAATTCTGCTATAGGAGTATCTAGAAGACGCCCTCTAAGATCTATTTTATACTGGTTAGCTATCTTCTTAATATAGGCTTCCTAGGATAGCTATAGGAGCCTTTAGCTATAATTATATAGCACGTGGATTCCTAAGAACTATTTTAGCTCGCTAAGGATACTTATCTGGTATTCCTTGTATAGCTCCTTAATTGCTTCTTAAGCTTTCTTTTTATCTATCTTTTGGTAGCAGAAGACAATATTGTTAACGTAGAAGAAGATGACTATTCCACCTTTTAGTATAATATATGGCTCCTAAGGTACCTCTTTAAAGCCTAATTCGTTTAATAAGCTCGTGAGATTCTTCTACCATAATAGTGGTGATAGTTATAGTCCGTATAAGGCTTTTTTTAAGCGTAGTACTTTGTCTGTCTTTCCTTTATTGAACCCTGGCGGTAGCTTTATGTAGACGACCTTGTTAAGATCGTAATGGATAAATATATTAACTGTATCTATCTGTGTCGTCTCTAGGTTGAATTTTGCGGTAATCGCTATAAGGGTTTGGAAGGTTGTACTAGCTAATATAGTAGCTTTTATAGGTAGGTCTTCTAGGGCCTGTTGATTTCTGTAGACTACTAAGCATGCCTTATATTTCTGGAGAAATCCGTGCTTGTCCGTCTTGTAGATAAACACCTATATTAAGCTAAGGACCTACTGTCCCTTTGCGTGCTTCTTATCTGTTTCTTGAAACAACCTTATTTAATAATAAGATTGGAGATAAGCTTATTAAGCCTCTTGGAACTGATCTTAAAGAGGATGCGTATTAAGGTCCTAGATTGACTAAGGTAGCGGAGGTAGGTTCTTCCTATGTAATTTAATATTATGTGTTCTGCCTAATTTTAGCTTGCTATCGTTGAGTTAACTATTAAGGTTGAACTTCCTTCCTGCTAAGAAGGTGCTGTGATAGGCTGATATAATTCTTTTAGTAATAAAGTCTTTAAACCTATTATTACTGGCTTCCTTGAATAAGTTTTTAACTAAGTTGTTGGACACCCCCTAAGTGTTAAACGCATCTCCTGCTTAATAAGCGATGTCTTAATCAGTACCTTGTATACCTGACTTCGTAGGATACTCGACGTGAAAGGTATATAGAGATTCTTTATCTTCTTCTGTTGGAGGTGGTGTATAGTACGCATCTTTGAGAGCTCTTGCAAGCTTAAGATCTGCTAACTTATTAAAGGTTCGAACTGTCTTATTAACGTTATTATCGTCTTTCTCTTAAATTGACGGTTTAAATATTTCTTTATTGTCTTCTAGAAGGACCTTATTCTTAGTTAGGGTATTAGGGAGTTAAATCTTCTTAATTAGCGTGTCTAATTTAGCGTATAGGTCCTTTAAGATGTCTGTTCGCTTGCTGTTAAAGAACGTCTTTTTATTAAAGATGACGTCCCTAGTAGAGATAATAATACCTTTATATAGGATCTAGATCCTGTAGATATTGGTAGAGTTATAGCTAATAAGGTAGCTAATATAGGCTCGCGGATCTAGCTTACTTAGCCTTTTCTTCTTTAGCTAGGTATTTGACGTTATCGTATACGCCCTATAGCTGTAGGCTTTTAGGTGCGCTAGTTGCGGCTTTCTTAACCTATTAGCTAGGAAGGTATAGAACTTCTTATATAGCGATTTCCAATTATTGCTTTCCCGTGGCGTTTAATCTTGAAGGTAGACTGTATAGTTAACTATCTTGTTCTATAGGTTGTGTAGTAGATTGGCAGCAATTCTTATTACTTATGCTCTCTTAATAATTACACCCCCTAAGTGTTTGGCGGTACCGTTCTAAGCTTAAATATGTGGCGCTAAAGGCTTAAATGTAATTCCTTGCGTCTATAGCTATTTAAGGGTTCTCCTTCTCCCTAGCTCGTTATCTAATCTAATAGTGTTGACTTTAAGGTTATACCTTAGACGAATCTATTAGATGAAATCTTTAAGCACTTATAGTGTCTCCTTTTCCTTGCTATGCGTTGTTATAAAATACGGGAAGGATCTTCCTAAGAAGGTGTTGTGGATAAATATAACTTGTATAAATCCGGTATGCGCTTCCTTAAGGTTAGTCCAGTTAATATAGAGGTTAAGATAGGGTTTATTAATTTTCTATTTTAAGAACCTTCTTAAGACCTAACGCTTGATTTTAGTAAGACTGTAGTATTAACATTCTGTTGTCTTAGGGCCTTAAAGCTTAACTCCTAGGGCGTTAAAACCTAGATAATAAAGGCTTATAGGTCCTAGATAACCTAGATATAGATGCTATAGATATATATTACCTTTTAAATCTAGATGAGTGTCTCTTAACGATGCTCTACGCCTCCGTTGGCGGCGTAGTAGTCGGCTTGTATTGAATGCTAATAGACTTCCTAGTTGGATGTATTTAATAGTCTGTTGTCTATAACGTTCTTCTATTTAATATAGGATTGTGTCGTCCTTCTAAACTAGCAGATTATTGTCTCTTTTATTATCCTAGTAGAATTCTTGTTTTTAAAGTAGATGGAACGACACTAGATTTATATTAAAGTCTATATAAAAGGCAACGTCTTTAAGATATAGGATTCCCTTACTCTTGTCTGGTTTTGTGACCTGGATAGTAACATTGCCGTAACCTAGTATAGGCACTTTTAAGCTGCCGGCGATAATATATTTGTGTCTTAGAGCTTTCCTAAAATTATAAAAATAAGAAAGGTTATTAAAGATATAAAGAGTGGTTCCTAAGTTAAGAATAGTTAATAGCTTTAATGGATGGAGTTAACTGGTGTAATATAATTCTAGGAATATCGCATTGGCTTCTCCCTTAATCTTAACTATCTTCTATTATTATTAAACTTTATTGACTTTTGATTCCTTAAGCTTAAGTTATTCTACTTAGGCAGCTAGATCCTTGTCTTGCTCTACCTTTATAAGCACCCTTTTTATACGTATACCTACGGCTTTGAATCCCTTAGGCCTTTTATTCTTAAATAGATACCAATAGTTAGGAAGGGTATATCCCCTTATATTATATGCTAGGCATTTGAGGTTCTTTAACCTTTTGGAAGATATCTCTTTAGTTAAATTTATACCTGCCCTTTTTTGGCTATGAGATAAGCTGTTCCCTTTTCCTTTTTAGACTTTAGTAGTAATAGAGATACCCTCTTTAGGCTCTCCTGTAAAGTCTACATTAAATGCACTTCCTCTTGCCGTTATAGGTATGGCTTTAGAAAGGTTTTGGAATGCTTCTTGTAGCTCTATTGCTACTTTATAGTATTCTAATAAGAGAGCCTTTTTGGTATTATTTGCCTGCTTTATATACAGAACAAAATAGGTTTTGTTTATAGGTCGTATTATATTTGCAAGGTCTATTAGCCAGATCCTATTAGTTATCTATAGAATATTATACTTCTCTACCATCTTTATTGCATGCTCCTATTGGTTAAGCCACTAGGTGACCTTTGTCTGCTTAAGCCCCTTAAGTGACTCTGTGTACTGTAGCTATACCTTCCTTATTATAAAGTTCTTTAAGGGCTTAGTGTCTTCTTTTAAACAAATTAGCTATTCTTTGACTATAAGAGAAGGGTCAAGTAGTAGCTCCTTCTAAATTGATACTGTAGACGTGATCTAGGTGCAGATCTATTAGAGATACTCTTCCTGTTTTAGGAAGTACTTTATGTCTTAGTTGTAGTATTGTCTGCTATTCTTGTACGCTCTCTGTTAATTCGTTGAGAGCTATATATATATAGTTACATTCTCGTTGAAATCTGTGACTTTTAGAAGAGGTGGTTTTTTAAGTAGACCTTCTTAAGGTGCTTCTGTGGCTGGGTTAACATAGGCCCAAATTTGCTAATCCATAAGGGCTTATAGTTGCCAGATTTATTACTCCTAGTCTTCTAGTTTATTGAGGATGATTGTGGTCAACGAACTTGTTGTTAGTGGAGTCATTTTAACTAATAGGCAAAGGAGGAATTGTAATGGTATTTTGTTGTTAGGATCGTCCTTGTCGTCAGGATTGTCCTGTGACGATTAATGTGGAATCTCGTAGAATCTCGTGGAATCTCGTGGAAAGTTCGTGTCAGAATCATCCTGTGACACTTAAGGTAGGATTTCCGCCAGAGTCTGCGTCCTTGACGATAAGGTGTTAGAGTCTGACGATGAGGTAGAATTTCTTCAAATAATTAAGTAATAGTTGACTAGCTTCTTAAGTTGGTGGACTAGGCTTATAACTGTCACGAAGTTCAAATAGATGAGTTCATTAATGAAATGGGTTGATTGATTGATGATCTTATATCGTGTCTTTTTGACCTTAATCTGACGTGTCTTTAGTGACGTGTCTTCGTGCATATGACTCGTGCACGTGACCCACGCCTTTAGAGAATACAGATTATCTAACAACAGTCAGCGGTAGAACACTTGGTAGAAGAACTCGGTAATAGTAAATAAGCAGTAGGACATCCGGTAGTAGAACTTTTAGTAGTAGAAATCTTGGTAGCGGCAGACAGTTAATGGCAGTTAGTTAGTAGTAGTTAGTTAATAGCAGTTGGTCAAAACAGCAGTGGTAGAATAGTTAGAATAGTGGAACGGAACGGTCGGAGCAGCAGTTAGAATAGAATAGTTGGTTAAAATGGCAGAAGTAGAATAGTTAAAACTGTTACGGACGCTTTAAGTATGATGTTACAACTACTTAGGGAAGAGTCGCAGGAAGCTAGTTGGTTGATATAGGCACGGTCTAGGATGGATCCAGTGGAACTATATAATAAGGAATAGTAAGCGAGTTACATAATGTTATATATAGTATATAAAGTATACGCAGTGTATGCCTATGTATAATATGTATAATACGTACCTTATATACAAGAGAGGATTTCTTAGGAGTATGGTTATGTATTTAAAGGACCTTAGTCCCTACCATAGATAGTTCTCTCCTTGTAGTAAATCTTAGAATATAATTAGAGTTAATTTGTTAGGCAACTACTCTACTAGTTATTATTATGTTATTGATTTATTTTTACCTATATACCTAGCCTAATAATAGGACCCACTGTAGTTCCTGCTATAAGGTTCCGTTATATATTTACTACTAAGGTTATAGTATTAAATAAGATTAAATAATATGCCACCCAAAGCACTAGTTATAACGGCGTCGGTAATAGCTATAACCTTAGGACTAGGAGATACTAGTATAGCAGATATAGATTCTTAAGTAGTTATACGAGGTTAGTTATAGGAAATGGTTAATTACTTATAAGACAATAATAGGATACTTAAAGAATGTATTAATGGAATTAGAGCAGTAAAAATTAAGCTACCTTTAATCAAACGATTCTTAGGAGAGAAGTTAAAGCTTAAAGGATTTCTTACGCAGATATACTTTAAGGTGGTATAGGAAGGAGCGAAGTTAGCAATATTGTTAGATTAAGTAGCCTATATAGGGTTATTCCTAATAGGGAGGGCACTTAAGTGGTTTAAACTGTACCTTATAGAAATATAGGCTAATGGCATGATAACTACTAACCAAGATGTAAGGTATATATTTGCCAGTTAGAATGGGTTTGCAGAATAACTAACGCAGATATTTAGAGATCTAGAGGCTATAACTATAGCGGAACGAAAGCTTCAGAACTTAGTATAATATACTTTAGTAATTAAGTATATAACACAGTTTTAAACACTAGCTATATAGGTTAAGTGGAATAATAAGGCGCTTATGGCACAGTATAAATAGGGACTTAAGGCTAAAGTCTAGGACGTAATTATCCTAATGGAAGATGCGGATACTCTAAAAGAGTTAATAAACCAGTTAATAAAGATTAATAATAGGATCTACTAAAGGGAATAAGCTAAGAGAGGGTAAGATAGAGTTCTATAGTTATATAAGGCGCAGAGTACGCAATAATAGACATAGAGTTAAAAACTATAGAATGGCGCAGAGCTAATGGACCTAAGCAGTACTAAAGAAACCTAAAGGTGGGAAAAGAAACCATGGAAACCTAGAGGTTAAGGATTAAGTAATTAAAGGACCTAGGAGTAGAGGCTAAACTAGGGATCTTAGTAGTAGAAGACATTTAGGCGGACTCTATAGCAAGAAAAATGGTTTAAAGATGGGGCTTATATAAATTGCGGAAAATAAGGTTATTTTACTAGAGACTATAGAGGTGGTTAGAGTAACTATATAGTAAAGGAAATAAGGCTAGTAGATGGTATATATATATAGAGGGATAATAGTGCACTATAAGGAACAAAAGAGTGTTTAATTAATAGTTTTGTGTATTATTACAACAACGCATGCCAAATTTATAAGGATGCTAAGTATAGCGTAAGCTATTGGCTATAGGAGCTATTATTATCTAAGTTTAGAGAAACTAATAAACCAGCTTATAGATTGGATATTAAGGATGATAAGTTTAACATAGGTAAAGCATTTACTGACGATGAGGTAATAAAGGCAGCTTACTAGGAGTATGTAGATCTTAAAAAAGTTAAAATAGAAGTAGAAACTGAGACCATTACAGAATAGGGTTTAGTAATGGATGTTATAACACCATTAGATACAATTTCTATCGCTTTATAAGATGATAGGAGTAACGTTTAGAAGAAACTAAGTAAGTAGATAACTGCTAGTGCTAGCTTATTACTTAATAAAGGTAAAAGGCTATAGGCTTAAGATTTTTAAGATAAGATAAGACACACTTAAGGACCCATAATGGATAAAAACCAATGGGGAAAGGTAGCTACTTAGTTTAGTAACAAATAAATAAGTATAGGATGTAAGTTTAAGAACTATAAGTTTAGAGAATAAATAAGAACGTTAGTAATCCTAGGGGAATGTAGTGTTTAGCCTAAAGATTAAACAGTTAATACTAGGATTAAAAAGCAAAATGACTATAAAGATCTAGCTGTAAGACGCAGAAAATAAGAAACTATGGATAAGTTTAGAACAAGAATCATTATATAGTAAGAGTAAAAGCTAGACAAGAGGTTAGCTATGCTAGGTTATATAAGGAATAGAGCACCCGTATAAAGAGTTATTAATAGGCTAAGTATAGGAACACCTAGGGTAAAATGGTTAAATAAACTAGAACAAGAAAAGGATCTAGATATCCCAACTAGGTTTAAAGAAAGACATACTAAAGGATATTACAATACAGCGATAATAAGGTACTTTCTAATAGATAGACTATATACACTAAACTAGCTGTATGGAAAGTGGTATAGGCAATAACATAACAATAAATAGGAAGACTTTTATATATAGCTAGATAAAAAAGTTGTCTAAGACTAACCTATTACGGAAAAACGCATAAGTTACATTAAAGGAGCGTTAATTATAATATTAAGGAACCTAGAAGAAGGATCTAAGGACTAGAGAAGTAAGTAATAAATTTTAGTACCCGCAGTAGAGATACCAGTAGTTAGGTTAACTAGGTATAGGTTTAAACTTAAGGATAAAGACGAACTAAGAGTTAACCCAAAATATACAGCGCATTATACACTATTGTAGATAGCTTGTATGGATAATACATGCAATATATATAGAGTACTAAAAGATAAGAACCAGAAGTACCTAGTAAGGATATATTAGGCACTAGAGGAAAAAAGGGTTAGGAACGCCAAGTATATACATAGATAGCACCTAGTAGAAGTATAAGGTTAAAAAGACTTAATACTTTAACTAGGAAGATTCCTTATAGAAGAATGCCTAGATGGATAATAGTAGTGGGAGTGCCTAGAGAGCACTTATTTATAGTATATAGAGGAAAAGAAACAAATTAAGTATTAGCCTAAGTTAGACTAAGTATAGGTAGGATCTAGCAGCTAATAGTTAGGAAAAGGGAAGGCGTATAGGACTAGAGGGAACCAGTATTAGAGCCTTAGACCCTTAAAGGAATTTAAGGTTAATACCTAAACTTATAAGCTAAGTGGTAAGATTAGTAATTTAAAGTGTTGGTAGATAGTAGAGTAACTAGGAACTATATATTACTAAAGGCAGTAGAAAGGATAGGGTTACTATATAGATAAAAGGAACACCTATATTTACTTATAACAATTTTAGGAGATTAGATAGCCTATAGAGAAGGCATTATTAATCTTAAAATAGGACCTATTTAGTTAACT
>Ga0307507_10013162_pt1 | contig 10093 bp, 7 predicted proteins | sample 7_EM_MG_FD_207223 | JGI IMG/M metagenome (GOLD analysis project Ga0307507, IMG submission 207223) | Populus trichocarpa ectomycorrhiza microbial communities from riparian zone in the Pacific Northwest, United States - 7_EM | ecosystem: Host-associated > Plants > Roots > Unclassified | place... | reverse complement strand
CAACTTCTCTTCAAAACGCTCTTCATGTTTAACAAATGCTTCTGCAAAACTGCCATTCTGTTTTCTCACATCTGAAGGATCAATGTCATAGAATATAGGAAGAACAATCTGGTCGGTTTTTCTATTTTTGCACTTAAGAATCTCTACAAGTTCATTGAGACACCATCTAGAAGAAGCATATCCTTTTGAGAAGACCACTATAGATATCTTTGATTCTTGAATTGCCCTGAGGAGATGCTTCGAGATTTCTTCTCCTCTACTAAGTTCATCATCATCTCGAAAAGTGTGGATTCCTGCTTGGACTAAGGCAGTATATAGATGATCTGTAAATGTCTTGCGAGTATCTTCTCCTCTAAAACTCAAGAAGACATCATAGGCCCCTTCTGGTCTACATCGAGAAGACTCTGGCTCTGTCATGGCAGCTGCAGAAATTAAGGAACAATCAATTAGCAATGCAGCAATTGCATAAGGTACCTACTCTCTTGCAAATACAAGCAAGAGATACATGTGAAGTGATCATTGAAGATGATACAGCAGTTTAAGCTTAATAATGACAGAGCATAAGACAATAGCAACTGAAGGTCGGTTAGAACCAATATTTTTACCTCGTCTAGCGTAATAATTTGGATTTGTAAGAATCTTGATTTGCGAGCTCATATTTATTGAATCCATTACATGTCAAAATGCATACTAGTAATGTCAATATGCATACTAATAAAGCTTAGCTCTAAAATGTGTGGTTCAATTTGGTAGGTAAGCTCAAAATTTGTTAGGTACTGAAATGATGTTTGTAATTATATTCTTTATATAGGAGAAAGAGAAAGGATATGCTTTCTATTCATTTGAAGGAGAAAGCACAACGAAACTAATTAAGCAGAAGTAGTAGACACACGCAGTAGTTCCAAATTATTTTTACTTTGGGAAGAATATGTAATGAAATATCAATAATTTAAACTTTAAATTAAGAAAAATAGTAAGAGGTGGAAGAAGAAGTAGTCAGTCAGACTCTTAGAGTACAGTTCTCCGTCTTCCTCATGTAATAGTAACAGTTATCCTATTTATTTATTCCGTTGTTAGGAGAAGGAATATGCTTTCTTAAAAAATACTTGCTTGGCAAGTCAGTCAACCTTGAGATTGTTTCTCTATTCCTAGTTAATTTGAGTTAGACCAAATGGTAAATATTGGTTAATTTGATAGAGGCAGTCAACTGTGACAAAAGGAATTTTAAAAAATAATTACTACAAGCATGCCAAACAAACTCTTCAAAATATAATCACTAGATTTTACACTTCTAGGCAATGAATTCTTAAAATTAATTTTTATTTCATGATAATAAAAATAAATATTTAATTTCAAATAAATATTTTTATTAATTTAATTCTTGGTTAAATGGAGGTTTACATTAACTAATGTCTTGACTATATTGTTTTTGTTCTTATCATATTTATTAAGAATCTTCTCGATATAATGACACTAATATAATATTAAATTATCTTGTAATTTAAAAATTCTCATTTCTAAATTCTATCTTTCATGCAAATTTATTAGTCAACATTTCTGTTTAATTGTTATTCATTGACCCAGCCCCAATCAAATTCCTAGTCAATTTGAGCTGTACCAAATGTTAAATATTGGTTAATTTGGTAGTCAGTCAACGGTGCCAAAGTTTTTCTATTCATTCACTTCAATTTGTTTAATTGCTTGAGATGTCATGTTTGCATAATTGAGTTTAATTATGAAAATATGATGATCATCGACTCACATAATTGAGCTTTACAACTAACTGAGTACTAAAGTATACCAACTTGTGTTTTCTTTACTCTTTTCCAATTCTTAGGTTTTTTAAATGTTCAAGTTGCCCTTTCTCAAATGCAAGTGGGGTCCGTTGACGGTAAAGATTCCCAGTACCAGAGATGTTTTTCGTATTCTTGTAATTTTTTTGTTTTTCCAGCAGAAATGGCGTTTTTAAAAAAAATTGAGTATTTTTTTGGGTGAAATTATTTTAATTTTATCAATTGTATTCAAACATAATTTATATTATAAAATGAGCCATTATTCAATATTGATGATTTATAACAAATCTTGATAATTAATAATAAATTTTGTATAATTTACACGTGATTTACACGTGATTTCTTGGCAATTCAACACCTTGGATCAGATTTTCTGAAAATATCCATGTTTTATCATGCATTTTCAATCATTTGTTATATTGAGGATGTTTCGGTGTACCACTTAGAGGATGCTGGTTTGGGGCAATAGTTCTTGAAGACCAGGCAAATGCAATGTTTGTGTTTGACTGTGTTTCTTCCTCTGTAATAAAGGTCAATCGAATTGGAAAGCATTCATAGAGTAAACCCTTCCCTAATAGCATCACATCAATGCTTATGGTCTTGCAGTTCAAAACAAAGAAACCAGAGACATGGTTGGTTTTTTTAGCTATGTACCCTCGTGAAAATGGATTCATGCATGAACTTGTTACACTACTTGGAAATAAGCCTAACTTTCCTCATAGTCTCAGTTGATGAATGCGTCAAAACTTCATAGATGACATTCAGACATAGGTCACAAGCTGAGTTCATGATATAGTAGAAACGCTTGTTACCGGCTTGTAGAAAACCACAAGGGATGTTTTTGGATTGGAAGTTAAACGAATTCTTCTTAACACCCTCGGATGTTGACAACTCTTGACTTGTCACGAGAAAACCAGATTTGCGGGACCTTTCAAGGCATTTGAAGTGTCTATGATATACTTAAGTCGATACTACAAGATCATTGGAAAAAGTCGTGGAGTGTGTACCACGTGCCACCACTACTACTAACATGTGGATTTAAACATTGCCGCTATTGGCAGAGTGCATGCAGGTGGATACCCTTGCCATAGCTTCTAACACCATGGTCAAAGAAAATCATCGGACGGGATCTCAGGTTTTAGCTTTGGTTAAATGGAATCGCAAATGGGGTTTCAGGTTGACCGAGCTGCTCTGAAAGTTTTGATTCTGGTTAAAGGAGATCGTCGGATGGGATCTCAGATTAATCCAACCGCATCATAGATTTTGTTTCAGGTTGACCGAGCTGCACAGAAAGTTTTGATTTTGGTTAAAGAAGATTGTCGGATGGGATCTCATATTTATCCAACCGCAACATAGATTTTAGATTTGATTAAAGGGAATTGCAGATGGGGTTTCAGGTTGACCGAGCTGCACACAGAATTTTGGTTCTGGTTAAAGGAGATCGCCAGATGAGATCTCAGGTATACCCAATCGCATTAAATATTTTAGCGTTGGTTAAAGGGAATCGCCAGATAAGATTTCAAGTTGACCGAGCTATACGCAGATTTTGGTTCTGGTTAAAGGAGATCACCAGATGGGATCTCAATTTCACTGAGTTATTTTTAATATTTTGGTTCTGGTTAATGGGGGTCTCTAGATTATGGTCTCAAGTTAACTCAATTGAAAGGGCAGGTCGCCTTGTGAAAATAGACTGGGTGTAACAACCCACACTTTCATATGCATTTGTAGTTACTTTCCTATGATTTGTTACGTAAAAATAGACACTCAGATGAATACACATGATTATGATTAGTTGTAATGTCATACTTCAATCCACATTGCGCTATCAAATATTCTATTGAAAATTCGTTAGAGTTTTCCTAAACTTGAACGATACCGATTTATCAACACAAACCTGTACACTTTCTAAAACCATTTCACAATCCTTGATTCAACCTTCTTGGAATCATGATGCATTCTTCCAATATCATCTCAATGAGATTTTTCCAAATATCATATAAGCATAGGTATTTAATTCAACATTATATAAACAAAATTCTAAATAAGGAAATTTACATTAAAGTTGAATGATCATGTTACCCTCACTAAATAACCTTAACTAGCTATTACATATGCACTAGAAATAACAGCACTTGGTTCATAAGCATAAATCTATTTACAATTTATAGCCAAAGATTACACATATTTTATCATCTTTGCTTTAAGACATTATACATTAAAATTTACACAAAAGTACCGAATTTATTACATAATTTTAGTAAAGGTAATGTTCTAAAGAACTACTAGGCATCTTGGGTGTGAGAAGGTCCTGTTACAATGTTAAATTTATACGAGCATATCAAACAAAAGACACAAGATATAAATTTTTAATGCAATACATATAATGGACATATATTCTATTCCTCATATTCTATAAGAATCCCTTAACTTTCCAATACCAAATTCTGGTGATCATTGTCGTACCCTCTCAAGAGCTCGACGTCGTAGCGACCCTTCTCGGGATCGGGGATTGATTTCAGGGTCTTTGTTTTGTGAAAAAGGGAGTCGCCACCTAGTATTATGGTCACTAAGAACCCTAACTAGTCTTTAAAGATTCTAAGGCAAGGGACTGGTTGCGTAAAAGAAAGGTTTTGGCACCCCTAGTATGCCCTACCTAATGTAAGCTGCTTTGTGTTTGGTTTGCTTTATAACTGCTATGGTGTTGATGTTCTCTAATCCCATCAGTTTTCTTAGGATAAGTTTGCTACGATGAATAAACTTGGGCTCAAAGTCAAAAAAAAAAAAAAAAACCTTGGCCAATGTGGATCATACCTTAGATATGTAAAGTACCAAGGAGAACCAATGCAGATCTCTTGAAATCTGTGTTTGATTTATATTTTTACAGCTCGTAAACCGTGAAGCCAAAAATTAAAATTTCCCCAATTATAATTGAGATTTCTTTGAAGGATGTGTGATGACTTATTATTCCTATAAAAATATTTTGGATATTAAGCACTTGGTTTTTTTTTTATCCAAATATTAATAGTGAATAATAACAAATTATTCCCAATAATATTTTGGATATTTACCCCTTTTTGGCATTTCTTTATCCAAATATTAATGGTGAATAAAGATGAATTCCCAAAAAGTAAGATTTTTATATTTTTGGAATATTGGCCAAATACCTTTTGGAATTTACAAACATGTTGTAAAATTTAGAATGCAAGAAAATATTTTTTGTGTTAAGAAATTCATGTGAAAACACATTTTTGAAACTTCAAATATTTGTGTTATATATGTATATATGTTCAAAATATTTTTTAGGTTATTGGTCGTATGCATGAAAATAAATTTTTTTTTGTTTTTTTAATATATAAAAATATATATTTGCAAAAATTTCGTAGAAAAAAACCGGGTATTTTAATACCAAACTTGTATTTTTACAAATATATAAAAAAACACCAACCATAAAATAAATACATGAGAAAAAAATTGTTTGATTTATAAGTTTGTGATTCAGCCCCATCTATATGTGGGTGTGGTATCTTTCAATTCTAACCAAAAGCTCAAATGACTCCGTCTTTTTTGGGAAAAACCAAATTCAAGATTATTTCCAAATGTTGTTTAAGTTTCAAACATATTTATAATTCATCTAGAAAACTAACGAAGCTCTCATTTAACTTAATATCTTACCATTTGTTGTGACCTCCTTCTGGGGCGTAATATGTAAAACCTGAGAACAAACTTATATAAAAACAATTTATTAAATTTAAAATCTTAATAAATATAGAAATAATACAAGTACAAATACAAAAAAAAATTAATTATGAAAGACTTAAAGAGGTGGCTCAAATTGTGAAAAAGAATAAAAATGGGGTCAAAGTGAAATTGAGAAGAAATGGAACTATAAATACTTCAATTCTTCTCCTTAAGAAGACCAGCTGAACACACTTAAAAGGAGGGACATTTTTAGATTTTTCCATCAAATTTGAAAGAGAAAACACCAAGATTTAATAAATTTTACTAGTCTCACATAAGAGTGTAAGAGAAAAGCATCATTTAATAAGACAAATTGCAAGAAACAAGTGTGCAAATTATGAGGAAAAAAGTGGGAGTGGCCGCATGCAAGAAGAAAAGAGCTAAGATTTTTCAATCAATTGAGAAGTAAAACTCATATTTCCCTCTAGTAAGGAGTTCTAAACTCATTTTTTTGAATTAAGCTTTAATTTGGTTGATAATGCACAATTTTCTTGAATTAGAATGGGAGAGAGCAAATAATAATATTGCGATTAGGGTTTGGGAGAATCACCCTGCAGCTAAATAAGTTCGAATTCAAGATATTTTTTTATTTCAAATATTAAAATTTTATTTTTCAATTACTAATAATTAATTTGTACCATATAGGTTGCAAAAGAAAGCCAATATGGATATATTTTTTGTACTAATTGCAAAAGAAAGCCAAAAAATATGCAAAAGAAAAAGAGCTTCCAGACTGGAATGACGTTGTTGTTTTAAAGGATTTCAGATCGCCGTAAGTTTCAGAGGCTATATGGAAGGAATACATTTAGCAAGTGACATCTGCGCATTTCACTCAACAGTCACAATCTGATATAGATAACAGAACTGACATGTTTACAATTCTGTTACCATGCACACCGGCGGCTCCGTTCAATTCTTTCGCATGTGAAGGGAATTATAAGATTGTTTTTATTACATCCATTTTTTATTAGTTATTTCTTATAAATATATTTAATTGAAAACATTCTTTTATTCCAAGCTACAGTTCTTGAACGCGAGCCAAGCCTGATGAAGCTTTTTGTTGAAACACATGTGTGAAGTGATGACCAATAAAAAGGGGTGCAACAGTTTGTTGATAGCCGAGCTCAACACTTTGTGGTATGTTGATTTTGAATTTTTTTTCTTAAGTTATTATTTCCTTGAATTGATGTATTTTTTTTTCAGGATACATATAACAACTGGTTGAAGGAGAGATACGAGGATGATCCTTCGATCTATCTGGATATTGATCCAGATTTGTGGTTGAAGGCAACTGATGAGGTTACCGACGGCACAACATCATCACTACGTTACAGAGAATTGGAAAAGAATTACTGCAAATGCAATTGTTATATTTTTCTACTTCTGTTCAATATTTTTTTAAAACAATATGTTTAAAATATTACCGATGAAGTTAGTGACGACACAACTCTGTTGGTATATTCCAAAAAATTAAAAAAGAATTACTGCAAATGCCACAATTACCGATGAGTTTACCAACGAAACTTACCATTGATACACTACAAGATTTCACAGTTTTACCGACGGAAATATTCCGTCGGTATGTGATTAAGATTTTGTCGGTAATTTATTTATCGACGTCCTCACCGACAGAATACGTCCGTCGACTTTCCTTTTGTCAGTAATACCAGAGTTCGTCGCTATATCTGTCGGAAAAATAAAAAACCATTTGCCGATGGTTTTACAGACGGAAATTGCACACCAAAAAAAATAATTCCCGCTTGAAATATACCGACGGATTTTATCCCGTCAGTGATAGTGTAACATACCGACGGATACATACCGTCGGTAAAGTTGTCGGTGAGTGTTTGGAATACCGACCAAAGATATCTGTCTGTACATTCGTCGGTCATTGTGGCAGGCACTGTCAAATACCGACGGATTAAGTCCGTCGGTAAAGTCGTCGGTGAGTGCATAATACCAACCGAATATATCTGTCTGTAAATTCGTCGGTGAATGTGGCAACTACTGTCAAATGCTGACGGATATATTTCGTCGGTAAAACCTTCTGTGATTTTTTAAAATATGTTTTTAAAAAATTATTTAGAATACATAATATAAAATTATATAAATTAATAGTAATAAAAACCAATTATGCAAATAAATTTTTTATTAAACATCAAAAACAAAAGAAATAAAGTTAAATAATATTCATTACAAACTGAATGTGTTTTAAAAAAATATTAAATTAACTATTAAAGTTAAATAGTATTCATTACAAATTAACATAATGGTGGAGCTAGAGGAGGAGGAGGAGGAGGAGGAGGAGGCTGGATGTTATATGGCCAAAAAGGAGGAGGCGCACATGTTTCACCACTCTGTGATGCCATGTTCATGACAAATTCGCGAAGCTGTTCATGCTCCGCTTTTTGTTATGCATACCGTTGTGCATCCTCCGCTTTTTGTTGTGCATGCTCCGCTTTCAGTTGTGCATACGCTGTTGATCGGTGAGCTGAGCCGTGTGTTGCTGTAAGGCCACGAACTCCGTAGATTGGGTGCTCGATATTGATTGGGGGCTCCCAACGGTTGAAACACTATGGGTCGCCCGCAAGTTCTCGGCCGTAGTGTTGGAGAGCCCGTAAACCCGATTTTTATCGGGTCCACCAGACGATCCAACCTCCATCCACAAATCCAGATCGAATTCCGGATGGGTCAAAGGATCATCCCCATATATCTCCCTCAACCGGCTATTATAGGTCTCCTGAAAGTAAAAAAGGTAATCATCATATTCAATTCAATAAAAATAATAACTTACAAAATAAAAGGGTTGAACAACAAACAACTCTATCGGGCTCGGCTCACGTTCAAGAGACGTAGCCTATAATAAAAAATATTAATTAACAACAAATTAATTTAACGATATATTTCATTTAAATTAATCTTACCATCCGTTTTGCATGTGCAGCAAACGGAACGAGGCCGCCAGTGTGCGTTGTCACCGATCCATGAATTGGCCGATTCCGGTTGCCAACACCGGACTGTGAGCGTCGTGTGAACCGCTCAGACGTCACGTGCTCAAGATAGTGCGGCCATATATCTTCCGGGATGTATATCGGTTTGAAATCCCTCCAAACTGCCATGTCGTTCCAGCCTTGGAGACCCCTATCTCTCGCGGTTTTTTTTGCTTTTTTTTATGATTCATACCAAAAATCACGCAACCTACTTCCATAGCGAGAAATTAGAAGTTGAAACATAAATTTTTTTCCTAAAAAAATCTTGTATTGTTTTCGATGTTACCTAGTTGCCGCGTGATTTTCCCACACCCTCCTCACAACTTTGTCATGCGCCCTGTCCCAGGCGAATTTGTGCTGTGTATAAATAATTAGATAAATAAAAATAATAATTTATTTACAATTATATTAATAAATTATTAGAAATAAGCTGAAAATTAGAAATTAACACCAACCTCAAATTTGTTAAACCATGCATTGATTTGAGGTATCCATTCAGGATGTCTGGATGCCTGACTCCATTGAAATAATGGAATCTCCATGGATGATTTAAACGCCAATGATATTACTCGGGCGGCCTCAATGTTTGTGAACTTGAAAATAAATTAAATTCATGAAATATTGATTAGTTGTTCATAAATTATGTTATAATTTAAAAGAAAAAACTAAAACCTTAACAAACTTACATTGAAAGGTCATCCTTCCACTATGCCTCGTACTTGCGGGTGAACTAATTCCGCTGCGAAGGCACGCCACCTCTACGCTGTGAACCCGCGTTGGAAGAGGCAGCATCGGTTGACGGTGCAGGTGGCGTAGGTGCCTCTTATTGAGAGGCACCTAAGGATACATCATCCTCGCTGCTAGAAGAACTAATTGCGACCATATGTGAGCGACCAACTCTGGTTTTCATTCTACGCATCTACACAATTGTATACGAATAATTATATAATTAAATTCGAATGTTAAAAAAATTCGACAGCACCTCCTCTATACTGGATACTTCTCAAATTCACAAACCTGCAAATATTGACAAAAGCCACAACCAATTGACTCCATCTATACTAATATTGTATATAACATAACATCTATAGATATAACATTCATACTAATTACAAGGTAAATTCAACATTAACAACATATTGAATCATTATATAAATACAATAAAAAATATTCAATAAATTCAAAAAAAACTCTAGACTAACAATTAAAATTAATGCAAATAATTAAACACAAATCATGCAATAATGTAGTCAAATTACTAATTATTCCAACATATTCAATTACTTATTCTAAGGTAAATTCAACATTAACAATTACAATTCATCAAATTATTCAATCATTATATAAATACAAACAATAAAAAATATTCAATAATTTCAAAAAAAAACTCTAGACTAACAATTAAAATTAATGCAAATAATTAAACACAAATCATGCAATAATGTAGTAAAATTACTAATTATTCCAACATATTCAATTACTAATTCTAAGGTAAATTCAATATTAACAATTACAATTCAACAAATTATTCAATAATTATGCCAATACAACAATAAAATATATTCAATAAAT
>Ga0307507_10013161_pt1 | contig 10094 bp, 1 predicted proteins | sample 7_EM_MG_FD_207223 | JGI IMG/M metagenome (GOLD analysis project Ga0307507, IMG submission 207223) | Populus trichocarpa ectomycorrhiza microbial communities from riparian zone in the Pacific Northwest, United States - 7_EM | ecosystem: Host-associated > Plants > Roots > Unclassified | place... | reverse complement strand
GGCTAGTCGGTCGAGTTGCCAAATGACCTCAACTGCGCGCCAATTGCGTCAACCACCAACCATTGAGGCCATTGAAAGGGTACCATATTTTGCCGATATTATTTAGGGTAAAAGTAGGGCATTAGAAAACGTGGGAAAGAGATACCAGTCTTAAGTCGACCTTAATACATTTTCGCACTAAAGGCCCTTAGACGGCAAATGAGATAGCAAGCCTAAATACAGGGGTTATATAACGCTAGCAGGGGTTTACAAGGGTCCGGCCGGTGCGGGTCGGCCGCCCTCCCTGCTAGCGCGGGCAAACTACAGATACTTCTGGAAACACCTCTGCCTGGCACATCTCCATTCGTAGCCACCGTGGTCTTAAACCATGTTGGTCTGTAGTCTTGGCATCACATGCTCCGTAGACGTACCTTTGACAAGCTAACGTACTTAGGCGCATCCCGGCCACGGCTTTGTCACCCCATTGGTGCTAGTCTGGCTGCAAAATCTATCTATTGTATCCATCTGTGCTTAAGTAGGGCTTACAAAGGATGCGAATGACGCGCTCATCGGAGATGGTGAGCCCCTTATATGTGGATATGCATTACCGATGTGGCCATAATTAATTCGCTCGCTTGGAGAGAGGCTGGACATGTATTTAAGCCCACCCTTTCAAGTCATTTTATAGACCGCTCCTCGCGAATTCTGAAACGTCTAACTCAGTACACCTTTAAGTTTACAGTTTAAAGGCTATTCCCTTGCAAGATCACTGGAATAACAAATGGATGTAAGAAGCCAGGCGGAGGTATATCTATGTTCAACTGATAATAGCTGACCGTTGTAGGACGTAAGTGAACCCGGCTTGACAGAGGATGCTGAACCACGTTGAACTATGCTGAACCATGCTAACCGCGTCTTCTTAATGGTTGTAGTTAGTAAGTAAGCCCGGCTTAATAGAGGATGCAACACTATGCTAACTACGTCTTCTTAATTATTATAGAGAGTAAGTGAGCCCGGCTTAATAGACAATCCTAAATCTATACTAACAGCGTCTTCTTAATGATTGTAGTTAGTAGGTAAACCCGGCTTAATAGAGGATACTAAATCTATACTAACTGCGTCTTCTTTATCGTTATAGGAGGTAAGTAAGCCCGGCTTGATAGAGGATGCTAAAGCTATACTAACTACGTCTTCTTAACGATTATAGTTTATACGTAGCCTAAGTTCTAATAGAAGATATAGAACTATGCTAATAGTATCTTCTTAACGGTTATAGAGAGTAAGTAAGCCTAGTATAATAGAGAATGCTAAATCTATACTAACCGCGTCTTTTTAATGGTTGTAGAAAGTAAGTAAGCCTAGCTTAATAGATAATACTAAATCTATACTAATTACGCCTTTTTAATAATTATAGGGGGTAAGTGGTTTCGGCTTAATAGAGGATATAGTACTATACTAACTTTGTTTTTTTAACGGCTATAGGGGGTAAGTAAGCCTAATATAATAAAGGATACTAAATTTATACTAACTATATCTTTCTAATAATTATAGTTGGTAAGTAGCCTGGCTTAATAAATAATACTAAATCTATATTAATTGCGTTTTTTTAATGGTTATAGGAGGTAAGTGGATTTGGCTTAATAGAGGATGCTAAATCTATACTAACTGCGTCTTTTTAATAATTATAGTTGGTAAGTAAACCTAGTTTAATAGAGAATATAGCTCTATACTAATTACGTCTTTTTAATGGTTATAGTTAGTAAGTAAGCCTAATATAATAAAGGATACTAAATATATACTAATAGCGTTATTTTAATGATTATAGTCAGTAAGTGAGCCCGGCTTAATAGAGGATATAGAACTATACTAATTAGGTCTTTTTAACTATTATAGAAGGTAAGTAAGCTGTTTTTAATATAGGATATTAAATATATACTAACCGCGTCTTCTTAATGGTTATAGGAGGTAAGTAAGCCCGGCTTAAATAGAGGATATAATACTATACTAATTATGTTTTTTTAATAATTATAGGAGGTAAGTAAGCCCGGATTTAATAGAGGATATAGTACTATACTAATTACGTCTTTTTAATAATTATAGTTTGTAAGTAAGCCTAGCTTAATAAAAAATATAGTACTATACTAATTATGTCTTTTTAATTATTATAGAAGGTAAGTATGCCTCTTTTAATAAAGGATACTAAATATATACTAATCGCGTCTTTTAATGGTTATAGGATGTAAGTAAGCCTGGCTTTAATAGAGGATATAACACTATACTAACTATATATTTTTAATAATTATAGAAGGTAAGTAAGCCCGGATTTAATAGAGGATATAGTACTATACTAATTACGTTTTTTTAATGGTTATAGTTTGTAAGTAGGCCCGGCTTTAATAGAGGATATAGTACTATACTAACTATGTCCTTTTAATGGTTATAGAAGGTAAGTAAGCCCTTTTTAGTAGAGGGTATTAAATATATACTAACCACGTCTTTTTAATAATTATAGTTGGTAAGTAAGCCCAGCTTTAATAAAGGATATAGCACTATACTAACTACGTCTTTTTAATGGTTATAGTTTGTAAGTAAGCCTAGATTTAATAAAGGATATAGTACTATACTAACTACCTCTTTTTAATGCTTATAGTCGGTAAATAAGCCTGGCTTTAATAGAGGATATAGTACTATATTAACTATATCTTTTTAATGGTAATAGGAGGTAAGTAAGCTGGGCTTTAATGGAGGATATAGTACTATACTAATTATATCTTTTTAATGGTTATAGGCGGTAAGTAAACCTAGTTTTAATAGAGGATATATCGCTATACTAACTATATCTTTTAATGGTTATAGGAAGTAAGTAAGCCTAGTTTTAATAAAGGATATAGTACTATACTAACTATATCCTTTTAATGGTTATAGGAGGTAAGCAAGCCCGGATTTAATAGAGGATATAGCAATATATTAACTACGTCTTTTTAATTATTATAGAAGGTAAGTAAGCCTAGCCTTAATAAAGGATATAGTACTATGCTAACTATATCTTCTTAATGGTTATAGGCGGTAAGTAAGCCTAGCTTTAATAGAGGATATAGTACTATACTAAGTATATCTTTTTAATGGTTATAGGAGGTAAGTAAGCCTAGCTTTAATAGAGAATATAGTACTATACTAACTATATCTTTTTAATGGTTATAGGAGGTAAGTAAGCCTAGATATAATAGAGGATATAATATTATACTAACTACATCCTCTTAATAATTATAGGAAGTAAGTTAGCCCGGCTTAATAAAGGATATAGTACTATAGTAATTTTTTTTAATAATTATAGTTTGTAAGTAAGCCTAGCTTTAATAGAGGATATAGTACTATACTAACTGCGTCTTTTTAATGGTTATAGTTTGTAAGTAAGGCTGGTATTAATAGAGGATATAGTTCTATACTAACTATATATTCTTAATGGTTATAGAAAGTAAGTAAGCCTGGCTTTAATAGAGGATATAGTACTATACTAACTACCTCTTTTCAATGCTTATAGTCGGTAAGTAAACCCGGCTTTAATAGAGGATATAGTACTATACTAACTATATATTCTTAATAATTATAGGAAGTAAGTAAACCTGGCTTTAATAGAGGATATAGTACTATACTAATTGCGTCTTTTTAATGGTTATAGAAGGCAAGTAAGTCCGGCTTAATAGAGGATGTAGAACTATACTAACTACGTCTTTCTAATTGTTGTAGAAGGTAAGTAAGCCCTTCTTAATAGAGGATATTAAATATATACTGATCGCATCTTCTTGGTGGTTATAGAAGGTAAGTGAGCCCGGCTTTAACAGAGGATGCAGAACTATACTAATTGCGTCTTCTTAATGGTCATAGGATGTATATAAACCCGGCTTAATAGACGATGCTAAATATATGCTAACCGCGTCTTCTTAACGGCTTTAGAGGGCAATTGAAGCCGTCTCGATCAAGGATTCTGCATCACCTTACGCAACTTGTGCAAACGATTCGCGCCACTTGCCTATACTTCCTATGAAAGCTAGCGTGAAGCCCAGTCGGCTTGCTTTCCGAGAGCCCGGTCAGCCAAAGACGGGTAATATTCACGGTCACAGACCAGCCATCGCCCCCTATATTTACGAGGAGCTTGGAGACGACCAAATGAGGCTTCTGGTTCTATATCCTGCGCAAAATCATGTTCCGCTGGTTTGCACACTTAAAACAGTGTCACTTAAGGAGAAACCGATATATGCAGCGCTTTCGTATTGCTGGGGTACAGATCCTCCGCAAGCCAACGTCTATCTTCTGCCACCGGAGTTTGGGGAAACTTATTCATCCTTATCTGGGCGTGAAGTTGCAAAATACTCTTTTCACATTCAGAATAATCTGTTCCGCGCATTACTTCAACTTCGGAAGGGTTCCTGTGAATCAGTTGTTTTATGGGTTGATGCGGTCTGCATTGATCAGAATAATCCAGTCGAGAAGACACAGCAACTTGGCAAGATGGTCGATATCTATCACATGGCCAAAAACGTGTGCATTTGGTTGGGGGAAAGCGACGATGATGGAAGGAGCGATTCGGCCATGGAATTTATCCCAAAGATTATGGACTTAGCGGTGCTGGATAGATACGCAAACGACAAGAAACAAGCCAAGCAGTGGGCTGCTGTTGCTGAACTCATGAGAGACCGCTGGTTCTCGCGGCGATGGGTTGTGCAGGAAATTTCGCTCGCAAGATCAGCAACAGTGCACTGCGGGAAAAAGGTGGTGCAATGGGTCGACTTCGCTGATGCTGTTTCTCTCTTAGTTGCAAATCGAGAAAGCATCCGCAATTTGTTTGATTTCGCAGAGTGGAGACATGGCCCCAATACACTGGGTGAGGTCCAGTCGTTTGGCGGAAACGTACTCCTTGAAGCAACAAGTAACTTATTTCTGAGAACGGAAGATGGTAGCATTGTGGAACCTCTCAAGAATCTTGAGTCGCTAGTTACGAGCTTAAAAACGTTCGATGCTAGTAATCCGCGCGACATCATCTATGGGCTCTTATCAATCGCGGTCGATACGTTCCGGCCCTCAATGAGTTATCAGACGAGAAGAAACAAGAACCGGAAAGAAAGAGTGGTCAAATTGGAGGTTGATTATCGTAAGGATGCGATTAAAGTCTACAAGGATTTCACTGAGTTCTGTGTGAAGTCATCCGGCTCACTTGATATAATTTGTCGCCATTGGGCAATACCTGTTGAGATGGAGCGCCCCATGCTGGAGGGAGGCAGAGGCAAGGAATATCGTAAACTGCCATCTTGGATTCCCTTGCTGTCTGATTCAGAGTTTGGTAGTCCCAATAAAGTATACAGGGGCTGTTGGAAAACAAGCCCGCAACAATATCACGTGATAAGACTTGTGGGAGACATCTCTTGGCAGGAATTTAACCAATCAGACAACTTCGACCATCGGTCGAAGTTCCTCGAAATCTCTTTAACCACCTATATAGAAAATAAGCAATACATAGAGTTTTTAGCTCTATAGCCTTAATTTAACAGGTTATAAGCCTAGGTTTACACCTAATAGGCTAAATCTAATTGCTTTATTATTGTTACGATATTTGCTATCGCAATATCACTATATAGGCGTAAAAAGGTAGTGAACGTTTACCTAACTTATAATGCTAAAAACCTATAACAAGTAGCTACGTAGCTGCTAACTATAGACTCTACGCTAAATGCACAAGAGGATCCTACTAAGGACGAGCCTAATATAGTCCATGATTAAACCGCGGCACTAGAGGCTTAAGAGAACCTCTTATTTAGTAGATAACCTTACTATTATTAAAACAGAATAATAGAGTTTTAAGAACAAAGCTCTATAACAACTATATTAGTGGCGGATTAGAAGAAGCTTATTGGAACTACCTACACTGGCTAAGGAACATACTAAGTTAAAACCTATACTACACAAATACTCCTTATAAAAGGAAACTAATCTAATAACGTTATCTTAACAAGGCCTACAAACTACCTACTATAAACTACCTATAATATAAAGCCCTACTAATATAAGCGACGAACGTACCGCCCAAGTCTCTATTTAAAAGCTTGCTAGACGGGAAGACTAGCTAATGTTTAATATTAATGTATAAAACCACCTCCAATTTAAGAACATTAAGTGGGTTCTTAATAATCCACCACAACCTCTTCCTATACTTAAATTAATTAAGGAGAAATGGGCGGACTTAGGCTTTACTAGTAAACAGCTAAAAATTAAACCAGCTAACTTAGTAAAGGAACGGGAGAAATATAAGGAATAGCTAGCCTACGTAGCCAGTTTTATTAACTAGAGCGTTAGCAATATCTATAAGCTATTTATATTAAATACTAAATAGGCACTTAAAAAATAAAAAGCATTAAAAGAATGCTTTAAGAATCTTAATCTAGCAGCTATTACCAATATTATAGCTATCTTCTTTACTAAACACGTTTAAGACTTTAAGAATATAGAGGAGTTTATCTCCTATATTATATTAAACCTCAATTATTTTATTAAAATAAACTAACCTATTAACTACAAGGTCCTCGCCCAAGCGGCCCTCCTATATAGGGTTAACTCTACTAGCTATGCTTAGTTTAAAATAATAAAACAAATAAATTAGATGTGGGAAAACACTAACCTATAAGCCTTAAGCAAGGAACTTATTATCTTTAATAATAAGCTTAATTAGAAAGTCTCTACTACACTAGTAATATAATCAAACAATAAAGGGCCTATAAAGAGAAAAATAGCGCTAGTTAGGACATGCAAACACCCTAACTGCGTAAAATATAACAGAACTATATACTATAAAGAAGACTGCTAGAAGAGGAAGCCAGACAACGCTCTAAAAGAAATTGGTAATAGGATCCGCTTAAGAAAGAAGTAAAGGACTTAAGCGCCTATCTAGCTTAACAAATACTCTAGTTAAGCTGAGCTTAACGCAAATCTATAATAAGAGCTTATAGCAGCGGTTATACAAGCTTAACTAAGTAGGTATAACTTCGTCTATAATACCACCGCTACCGTCCACTACTACAATAACCGTGAACTTCTTTTTAACTATATTAATAACAACACCTCGTTAGGTACAGTTAGTCCCTATAGAGCTTAATTAGAAGGTAAAGGATCTATTTCTATACAAACCGCACTACCTAATAGAAGCCACGGAAGTACGCTTACTCTACATAATATTCTTTACGTGCTATATTTACCAGCGAACCTACTATCTAGAAGCCGGCTTAAGAAAATAAGCGTCTTCTTTAACAATAAGACTTACAAACTTGAATATAATAACAAGGTAATAAGATACGCGCCTAAAATTCAACAACTCTACCTAATTCGGCAGTATAACTACCAGTCAGAATCGGTCCTCTATACTATTAAAAACAACAAAAGTCTACCTATTTAGCATCACCGATTTGGCTACCTTAACTATAGCGACCTCAGATGCTACCTAAATAAACTTGGTATTAAGTTTAATGACGTTAGCAATAAATACTATAAGCCTTACGCTTAATCTAAAGCCTAAAAGAGGTATAATAGAACACCCTAAGAATAAGCTATATAGCTGTTTTAATTTATCTATATAGATCTAGTGGGGCCTATTACCCCCATTAGCTTTAAAGGCGAAAGATACTACATATCTTTTACCAACGACTATACGAGGTTCACTATAATCTATACTGTCCGTACGAAGGACGAGTGGCTTAATACTCTATAGAGGTACTACAACTAGATCCACACTAAATTTAACCTTAAAATTGCCAGAATTCGTACCAACTATGGAGCGGAGCTTTATAGAAAGAAAGCAACTACCTAGATGGACGATCTAGGTATAGAATTCAAACCTGCCGCCTTACACGCTTAAGAAGAGAACGGAGTAATAGAGCGCTTGTAGTAAACCTCTACTAAGATTACCCGCTTAATAATCCTTATAGGTAATATACCAGACTTCCTATAGCCTAATGTACTTCTTATAGCCATATATATCAAAAACAGACGCCCTATAAGAGCTCTTAATAGCATATCACCTTATAAAAAGCTTAAGGGTAAACCTCCCTTAGTATACTACCTAAAGGCTCTAGGATCTACCGTCTATTCCCTTATAGCTAAAGAAGATTACGTGAAATTAGCTAAGTTCGCTCTATAAGCAAAGAAAGGTATTCTAATTAGCTATAACGGCAAGACAATCTATTATATTTGGCTACTAGATAAACAGAAGATCAAGCAGCTTAAAGACATTAAAATCTATAAAGGTGATATTAGTTTAAAGACTGCCATTATATTTATAGAAGAATCTATAAACTCGTCTAATAAGCAAGAGAGGGAAGACACTACTACTCCTCAGCCGAAGCCTCTATTAAGAAAAAGACAACGGAGAATTAATTAAAAGGAAGGTCGTGATAGTTTACCCTATGGGCTTAAGTCTCTGCCTAAAAACCTTACTACGACCACTACTCGATCAGGCCGCTAGATATTAAGAATTAACCTACTAAGCAACCCTACTGCCTTCCTTATAAGCCTTATAGGTATAGACCAAAGCCTTAACCAATAGGCTGATAATATTAATAAGCTACTAAGCAACTGGGATAATAAAATAGGCAATAAACTAATAGCCCTTCTATCTACCTTTCCTCTATAATCTATACCTTAAAACCCTTACTTAAACAATCGCGATGCGGTTAATCCTATGGCTCTACTAGCCGGCTATATTTAATATACTGGCTTACCCGATCTTGAAACGTATATATCTACTACCTTAATTAACAAAGATGAGCCTTATACGTATAACCAAGCAATCAACGGCCCGAACAGCGAAGAATGGATAAAAGTAATAATAGAGGAGGTAGGGTCTCTAATTAAGAACTAGATATAGGAGCTTGTTAACCTTGCCTCCCTTAAGCCTCCTTATAAGCCTCTCGCTGGTAAATAGGTGTTTAAAGTTAAAAAGGGAAAGGACGGCGAGGTCCTCCGCTATAAGGCTAGATAGGTCGTTAAGGGATATCTATAACAGTATAGTGTTAACTATAACTAGACCTTTACTACGGTAGTAAAACCTATGGCTTTTAGGGCTCTATTTGCGATTACTGCCTACCATAACCTTAAAATTAAACAGATGGATGTTAAAACCGCCTTTCTCTATGGACCAATTAATTAAGAACTCTACGTTGTTATACTAAAAGGCTACAAAGAAGCTGGCAAAGTTTGCCGCCTTAAGAAGGCCTTTTATAGACTAAAACAGTCACCTTAAATCTAGTATAAGACGCTCTCAAAGTTTCTACTAGAAAAACTTGGACTTTACCATCTATACGCGGATCACAGTATATTCGCCACTAGTAAAGAATAGAAAGGTTTAATCATTTCTACCTACGTTAATAACACTAAAATTATCTATAAAGATATAGCGGTAGTTAATTGGGCGAAAGTAGAGCTCAAGGCAGCCTTCTAAATAATAGATCTTAGGCCAATAAGCTTTTACTTAGGTATAATAGTTACGAGAGATTGAACGAAAAAGAAGATTATACTCTTATAGCGAGCCTACCTCATTAAAGCTCTTAAACGTTTTGGATTATGAAAGGCTAATACCTTACTAGTACCTATAAAGCACTTAATTGAGCTTGTAGCTAATTAAGAAACTACTAGCGAGGACGACGTTAGAAGATACCAGAGTATAGTCGGTTTAGTTATGTTTTCTATAATAGAAACAAGGCCAGATATCGCCTTTGCGGTATTAACGGCCGGCTCGCTTGATAGAGAAATTACCTACAAAGGCGATAAGAACCTAGACCTTACACTAATTGGCTTTAGTAATGCCGACTAGGGATAAGACAAAACCACGAGACGCTCTGTATTACATCGGCAAAATATAGTACCCTACCAATGGCCTCAATGGTTGGTGGTTGACGCAATTGGCGCGCAGTTGAGGGCATTTAGCAACTTGACCGACTAGCCTATATCGTGTTTTTTTGACACGCAGCCTGCGCGCAGCCTGCGAGCAACCTGCGCGCAACCTACGCGCAACCTACCAGTAATCTGCGCATTTGGCAACTACAATTATATTTACCTCTTTTATACTAATAGCA
>Ga0307507_10013160_pt1 | contig 10096 bp, 10 predicted proteins | sample 7_EM_MG_FD_207223 | JGI IMG/M metagenome (GOLD analysis project Ga0307507, IMG submission 207223) | Populus trichocarpa ectomycorrhiza microbial communities from riparian zone in the Pacific Northwest, United States - 7_EM | ecosystem: Host-associated > Plants > Roots > Unclassified | place... | reverse complement strand
CTGTGGATGTTCACATGACAGATATAATTGATGGGAGGGTCTCACTCTCAGACTTTGTCGGTCTCGCCGCCTGCGGTGGATTCTCCTACGGTGATGTATTGGGCGCCGGCGCAGGATGGGCTAAATCTGTCCTCCTGCACGAGAAAACTAGACAGGAGTTTGAAAACTTCTTCAAGACTCGCAACGACACCTTCGCTCTTGGAGTCTGTAATGGCTGCCAATTTCTCAGTAGGCTCACCTCTTTAATCCCAGGAGCTGAAGACTGGCCAACATTCGAGCGTAATGTAAGCGAGCAGTACGAAGCCCGCCTTTGCATGGTCGAAATTTCCAACCCCACCAACCACCTCGCGCCTAGTGTATTCCTAGATGGAATGCATGGGGCCCGCTTCCCCGTTGCCACCGCCCACGGCGAGGGCAAAGCCACTTTCACCTCCGCTCGCCAGCAATCCGGGCTTGAACTCCACGGGCTGGCCTCCATCCGCTACGTAGATAACGGAGGCAATCATACCGACCGTTATCCGTATAATCCGAATGGGTCGCCCGGAGGGCTCACCGGCGTCAGGAATATGAATGGGAGGGTGTTGGCAATGATGCCGCATCCAGAGAGGACTGTGTTACAAGAGGCGGTTAGCTACAAGCCCGCTGGCCCGAGCGGGGAGTGGGGTGGTGTCGGTCCTTGGGTGAGAATTTTTAGAAGCGCTAGGAGGTGGGTTGGGTAGTCATGGCTTGTCACTCGCGTTTGTATGTATGTTTTTTGTACAGTAGCAATATATGATAGTGTGGGCGGCGGAGAAGTGATAATAGATAACGGTTAAGATTCTTAATTAGGAAAACGATTAAAATGTACATAACAAGAAGAATATAGCTCAGCTATATAGTGTAGCGGTTCAGTCCTGCCAATACGACCGGGTTTCCACAATACCGATAGTAAAGAATCAAGAAAACAAAGACCTTCAAAGAAACAATATAAGAACAATAAAAGGAACAACAATAGACACCGCATGCTAATCCTAAACAGGATCTGGCTTGAAAGAAAATAGTAATCTGAAAGAAGTAATTATTTGAGAGGAGAAAGAAATCATATACAGTACGAACATTTCTTTTCAAGTAAATTGTGGTCATGAATTGTCACTCATGGTGCACTGCCACTCCAAGTGCCTCCAAGTGTTTCTTCCCTCCCCGTCACTCCAAGCTAAACACCAAACACCAAACCATCATCATCACGGGTTTTTCTTCGGATACTGGAAGTATTCCCTCTATTCCTCCACCTGCTGTCCAAATGCTGTGTCCTCACTTGGATTTTTCGACTCTACCGTGATGAATCCGAATAGGAGGGGGGCCCCAGCTTCTGAATACTCAGAAACACGTGAGGTGAACACAAATTTATTGTTACCGCTACTCTCCAGCCTCATTATCTCTCCAGTGTTATAATTATTTAATATTAATAATATAATTATATATATTTTTTTCATCACACATTTGTTTTTTCTTTTGTCCGTTCATTGGGTTAACCCGGGTTAGCGAATTGGAAAGGCTTGCTCTTACAGAAGGGAGGGTTATAGTCTCTCGATACTATATAGGGGCGGTTCAAGAAGTTTGTTCGGGTGATAAGCTTGACCTAGAATCATGAAAAGTGAAACTTATATCTTATGATACATAATATTGTTGGATTGTTGGATTGCATACTACCGGTAGTCCGGATAACGCTGTCTGATGAGCTTAGTAGACGGTACCTGACTGCAGTGTACTAGTATTTCATTGCATTGTGTTTTCTCGTGCAAGGGTCTGGTAAGAAGATAATAACGATTCAAGGGTAACCAGCTAAATATATCCCCGTCTGTTCCGGTTAATGGCTCCTACCCCGGTAGCTGTGTATGCTTTCGAAATTTATGTAAACCGGATAGATTTGGAAGACGAGTGAGGGTCTATGATGATGCTGAGAATAGCCGAGAGGGGGGTGGTGATGATTGTTACCGAGTTGGGGTGATGGCCTGGGCTGAAGCGGGGTTAAGTTATTCCTCCTCTCTCTTTATATATCATACTCGAGTATATTTTGCACGCACTGTGCTGGTATTAATCATAGTATTGTGTCGTCCCGAGCGGGATCTCTTTCTGAGTTTTTTCGCCGGAGGTTTATTTGGTTGTCTCGGTTAGGTAGTTAGTGAGAGAAGAGTGTTCATCATACTCATTGAACGACTGCGGAGGTTAGCTATTGCACGGTATTTGGTTTTGGCGAATTTGCGGCTCGGGTACTCAAGGAGGCGCACTGTGCTTGGCAGCCTTGCTGAGTATCAGGAAGCGCAGTGCCTGGCCTCACAGAATCTAGAAGGTTCAAGTTACGAGGCTGTGGGAAAAGCTTTTCCAGTCTAACAATCTCACGAAGGAATCTGCCGCAATGCTTTGGTTAAGATGATACGCAAGGCTTTCCTCTAATTTATTGATAAGGCTTGATGGATGACACTTGTAGATATACCAAGCTAGGCGGTTCCAACGTGGGCGCTCGAGGGGGTTCGTTCATCGCAGCGGAGGATTTGCGCTGTGCTGCAACACAGCACTGAAAGGTGTGTGGCTTGCTTGCTACTGATGTGGGGAACACAGCCAGAGTGTTGTTGACAAAACTTGGGAGAGATTGATTGGACGGCCCTGTGGTATCGGTCAGCTTCCATAACCCCCCGCTTTTCCTTTTATTCAGTCCCCAAGGAATTCCAGGACCGGTTTTCGACCTCCTTTATCATCCATCATCCACTATACTCTAAGCAGCAAAAAAAAGGAAAATGGCTCAATCGTTCTGTAATAATATCGGCTCTTTCAACACGGTTGTTAATAACATTACCGCTGCCGAGGACCAATCTAAGATCCTAGCCTGGTTATCACCACTAGAGCCTAAGCTACGGCACAAGGACATTCAAGACAGGCGGGTCGAAAATATCGGGGAATGGGTCCTAGAGACCGAGGAGTTTGAAAGCTGGTACGCTAGTAATGGGGAAACTGGATCCGATAACGCGGTTTTGTTTTGCTCTGGAGATCCGGGAGTTGGCAAGACTTTTAATATGTAACAACGACGACTCTCGATGAATGGAAGAAGGGTAAGTGCTAACAAGCTATGATGCTAGCTCATTAGCGATGGGCAGGTTAGGCGATTGGGCCGGGGGCCAGGAGGTCACAGTTGCGGATTTTTGCTTTGACTACGCGGCTCAAAAGGAGCAATCCCCAACGAATATGCTAGGCGCCGTTCTCAAACAGGTTGTGAGTGGGCTGGAAGAGGTGCCCAAGGAAATAGTACGAGCATATGAAGGCCAGAAACGGATCATTGGTGGACGGGCGCCGCAACTTGCCGATATTGTGGAAATGCTGCAGAATACGGTTTTTGTAAAACGCACGTTCATATGTATCGATGCACTAGATGAATTTGTGGAGGGATATCGAGTCAAGATTCTTGATTTGCTTAATCAAGTGCTACAGAGCTCTCCGGGCACTCGGATGTTCCTGACGGGGAGACCGCACATCGAGGCTGAGGTTGGGAAGCGACTGTCTAGAAGAGGAACAGCTATACGCATCACTCCGCAGAGACATGATATCATCAGTTATCTCCACAGCAGACTAGACGAAGACACGACGCCAGACGCGATGGACGGTAATCTTAAGGCAGATATCCTGAACAAAATTTCCAAAGATGTTTCAGAAATGTAGGTAGAGGCAACGACACCAGAGAAGCTACCTCAAGTTGTCCACTGACAGATGCATACCCAGGTTTCTGCTTGCCCCACTGAACGTCGATGCGACCCTACAAGGGACTACAATCGGCGGCAGGCGAAAAAAGCTTAACGAAATGACTGAGAGCTCGGGGTTGGAGGGCGCTTATGGTGCTGCGTTGAGTCGGATAAAGGGCCAGGGTAGGGAGAAATCGAGGCTCGGGATGGCCGCTTTGATGTGGATCTCTCACTCGGAGCGGCCCTTGGAGGCCAACGAACTGCTTCATGCTCTAGGAGTCGAAATTGGATCAGTGGATCTCGATAGCGACAAGTTCCCTCAATAAGGACACTATTAGCCTGTTGTCAGTGGCTCATTTCCGTGGGCAAGGCTTCCACAGTGCGGCTAATCCACTTTACGCTTCAAGAGTACCTCCAGGCTCATCCGGAGCTTTTTGATAGACCCCATGCGGCAATGGCAGAGACCTGTCTGAGTTATTTGAATTCCCGCCAGGTCAAGGCCCTTATATATAATCCCTTTAGCGATTTCCGGGGCACACCATTTCTAAACTATTCTTCTCTTTATTGGGGAAGGCACGCAAAAAGAGATCTCTCAGATTGTGCAAAACCGCTTGCGCTGAATCTATTTGGCGACTGCAGCGACCGCATTTCCACGAAAATCCTCTTAGTGTGGTATTACCCCCGCTGTAATTCCGATAGACCTTTCTTCAGTGGTTTGCATTGTGCATCCCTCTTCGGGATTGATGAGTTGGTGACTTGTTTTATAGAGGTGGAGGGTTGTGATATCAACGGAATAGACTATATAGGTAGTGCACCTCTCGTGTGGGCTGCCAAGAATGGATACGAGGGAGTGGTGAGAATACTTCTCGGGCGGGATAACATCAGCCCCGACAGGCCTGATGAGTATGGCGAAACACCGCTCTGTTGGGCTACTTCGAATGGGCACGAGGGAGTGGTGGAAATACTGCTCGGACGAGACGACGTCAACCCCGACCAACCGGATAAGTACGGCCGAACACCGCTCTGGTGTGCTGCTAAGGGTGGGCATGAAGAGGTGGTGAAAATACTTCTCGGACGAGACGTTAACCCTAACCAACCGGATAAGTACGGCCGAACACCGCTCTGGTGTGCTGCCTGGAATGGGCACGAGGGAGTGGTGAAACTACTGCTCGGACGAGATGAAGCCAGCCCCGGCAAACCGGATATCTATAGCCAAGTACCCCTTTTGTGTGCTGCTGCGAATGGGCACACGGGAGTGTGAAAATACTATTCGAACGACGTCAGCCCTAGCAAACCAAATAAGTACGGCCAAACAGCCTGCAAGGCGGGACATGCGAGAGTGGTAGCGCTACTACAGCCCTCAGCACCTGCAACTTTCAACGCCACATAGGGCTGTCAATGCATCCTTCCCCTCGCCACTTCCCTAAGGACTACCACAGCTCCATAAACACGCCCGTTCCCACTGCTACTTGCCCCCTCTCATCACCTCCCTGCCTCCTCCCGCAGTTCAAGTCACTGTCTTATGGTAACCACTGTCTTCCCTTTCTCTCCGCGGTAAGCCCGCCACTAAAACTCACGCTAAATATTTTTCCTTTGGTCGCAGGAACTCATTTGCGATGGTGATGCACAGATCTATCACATACCCGTCGAAACTTCTATCCGCATTTTCCCACGTAGTCGAGTCATGATTTGCCAAATCTGTTTATATTCTAGACCGTGGGTCCATTGCTGGCTGTTTCTGTTACATCGAATTTCCGTCGTGTTTTAGTTTTACAGTTGTTTTCTAATTCCAAGTTCTGTTTGTGCATTTATTGTCCATCTTCTCTCTACAACCCCTTCCCACACACCCCCCTCTAAAATACCAACATAAAGGTTGCCTAGATATAAATGCTGAGAAAAAGCAAATATGAAGCGAAAGCAATTTCTGATACATGCGAAAGGGACCCGAGAGCTAGCTGTTAATCAAGATATAGTTTTCGTTATTGACATAATTTTCTACTGAAGATCGTGCCTCCGTACTGCCTTCCGACAGTTGTGAGCTCGAAGGTGCGATTGGTAGGCTATCTACACTCTCTAAGTTAGTTCCTGCTCGTTAAGGAAAATCAGCACGGTGGGGATTCGTTTAAAAGTGAATATAACTTTCACTCTACGAGCATCTGTATCCTGCCCCGGCTTGTCTAGAGTGATTGAACGGCTCACAGCACTGTGCAAGCTCGACTTTGTTTGCTTTTCCTTTCCGAAGCCATTCTGTACGATGCCCGGGTCGGGCGTCACGAACTCATACTTCTCCTCAGCCAGGCAGGTGGTCTTATCATGTCCGGGACATTAGTGTCCCAATAATACGGTAACATTTCGGCCCAGCATAATATTATTATACCATACGGTAAATTACCGCTAAAAAAAGGTGTAATACCGGAATATTGTATCTCGCAACTATAAAGCTTGCTGCCAGGTGATAGTGTCTCTTGTTATAAGAGTCTATGTCGCGGAAAGTGCAGACAGATTAAGTCTCCCTATAAGTTAAGGAGCGGATTTCATATTGCCAACCTATTCGCTAAGTTAGCTAATTTTTAGACAAGGCTAAAAGATGAGACTTTGGCTAACATATGAGGAGGGTTGCGCTGAGAGGGCACTACTGAGCAAGAGAAAATCTGGATCCACAGTATCTATCTGTAATGCCTGGGATTGGCTATGTATTTAAAAAGAACGAAAACTGGAGTTTTTCTTTCCTTGTCTGAATGTCATGGGAAAACCCTCCCCGCCCCCTATTGCGTCTCGATCGGAATCGAAAGTGTTTTTTATACTGGTCTAGTCTCAAGAGTGTCTAGCGGATGGGAGGTTACAGTACTGTGGTTTATTGAGCTGTTGTTGTCGCATGCTGTGTGGACTCATAATACCTTTCGACCAATGAGAGCTAAAATATGATGAGTGACAGTCTGTGATGGGGTTATAAAGCAGCTAAGGAAACGATGGTGATAATTGTTATTATACCATTTCAGAGATAATAGAGCTGAGGTGTAGCGGTGTGTGTGTGTGGACGGACAGAAGTAGAGTTGGGTCATTTCTCTTTTTTTCTTTACATGGACTCTACGAATACTAGCAATTTTGTTGGCGTCTTGGGGGGGGTACAAAGCCAGTAGTGAATTTTAAGTGTTCGGAATGGGAAAAAATTGGGTATATCGTAGTATCCGGTTATGCTAGAGGTAATGCCTCCGCAGGGACTTAATTTAGTGGAAATGGCTGTGGCCGAGTCTATCAGTCAGATGGTTCGCCTTCTGATCAGTTTAAAAATGCCTAGTACCGGTACATCAAGAGTGCAGTCCTGATGGCTCTCTTTTTTGAAGTTCAGCGGAGATGTACGATAACCTAGTAGCGGCTGCCATACTTACGAGGTGAGGGGTGACACTTCACAACTTATAAATCACTCACCTGTGATGGAGTAACCCCATCGTGGGTGTAGGGCATACTGGAGAGAACGGTTGTGGATGACTGGCATATCCAGTGATTGTGCGCTGTGTGGTCCACTGTGGATGACCACCACAGATCTGTATCTAGCTCTAGTTCGTTCCCTTTCCTTCTCTCTAGACTAGATCATCATTAGCTAGTTCGAATACGAACACATCCTTTCCTTTCACCTCAGTCCCGGTTTCCTCACTCGACGCTAGCCTCACACCAGCGTCCTAGCGGTGTTTGTATCAGCAGCTTCCTTTGCCCGGAGTACGTCCTCCATCACTCCCTCTGAGATAAATATCGTATTTCCTATAACTCTCACTTCCAATAATGTACTACTGCGACGAGTGGCCCAAGATGCCGGATGGCAACGACTTCGACGGCAAACATCTGCTCAGCTTGGTCCGCAGTGGTAGCAGCCCATTCAAGGGACTTTGGGATGTAAACCTACTCATTCGAGAGATTGAGGAGAATCTCGACACCCAGGTGATTGAAATCCTGGACATCTCCGCGGGCTCCAATAACTACGTGAGTTCCTGTTTGAAATCCTCATAATCCGATTCCATGCTGAGACTGAGGTTGGGTGGTGCACAGGGTCTCCACCTCAAACTGTCGAATCGGCCGGACATCGTGGCGCGCCTGTCTCGTGATGATGTTAATATGCCTAACTTTGACGGCCCCCCAATTCATTGGTGCGTCTCCGAGGTCAAGTTCGAGGTGGCTGCATACCAGCTCTTGCGCTCAGAGCCGAATATCTTGACCTCCCGCTTGCTTTACCACCGTATTCCAGTGCAGCATGTTGGTCCTAGACTTGATCTCCCTCAGGATATTGCGGGCCGTCACTTGTTCTTGTTTGAAAGAACAGAGGGAGAGAAGGATGTATGGTGGGACCTCAGCCCAGAGCAGAAGGTGAGTACCTATTTCAGCAACCTGTTCTGCTCAATTCAATTTAACTTTGCCAATATTCTCTAGGCTTGCCTTCTTTCTTAGTCAGCTTGTATCCGCGCATCATTGTTCAACTTCAATCTCTCGCTCGACTTCGCCGCTGTTTGGCTCCTAGAACGCCTCTTTGAACAGAAGCCCAAAATGCTTCCGATTCCTGTTGCTCCCACACGCGAGTTCTGTGTTGCTCTTTTCATGTCCAAAATCGAAGCCACAATCAAAAACATAGGCGACATGATCGGGTGGGAGAGTGACAATGTCACCGTTGGTCCCATTGCTGCAGCGGCCAAGCAGTCTCTCTTGCGCCTTATCCCACACATCACGCCTGCCGACAATGATCAGCCCTCTCTCTATTCTCTCGTTCTCGACCATGGCGATTTTGGCATTCACAATATGTCGATTACAGTGGATGCAAACGGTCAACCTCTCATAACATCCCTGTATGACTGGGAGACTGGGTGCATCGTACCGGCTATCTTGTCCGATCCGATGATGGCGGTGACTGTTGATCTAATAACAGACGAAAATGCCACCCCTTCATTTATTCGAGTGCCTGATCATGCAACTCTAGATAACCGCGCAGAGTACATGACATGGGCGAGGCAATATTTCAAGGTACGTTCCTCGTTCAGCACCATAACGCATTAATTGGTGAGAACCAGGATACAATAGCAAGGTCAATGAGGTATGGCAAACCGTTTCCACCCATTAGAGGAAATTGAACTGCTAAAAGAGACGAAATTCTGTGCTTGGGTGGCAATCATGCGAAATATTATTACCCCTTGAAGCAATTTCTCCTCCAGCCACGCCTCCCTACCCTTGCTAGCGTATTCTGATTCTCCCCCAATTAAGGTGGGCATTTCTCACTGCATGGGCAAAGAAGTAACTGTCTTTCTCCGCACAGGTTCTCTTCAATCAAGCGCCCAATTACAAACGTGCAATCCGGGCAGGGAAAGACGCACGCCACCTTTGGTTTGCATTGCGAGAGTGGCGAGGTCAGGATCCGGAGGAATATTTCGGTGATTTGGGAGCTTGGGCTGAGAGGAGAATCAAGGAGCTTGGTGTTGATTCAGCGATGCCACGGACTGTGTACGATAACTGATCGTATTTTTTGCTCCCTGTCTTTGCTTCGATATTCTGCTTGGTTCCAACAACGTCCCATCGTCGATTTTTGACGATGGGTGGGGAGACTTTGAAAGGAGAACAGCGACCAATAGCTAGATGGCATGTATCATACAAAACTTAGGCACTGTACCTCCGTAGATTAAATTTCAAATTATTCACAAAAGATGAAATTCGTGAAAACATCCACTCTTTTCACATAAAGGTAAATTACATCTGGAACACCAAATACCAGTCTTGCTAACCTCCTTATCATATGCCATATAAAGTTTAGTTGAAAGTCCCGTCGTGGCTTACAATCGGCATCATAATCCATCACTCAATGAATTAATTCCAAGGGTTAAGATCTACATACTTGGCATGCAGAAAACAGGAAGGTCCGGAAACGCAGGTCTCACCAGCCCATACTGATCCGGATAACGCTGTCCGATGAGCTTGGCATACGGTACCTTACTGACCATAATTCATTGTACAAGTATTGGAATTTCTCGCACAGTGCTAGTATTGATCATAATATTATTATTGTGTCGTCTCTAGCGGAATTTCTTTCTGAGTTTATTCACCGGAGGTTTGCTCTGCTCTCTCGGGTAGTGAATGGCTCATAGAAGACTGTTCACCATACTCATTGAATTGCCAGTTAGATTGGTCATCGGACGATATTTGGTTTTGGTGAATTTACCGCCTCTGTCGTTGGAAAGATGGGGTGTACCGTATCATGATGGGTGTGTTGTGGTTGTAACAATACCGGTATTGGAGGGTGGAGCCGCACTGCGCTGTCAGGTAGACCGGGTGAGCGCTCAGCGAGGCATGGCATGGCTTGACACCAAATTTCTGTACGTATCAACCAAAACCACACGCAAATATTCGCCAAG
>Ga0307507_10013156_pt1 | contig 10097 bp, 15 predicted proteins | sample 7_EM_MG_FD_207223 | JGI IMG/M metagenome (GOLD analysis project Ga0307507, IMG submission 207223) | Populus trichocarpa ectomycorrhiza microbial communities from riparian zone in the Pacific Northwest, United States - 7_EM | ecosystem: Host-associated > Plants > Roots > Unclassified | place... | reverse complement strand
TTGTGTATAGTTATGTAAATATTATGAATACAATATCTATGTTCACATATGAGTTTTGTATGGAATTTTGAGGTGGCATGAGGTCTGACTTAAACAGTATGGAATCCATCTGGAAAGTCCATGGAATGATCTGGAAATTCCATGGAATCCATCAGCCTCCACCCTCCATTCCATGGATTCCATATGGAATAACCTGGGGAGGGTAAAGTACTGTGTCATGGCTCAACCTTCTCTACCACTCAACCAGTTTGCACTTCAATTTGAATTTTCTGATAACATCCGCAACACACTTCAAGGGGAAGGATTCACAAGCTCCAACCAGCTTTGTTTGATTTCTCTGCAGGAGCTTTGTGACATGGGCCTCAAACACAGTGAGATAACTGTCTTACAGGAGGCTGCAGGTATTCATTGGCCAAATTAGCTACTTACTTTTCTTTCACTCATGCTTATGATATTGTATGCTTCTCTGTTTATTCGTTTATAGCTTTATTTGCTTTCCAATTCTCTGCAGCTGTATGTATTTGTAGACTAGAAGTAACCTGCATGAATAAAGTAACCTATTGCATCCTCCAGGGTAACAATATCCAACACAATGTAGATGTCATAGATGATTTCTGCATTTTCTGCTGACAGAAAAATAGTGCCGTTTCGACAGATGAACACTTTGATCTTTGAAAAGGCCTCTTCAATTGGGTTCAAATTGGGGGAGTAAGGCAGTAGATACTCAATCCAAACACCTAAAACAAGGGGAAGCCTGTCAATCAGAATTTTGAGTGCATATATTTGACTAATACTCCACTGAAACTATCAGCTAGGACCAAGATCTCATCACCATGATGAATGCGAGCATTATCCATGATAAGCACACTCAAAGGACCTGGGTAAGCAGAGGTAAGGGGCATCTGAACAGCACAAGGCCAAATCAAAGTTAGATTGTGTAAACGATAGATGTTCTACTCTTTGTGTATCACTGTGTGCTTGCCACAGAGTGAAGGTTTCATTATGGCAAAACAAAGTCCATATTTATTAGACACTTTAACTAATGTATTCCGAGAACATGAAAGCTGGCAAAGGAGTGGTTTGAGTTGATAGTGGAAGTAAGCAAGTGGGCGAAAGCACAAAGTGCTTTCTGACCTAGCAAAGGTCCTCTGGAAGTGTCCGAGATGATCTGTGACACCCAATGCATCTGGAGTCTCGATGCGGTGAGTGAGTCTCAGACCCTGATACTTAGGAGGGACCCAGGTGCTTACTGTGTTAGCACATGGCTGGCATGGTTAATCTGGGAAAAGTATTGTGTATTGCAGGCACTGCTTGTATGTAAAGGGCCAAATCCTTGACCTTCATGACGTTGAAGGGGAGGAGCCACTTTCCACTGTGCCTGCTTGAAAAAACGAGGGACTGGAGCCTTTGCCCCTGCCTTTAGCACTGGAGGTTAGGTGGCCACGCCTCCCCTGGTTATTTGGGGAGGTGTAATGGTGTTGGCAATGGCAGGGAGGGGAGTGCGAGTGTGAATGCAATCAAGAGTGTGATGGGGAGTGCAACCATGAATGTGATCAGGAGTGTGATGGGAATTGGGCTCAAGGCCACTTGGATAGTGATGAATGCACAGTTATCTTCAAGTGTCCCCTGAGGTTATTTGGGGAGGTGTAACAGTGTTGGTGATGGTGGGGAGGGGAGTGCGAGCATGAATGTGATCGAGAGTGTGATGGGGAGTGCAACTGTGAATGTGATTGGGAGTGTGATGGGGATTGGGCTTGAGGCCACTTGGATAGTGATGAATGCCTGGTTATCATTGAGCATCCTCTGAGGTTATTTGGGGAGGTGTAACAGTGTTGGTGATGGCGGGGAGGGGAGTGCGACTGTGAATGCAACTGTGTATGCAATCGAGAGTGTGATGGGGAGTGTGACCGCAAATGTGATTGGGAGTGTGATGGGGATTGGGCTTGAGGTCGCTTGGATGGTGATGAAAGCCCAGTTATCCTCGAGCATCCCCTGTCACAGTCCTGAGCTGGAGATAGTGCAATGACATCCAGCTGTTTCAATGATGAAGGAAGTTTGTAGAGGTTATTGTAGATGTGATGTGGCAAATGGTTTGTATGGCACGCATGGTTGCGATGGGTGAAGCGCGAGTGGCATGGCATGGCAGATGGCATGTTTTTGCAGTTTGGTTGGCAGGTTGGCATGGCATGATTGGCATTGCGAGTGGCATGACATGGCAGATGGGGTGGGGATGGCATGTTTTGGCAGTTTGGTTGGCAGGTTGGCATGGTGGTTGGTGTATAGATTGGCATAGCATGGCGTCAAGCCGCATTGTGGTCAGGGTTTTTTGGCATATATATGTGGCAGGGTGCATGGCATGGTGGGGTAGTGGTCATTCGTTTGAGGTATGGTGTCAATGGGGGAAATAGGAAGGGAGGAAAGTTTTTTAGAACACATCTTAGAGGAAAATTTCGAGATATGCTGACCATCCTGATGGCCTCTGCCCTGACTGTGTCCCATACCTCCTCAGCAACCATGCTGAGGAGCTTTTGATTTATCTGTGTGGTGTTAAAACCCTGGCCACAGGCTAAATTGTCATGCCACTGTCTTCTGACTTTGGCTTGGTATATGATGAGAACCCTCTCATCATTGGGGCAAGCACACATTGGGTCAAGTTCGAGGTTGAAGTAAAAATGGGTGATGGACTGGATGTGCTTCTGCGGCCAGTCACAGATCTCCATGTATCATATCAAGGTGTTCTTGGTGATGTTTAGCTGTCTCCATGTGAGATCCACATCTGGGATCACATTCTGAGAGGCCTTGAATGAGGCAACCAGCTTGAGCATGACAAGGTCATTGACCTTTGTGAGGCCATACACATCATTGGACTGGGCTCTGCTGGAGTCCTGCGCTTCGCAGCACCCTTCATCAGTAAAATACCACAGTTCAACAAAGTTGAAAGACTTCAACTTCCTAATAGCAAACTGGGAGGGTCAGGGCAAGATGTGGTCTGATACTATTTGGCCCTCATCGAAGTCATTTATCTTGGGGCACTTCCTCTTTTGCTCTCATCTCTCCTCTTCTTTCAATCATTCTTTTTCCACCTGATGCCTGTTCTCTTCCTCTCAGGCTAACCTGGTGAGTTCTTCCTTCTCGGCTGCATCTGCTTGGACTTGCTGGTGCCAGTCTTCCACCTCCTGTGTGTGCATTAGGTTCCAGGCTGCAGTGAGCTGTTCGATGGCCTGCTCATTGGTGACCTGCCCATTGTTGGACATGATCTGCCTAATAACAGCATATGAGGCTCCTGCGAAATCTGGACACGCAATGTTAGTGGGGTCTTGGTTGATTTGCAGCATAGGAATGTGGTAGTGAGAATACTAATGATTTTGAAGTATAAGGTAGTCCTTGGGGTTTGCAAAGGAATGAAAAAGCAGGAAGGAGTCTATGGGCTCCTTGTGCACATTGAACAAGGTGGTGGTGTGCAGAAGAGGGATCACGTGCTGCACCACCTGTTCACACAAAGACTACATTCTATGCTACACTCATTCTTCACTGCACAAGCGAATTACAAACTCACCACATGGTACTCAAGAAATTCGAGATGAATTTCTCTATTCATCAACCCTTCAACAACTGTTGATGGCACAATTCCATCTACAGTGAGAAGCACAGTTGCTGAAAGACATGTTCCACAGACAAAGCATTGTTTCATTGTGGCACGGTGTCGTTTGTTGGCACACCCATTTGCCTGAGTGGCAGTCTTGTCATTCTTTGCTGTTTCATCAAGAAAACCAACTTATTCAGGCTCATACTGGCTGATATGAGCTATGTAGTCATTCCAAGCCTCCTCGTTGTGCTCTGAGGCAATGTGCTTGAGTTTCTTGTATGAGACTCCCACCCTCTGCAGCTCTTGGTGAATTGTAACATAGTAAATGGAGATAAAGCAGTTGGTTTTCAGAAGCTCCAGAAGTTCATCAAGAAACCAATCGGGGTGAAGGTGGACCAGCTGTAGAACATAATAGATGTTGTTGAAGTTCAGGATCTGCGGCCAACCAGCAAGATTCCCATACTTGTGGGTGACAACATTGCCGGTCTCGCACCAGAGCTTTAGAATGTGGAAAAAGGTCCTCCAAGAAAGATGCATGATGTCAAGAATATCCCACAGAGGCAAGGTTTCATGCTTGTAAAGCCTTATAACAGCAAGTTTCAAGTTGCGGCTAATCTTGTGGAAGGGCATGGTGTGATTGGTAGTGCTTGGAAGTCCAGTCCCAAGACTGAAAAAAGACTGAGACTGGACTGGACCATGACTGCCCAAGACCAGAAATTCCCAGGACTGTCAAAGACCGCAACTGCAGTCTGGTCTTCAGTCTCTCATGATTTCGGAAATTTAAAGACCGACAAAAGACTGGTCTTTACTTACCAGAACTCATAACAAAATACAAACACAAATGCTCTCTTCCCACCACCATCTGAGGTCTTATAAGTGCCCCCCTAATTCCTGCAGGAATCTGGTCATTCCAGCGGAATCCGGTGGAATAAAATTTGGCAGGAAGGCCTGCTATTTTTTTTCATTCAAGTGCCTTTTATTCCGGTGGAATTTGGGCATTCCGGAATTGAGACTGGAATGTTCCGCAGAATTTGCAGGAACAGAATGCAATGGAATCTGGTTGTTTGTTTGTTTGTTTGTTTCACACCTGTTACCAAACAAACCACCAACCAAACACCATGTGATGTGGTCTCCTTTTGTCACCCACCACCACCACTACCACCACACCACACCAACGACACCCCCAATGACAACCAACGACCGCCCTGCCACCACGTCGATGCCAACGGACCACCATCGCAGACGACCACTCACGACCTCCCAGAAATGATGACAAACCCCCCAAAACGAACACGAATGACGGCCAACACAAAAATGGCCGCCACCCCCAAAAAACGAACCACGGCCCACGACCACCACCCACCACAGCCCACAAACGATGGCCAGCACCTACGAACGGACACAGGTGACGCATACTGATGACGAGGGACCAGGACGATGATGAGGGACAAGGGACGATGATGATTATTGTTGTCGTCATCATTTTATATTTGATACTGTAAGTACTCCCTACCTCTGTCATGACCCTCAACTAATGCAACACCACCATTGTCAACCACCCACCTTGTTACCCCTCCCCAATGGGAAGGCCCGCTGACACGTCAGCAGCCATGTCACCACGCGAAACGAAACGACGCCAGATGACGACAACACCGATGAACAATGCACAGTGACAGACAACAATGAACAATGACGACCGATGACAACACAGACGACCAACATTGAGCGCCCAGCAGCACCACCCACAAACGACGAGGACCGCCCAGCACCACCTACATGCCTGCACGAGCACCACCACCATCCACCAGCACCCACCACAAACAGCGAGGAGGTCACACCACCACCACCGATGAATGGCGATGAGCAGCCCACCATCCACCAACACCCACCACAAACGGCCATGAGCAACCACCCACAAACAGAACCACCACCATCAACCAACGGCGACGAGGGGCCCAAACCACCACCACCACCACCATCCAACAGCACCCACCACGAACGGCACCACCACCATCAACCAATGGCAAGGAGGGTCGACCACCACCACCAACGAACGGCAACAAGGGCCTGCCTGTTTTTGCCCTCCCACCTTCCTTTTAATGTACATAGTAATAATATAGTTTATCTGTTATTATTTAAATACATATGAATTTTACATGTTCATTATGTTACAAAACATTAAGTCACATGACTTTTTAGAATAAGTCATGTGTCATCTAAATAGAGCTGGAATGCAGTATTCATACTGGATTCCAGGTCCTACCATATTCCACTAGGACTGTAGCTGGAATGCTGGACTTTACTGGTCCCATTTCTGTGGATTCTGGTCCCATTCCTGTGGATTCCGGTCCCATTCCTGTGGATTCCAGTCCCATTCCTGCGGATTCCAGTCCCATTCCTGTGGATTCCTGCAGGAATGGGGGGGCACTGTAAAGTACTGAAATATCCTAATGAAAATCCTAAGAAATGGTAATGAAAGTGCCAGAGAGCCTAATGAAATATCCCAATGAAATTGTAATGAAAGTGCCAGAGAGCCTAATGAAATATCCTAATGAAAATTCTAAGAAATGGTAATGAAAACACCAGAGAGCCTAATGAAATATCCTAATGAAATTGTAATGAAAGCACCAGAGAGCCTAAGACAATATCCTAGTGAAAATTCTAAGAAATGATAATGAAAGAGCCAGAGAGCCTAATGAAATATCCTAATGAAAATTCTAAGCAATGGTAATGAAAGTGCCAGAGACTCTAATGAAATATCCTAATGAGTTTTAATGAAAGGATCTGGACTATTTCATTACCCTTGCCTATACTTTATGAAAGACTCCAGTGATTAAATGAATGAAATAGATGGGCTATCCTAATGAAATGCCTTTCATAAAAACCCATGACATTGATCACAATGGCTCTTGGACAGTTGTCATAGATTAATCATAAAAGTGGTAGCCACCAGTCAGGCATGAGGGAAAGCGTCGTTATGTGCTCCTTTATAAAAGGCGGTGAATTCCTCTCATGGACCTTAGAAAAAATTTTCTAACCAACACTGTCGTTTCACCAAGGTACTATGACTCCCAATGCTCCTTTAGCCTCTACCATTGCTCTTCGCGACCAGCTCAATGCTTCCTATCAACTCTACCAGGCTTTGAAGCTGCAATTCCAGCTCTCTGCTGTGCTCCCGATGCTTGCTGGTATCGCCAGTATTTGTGTACGTCGCTGTGGTTCGCAAAATATCTCTATCTAACATGAAACCTTGCCCAGAACAAGATCGCCAAGTGCGGGGACCCTGTGATCTTCACCAATTATAGCATCACTGAACCTATATTCACTGTTCACCAAGAATATAATAATTACAACAATGGCGACAAGGGTATCACTGATCCTACTGGTTTCAAGGAAGTCAGGGAATACCTGAAGAAGGTTCAAGTCATCCATGATGCTGTTGACACACAAAAACAGGGCACAGCAGACATTGCCACTGCTCTCGCTGATGTCAAGCCAAAGGTCCATGTCATTATATCTTCTCCAGATTTAATTTAATTATTTTATTTTATCTTTCTCTACGCACATACACATCTAGCCCCAGCATGCTCACAAGACCATCAAATCCAAGGCCATTATCGATGACAAGGATGACAATGAAATCGAAATTGTCAGAGGCGATGTGGATGTCACTATGGGTGTGTCCGATGGACCCATTACTGCCGCGTCCAGTTCTGATACTGTGCATATCTTAATTAATTATTCAGGTTTTGCTTCTTCATTCAACCACGCATTTTCTCAGATGACCATCAACAACCTTTTCAATGGTGAAGTTGAAGTCAAGACCGCCCCCAAGGACAAAGGCAAGAAACGTTCCTTGACCAAGGTAAGCCATGCGACATCAATCCCCCATTGTCATTTTAAGATTACCAATGCTCATAAATCATTTTTAGACTGCCCTCAAATGTGCTGAAATGGTCAGTATTCCTTATGCTGCTGTCCCAGGCATGCATACTAAAAGCCATATTTATCACAAGGCTGCCGCTATCGAGAATGGCCAGTTTGCCTCTTCCAGCAACAAGCATGCTCATACTGAGCCCCCTTTCATCAATGGGTTAGCAGATATCCAATGCCATTGAGGTACTGTCATTTCTCAATTTTTCACTAACGAATTATAGTCTAATTTTATCTTTCAACACCTAGCCCACTCTTTCATTTGATGGCACCTTCATGGACACCGTTATTGAACATGTCAAGGGTGTTCTCAGCGACCCCATGATTGGCGAGCCATCGTTGGAATATTTCAAGATGGTGGAGACTGATTTGCGCAACTGCGCCCTTGCCGCTGTCTAGCATTTGGACTTAGAACTCAAGACCTTCGAGTTTTTAGCTGCAGAACACGAGGCCGCTCTGGCATCACTCAATGACTGCAAGGCAGGCAACATTATCATTGCTGACTGATAGTTACACAGACTTTTTACTTTGGGCACCTAGAGTCCTTATGTGTTATGTATGTAGCACATTAAAAATCTAGATGATCTTTTGCACACCTGCACCTTTATTCAAAAGCACAAGGCCGTAAGGCCCCCTGGTACTAATTATCTTGGTAACTTATCAGATATCTCTATTTTTCTAAATGTCTTAAGGTCTAGATCAACTGCCACCATCTCACAGACTAGAATTCGACCAAATTATCACTAAGTTCCCACTTTCCCATGGTTGTGGCTGACCATGCATCACTTTTGATGCATGTGTGGGAATTACTGTACATGGCTTACATGCTCGTAAACTATGCACTTTTTTATATTTCTCATTTATAGCATTTTGTCTTTATTTCCTTCAGGTAAGAAAGCCAAAGGAATTTCCTAAGGCTTAACTTCTCATGGTAATATAATATCAGAGGTGTCTTTAATTGTGTGACAAGTTATGTGTGTGATGAGCTCAACTGGTCGAGCTTGCTTACATAATCGAGGTCACGCAACACAACCAGGTATCCACGGCATGTCATCGTCTTCTTGTAATCTCTTTCCACATGTGACTTTTGACTTCTAGCATCTGGCTCACATTGCGTGTATGCACCTATGCATCTTAGCTCAAATTAAATCATATAATCCTTGTAAAATACTAAAATTCGCATTTTTAGGTATGTCAACAGTGGTAGCACAACACATCACTTTTGATGTGTGCACAGGAACTGCCGCACAACTTAGTCAAATTCATTGTTAGCAAGAACTTCAAGTGTCTAGTATCTTTTTCAAATGCTTTATCAGAATTTTTCAAATGTCGTCTTCTTCGCTTAGACCATCATCGTCAACTTCACTACCACACCCTTCTTCATCTAGGCCAGTTTCATCGAGATTGACGCCTTCAAACACATAGTCATTAGAATCAGTGCGATCTTCAAGACCTTCATCGTCTAACTTGTCTAAGCCTTCTTTATTCAAGTCTATAAGGTGACCAATCTCTTCCTCTAAATGTATCTTTCCTCTGGCAAAGTAGGGAATAATCCTAAATGTGCCAACTTTATTTTGCCACACCGATCCATCCAGTTCACATACAATGTATGAGCCACCTTTTGAACGGCATATGACTATGACAGGGCCCAAATACCTTGGTCTCATTTTTCTACTCATGGAACTTTTGATCACTGAATTCCTAACAAGAACCAAATCTCTGGGTCCGTAAATTCTGTCATCAATTTTATTTCTATGGTCTTTCTCATACTTTGTGAGATGAGCCTGCTTTTCAGCAGATACACGCATGTGCATGTCAGCTACATGAACTCTAGGTTTAGCCAGAGCTCTTGCTCTGTACCCAATTAATTCTTCAGTAGTTAACATTTGATCAGGTAATTTTACAAGCCAAGTAGCTTCCCATACATCAAGCGGTAAAATTGGGTGCATGCCTGTAACCATAAAGAAAGGGGAACAGCCAAATCTCTTTCGGACTGTTACTCTGTCTGCCCACATAACTTGCCAAAAAAACCAATACCATTTTGAAATATTATGCGGTCCACAGCACTTGGATAACATTTGTGTCACATCCCAATGTGGTCTCTCAATTCTTCCATTTGCTTTAGAATTATGCGCAGATATTCGAATCCCTTTAATTCCATATTTTTGCTCCAACCATTTCACAGCTGCAATGAAGACTGCTCCATTGTCTGTTACAATTTCAGACAAGCATCCCCATCTGCATATTATTTCTTCAAATAGCCACATAGCAACAGTTTGAGCTGTTTCCTTTCTAAGTGGTCTTCCTTCCATCCAACTCGATAGTGCACATCTCCCATGTACAATATATTTACAACCATTAGAAGCAGGCGTCATGTGAACCATGTCAGCATGCAGTATTTGAAATATTGAAGGCGTATGTGTGACTGTCGGAGGAATTTCTATAATTCTCTTTGACCTTTCTTGGCAACGATGGCATGTTTTCATGTACCAAGTAACGTCGTGTTCAATGTCTGGCCACCAGAATCTTTCTCCCAACATATTTTTCATAGCATAGGCCCCTCTATGTCCAAGACTAT
>Ga0307507_10013155_pt1 | contig 10098 bp, 12 predicted proteins | sample 7_EM_MG_FD_207223 | JGI IMG/M metagenome (GOLD analysis project Ga0307507, IMG submission 207223) | Populus trichocarpa ectomycorrhiza microbial communities from riparian zone in the Pacific Northwest, United States - 7_EM | ecosystem: Host-associated > Plants > Roots > Unclassified | place... | reverse complement strand
GCTCCCAAACTCCTATATTAGACTCAAATTCAACTATCCAGTATATCGAGAGCCTACCTGTGAGGTTTAATTTAACCCAATCGGCGGGTGACCTAAGCAAGATATGTAGCTATTTGGGAAAAGAACCATCATTACACTACGGCATACCGGTACTACTAGTTAATCACTGCACCCCAACTCCTGACCAGGTCTTATAATAGTAAGCCAAAAGCAACTCCGTATAAGAGACACAGAGACTCGCAGGGCATACAGAGACACACCAAGTAGTTCGACCAAAAGTCCATCCATCATCAAACAAACCAAGTGTGCAAGCGCACTAATGAAAGCAATCACAGGCAGTCAGTCAATACCCCACGAAATCCCATTAACATCACCCCCGAATACACACCTCTCTCAGCACACATCTCATATGAAAACACCACTAACTTAAAACCCACCGGTTCTTTTTTTTTCCTCTCTATTCTCACTCACTTACTTATTAACCTATTATACTCGGAGTATAATATTAGTATTCCATTCCTAAGCCATCACCTTTCACTCCCTCCAGTCCCAAAAATCCTCATCTTATGATATCCCACTCCGCCCCCTACTCCTGCTCTCACCCCAGTTCTATGGACACACCCGCCCAGCAAAAATCCATCCAACTCCCCGACGCCACACCGATACCTCCTCCCAGAAACCTATTTCCGGGGGTACATTCTTACCACACCAAGGATTAACGTGTGGGTGAGTGAAGGGCCTGGCCCAGTCCATGAAGCTAGTTAGCTAGCCAGCTAGGCCCGAGTTCGAAACATATGATACTTATATCGATTTTTTCTTCTTCAAAAACCTGTATCAAAAACTCTTTGCTCAAACACCCAGGACAACAACTCTCCTACCGGTAATCTCCACAGCCACCGGAGTAAAGCGTTCAATCTCTTTATTGCTAGGTCCGGATGAAATACTCATCGTCTTCATGGCTTAGTTGGTTAAAGCGTCGGTCTCATAAACATGACCTGCTCTCAGAGGGGGACATCCGAAGGTCGCGAGTTCGACTCTCGCTGAGGACAGTTTACTTTTTTTTGTTAACCTGCCTGAGGGGGAAGTAGGGGGGCTGCTTATCGCATTTTTAGGCCGATATCTAACTTTGGTTTTTGGAGAAGTCAGGGTTTTTTTTTATCCCCACCATTTTAGAATTGTTAGGTGGTGGTGGTAATAGGAAACGTCTAGTTATGGTGGCTATTCACCGTCACCAACTATTGGCATGAATAATTCGGAAACTCGTCACGGTCTATTCCAACTACCGTTACTTCATAAAAACTACGAGAGAGCAATAAAAAAAGGAATCATCACTCCATGCAATCCAACTCTAGCAAGAAAATAATGCATCACCCAAACTTGCACCCATTTAAAAGAACACCTTTGCTAGTATACCAAGGTAAGCGATCAGCCATAAAAAAGACCCCCCCGCCCAATCCGTAAACCGAATCACTACAAAAACTCATTAGTATTCTCAAGACGACATGCGGAAAACGAAGAAAACTCACATGAGAAATATACTGAAAGCAACTAGTGACAACCCCCTGCCCACTTTCCTGTCTGAGCAACAAATCCTGAATCTTATCCAACCCCCCATTAGGCTCGTCGGACATATGATTCCAAGTACTCGTATCACCATAAAGCATCGCAGGCGCTTTGATGACCTGCCTCCAATTCTTGCATCTCTTACACTTGAAAGTGTCATGCGTATCGCTATTAGTATTGGGCTGGAAGTGGAACAACTGCTTCAACCCGTCCAGGCCGAAATGTCTTTCTACGTCTTCGACGCCGTCGACGACAGATGTGGAGAGCGACTGTTTGTGCGATTGGCGCTGGAAGATTTTCTCTTCAATGGTCCCCGTGGCGATGAAGCGGTAGACGAAACAGTCCTTTTTTTGGCCATCACGCCAGACTCGCGCTAAGGCTTGCTGATCTGCAGCTGGGTTCCAGTCTGGGTCGAAGAGGACGAGCCGGTTCGCGCCGATGAGATTGATGCCACAGCCTCCGGCTTTACTACTGAGAAGGAAGACAAACTCTTCGCCTTCGGGGTCATTAAATTTTGCGACCAGCTTCGTGCGTTTTGTGCTGTTCATTGTGCCGTCGAGTCTCAGGGCACCGTAGCTATGGGAGGGGTGAGTAATTGCTTGACAGAAAAACGTGGGGTAAACGGCGGCTTACCCTCTGGATCGGCAGAGCTTTTCAAATACATCTAGTGTTTGGGTATAATTGCTGATGAGGACGATCTTATCCTTTGTCTCCCGCTGGATTCTTGCCAACATCCTGTCCAGTACCATCATCTTGCCGGAATACCAAACTTTGACCTCTCTGTCTCTTCCTCGGGCATCTTTCGGAACATAATCTTCAGGGAACAGATTCTCACACCCAGGCAAATCCTCAGAGAGGTTGAGCAAATCGGGGTGATTGCATAGTTTCTTGAGCAGCCCAATAGCTTTCAGAGGTTGCGATCCTTTGCCCCTTAAGATAGATTTAATATCCGGAGACGTGATAAAATAATTGTAAAGGTCCGTCTGGAAGGGCGATAACTTGCAGAATACGACATGCTCGTACTTGACGGGCAGGTATTTCGACAAGAGATCATTGGTGCGCCGAATGATGAACTTAGTTACCAACTGGAGAAGTTCTGCAAGTCGTTCGTCTCCCTTCTTACGGTCTTCTTCAGATCCATCCGCGTCACGACCACGAAGAATAGGAATTTCGTATTGCTTCCTAAATTCATTGTGAGTACCTAGGAGATTAGGGTTCGCGAAATTTAGAAGAGAAAAGTATTCCGAAAGATCATTCTATAAAACATGTTCAGCTTATTACAGTCGGTTACTGAAATAATGGAAGTGACAAACCTGGATAGGAGTTCCCGACAAGATAATTCGTCGATCAACATTCAAAGTCATCAAGGCTTTATATGTTTGATTTTCTCGGTTTTTCAATCTGTGCCCCTCATCGGCGAGTAAAAGCCCAATCGGTATGTTGGCGAGGTCGGCGATATTTAGACGCAGGGATTCGTAACTGACAATCAGAACCGGCCGAACAACGCTCCTGCCGCTGGATATAGCCCATTGTTTGAGTTGTGCCTTAAGTTCTGCCTTCGAAGCTTTGCCGTCAATGGCGAAGGGATGGATCGCATCCTTACCGAGCCATTTCACCAGCTCGCTCTCCCAATTACCGACTAATGATGACGGACAAACAACTACGCATTTCTGTATCGTGGGTTTTCCGGGCTCAGGTGATTGCTTGAGCAGAGTCCACATCAAAGCGATACATTGGAGCTGGCGAAAGTATTAGCGTAAATGCCGTGTCTCTAATTTCTAGCATCTTACCGTCTTGCCTAGACCCATCTCGTCCGCCATAATACATCCACTTGCTGCAGCATCCGTCATACCTGTAACGCACCTGTACATGAACTATGGAAGCAAAATGTCAGCATCCACTTGAAAGGCGCAGCACAACAATCCCAAGCATACCTTGACACCCTCAACCTGATGGGGCCTCAAAACTTTTGACAATCTTGGGTCAATGACCACGGGAACTTTGGGAATTTCCTCTTTATCCCCCTTGTTCAAACCTAATATCTCGGCCAAGCTCTTGTGCATTCCCGGCACAGGCTTCTCCTCAATCTTCACCTCACCATTCTCTTCAGTGATCTCAACCTTCTTGTCATCAACCGTAGGGTCATAAAGGACAATCGCAAACTCGCCACTAGGGTCATGTAGCGGTTTGGCGATAAAATTGACACTCTTCCTCATCCCCAGCGCCGGAGCAGGTCTAAACGGATTCCATGCACCAGCATCTTTATTCACGAGCGGTACTGCAAATCGTTGTCTAAACACAGCCTCCTTGTCCTTCGCTCTGAACACGGGGAAATTCTTCATCACGTCCAAATTACCCAAAACAATTCTCTTCTCCTCATCCTTGACAAACTCTCCATCGTCATCGCCACAGTCAGCACCGGCATAAGAACCGACTTTGCGTCGTTTGCGAGGAGGTAAAACCGTCTTCCGTATCGATGGGGCAGATGCAGGTGTTTTAAAGGGCTTGACAAGCTTGGAGAGCGTATCAGGGCCAGCACTGCTATAGAGCCGACCGGGCAGAGTTCGTTTAGGGGTCACGGTATTTTGGTCGGCGAGGATAGCTGCGGCCTTTGGACGATGCATTGTTGCTTGTCAGAGAAAGCAGCACTGTGTATTTGCTTGTTAGTTGGGCAGTTCTCGTGTTCTTGCAACGTGTTGTGGGTAAACGCGTTGAAGGAGGGGTTAATGGATGCTCAGGCGTGGGAGGGAGACGCGTCGTGACCGTTGATCGCGGAGATTGGTGGCGGAGTCACGGGTCAATACGGTATGGGTATGATATGACACATCGTAGCGCCAAATGAGATCACTTGAAGGGGACCCGTAATAACCCTAACCTACCGGTATCCCCTCTAACGTGCCGTAATTCCCACCAAAAAGACAACAATTAGGCAGTGGATGCATACCGGTATTCCTCTGCCGAAGGAAGAAAGAAGAAAACGAACAAAAGGCCCTACGATGACTGCGTGTTTGACAGATAGGAAGAGCTACCGATAGCTCTAGGGACCTTAGCTTTTGGATTACCTCGAATTCCTTAGCAAAGATTTCGTGCCTTCTCGCACTTGCTCTTAGTCTTAGGCACGCTAGGACAGCAGCACCACGTTATACCGGTAGTCATTGTAGATTCTTCCTAGGGAAAGGACATGCAATTACAGTACAGTAAGGTACAGTGCGGCAAATCCCTAGATTGGTGCAATGGGATAGGATTCAATTTTTTGTTTTCCCGGAAACAATACGGGTATGAGGAGGAGGCTGACTACCGTCTCAAGAATGTTTCAGGGGTGTCAGGGTAAGGATTCAGAGTCAGAATTCCTATGATAGCAAGTTGCAGTAACCGAGTGATTTCAAGTGATGGACTCTGGCTCATACCCAAGCCCAGAAACAATTACGGTAGAATCATAGGGAATGCTGACGAATGGGGAGTATGATACCGGTATAACTTCTCTCCAAATCCCCCACCCTAGAGAAAGTACTTACAGGTAAGGCCTGTGCGAACGTTCAATTCCATGAATGAGAGGTACCGGTACTGTGCTCTATTGTAATACGGTGCGGTACGCTTAATGCAGAGCCTTTGCCGCAGCAGCGGTATACTCGAGTATGGGGATAGTTGCATGCTTGCCTCGGCGGTTCCCATACCGGTACGCAGGAGATAAGAAGCAAAGCCTCACCCATGAGCCCTTCACTTACTGGTGGCAGCAAAAACTAACTTGTGATGAGGCTCCGCTGATCGGACCAATACTGTATCGTACTGGCGGACACCGGAACAATACCGACGGGCATTTTGGAAAGCAGAAAACTGAGTTTCTTTTACTAAACTTGATCAAAATCGACTCCCCCGCTGACTAGCATTTTTGAGCATACATCGGTTCTCGGAAGCATTTGTTTCCCGCTTCGAGGGATCGCCCGCATAACGCAAGAACAACTCACCAGTCGTTGCTTGGCGAGCTGGAGAAGAGCGACTTCTCCAATCTTAAAAAAGGTTTTTTCTCATCGCCCGAAAAATCATCGAGATATTTACCGACCGGGGAAGGTCATTGAGCTCCTATGAGTTCTAATCCGTTCAGAAAGAGGGCTTCGGCCGAACGCACCCGAACATCGCAGGATGATCCGACTCCGAGGCAAGAACCACAAACTCTTACGACATCGCCGAACCGCAGCAGAGCGAGCTCATGGGAAGGTATAATATATCTGAGACCTCCCACTTCCTCTAGGTGATAGGGGGAAGAAGCTTCCGGCTGACTCGGTGTGCTTGTGCATAGTCGTCGACATACCGCCGCCTTCACCGGCTCCCCAGAAACGAAGCCCTCCTCCGCGACCGCCTTCGAGAAATAGAAGATCCTGCATCCCTCCGCCAGAGGCCATAGCAGACCCGTTTAATCCTACTACTGAATCTCCGGTGTCTTCAGACTTCGGAGGTGATGATGGTAATGATGTATTTACTCAGGGTAGGACTGCTACTTATCTTCGACTCTGCTTAGCGCTAATATATCTCGGCAGAACCAACTGAGCTTGGCCGTCCGGGAACAACCAGCTTTCCTAGTGCTGGAAGCGATGGGGGATACTCAGTGGCTAAGTCTGGACGACAATCGTTAGACGCAGACGCCTTCAAACGACTAATGCTCACGGGCCAAAGTTCGCTCTCTGCACCCCCGACACCGGGGGCTGGCCTGACTCCTCTAGTTGCTGCACCGGATAGTTCTACAGACACAAGCAGTACTTCTCGACAGTCTATCTTCGATCCAATACCGGAAGCAGCAGATGGGCTTCCGGATGAGACACCCAGGACTAGCAATGAGTTAGACGAGGGGGAAGAACGGCGTCAGTCCAAGGAGCGGACTCCTAAGCCGAAACCTCCACCACCGAGGACGCGGAATAGGAGCGGCGGAAGATCCCCAGCCTCCCCACCCCCTTCAACAGCCGATATCCCCAGCCTAACACCACCTCGGCCTCCATCTCTACACTCCATATCATCGGAGAGATCGCTGCCACCACCACCACCACTGCCGCCGGTGGGTTCAACTAGTCCCATTTTAAACGAGACCGTGTCACCGCCATCTCCTGCGGCATCCATCATCTCAAAGAAAATAGCCCCTTCTCCACCACTTTCTCGTCGTCACTCCGTTCAATCAAATACTAATCCCCTTCGCTCAAGCACACCCGCGGGAGGCGCTAATACTTCTAAAATGAAGCCTCCCCCACCCCCGATCCGTCGGCACAAGAGCACAAATTCAAGGGCTTCTACAGTCCCTCTATCTGCCTTATCAGTCCCTCCACCACCCCCACCGCCTCCATCAAGGCGGAGCAGAAGCTCTACAGCGAATTCATATGAAAGCGCAGAAGAGCCCCCAACCACCCCTCCCGCGAAATCTTCACCCCTAGCTACGGCACCAGCAATACCAATAGTTCAAGGAACGGAAACGGATATCTTGATTGATCTAGAAAAGTTACAAAGAGAGGTAGATGAGTTACGGGGTAAGTATGAAGGGAGGGGCGCTGGCCCGGCGGTGTCAACTTGATACATACATACATATTATCACAGCATGCGTGCTGGACGCGTTTCTTTTGCTTATTTTTTGGGGCGGAGTTTGATTGGTGGAGGGTGGATTGAGTGGCCCTTGCTTTTACTTTCTTAGAATTGAACTTTTTTTCGGGCAAAAAGGAGGGAAAGACCTGAGGAATGGACTTGTTTATTTGGGGGTATACTTGTCCGCACTGCAACTTAATAGTGGATATGAATTTTAATGATCTATCCTGTTTATGTTTTTGTGAATAAATGATCGGCTACCAGTTGCTTGGCTTGTTTGCGGGATATCAATTTGCATGTCGTCTGGTCGCAAGGTCTGGTGTTGATTGAGTAGCAGCAGCAACAGTGGTAGCTTCGGTTTCTCAATCACAATAAATACCCCGCTACCGGTACTGTATGCTTAAAACCATGGACGGGATTGCCGAACTGTATATCCAGCTAGTTTGATACTAGTCTTGGAGCCTAGGTCGCTGTGACGGGTCTTCAATCTATCCTCCACAGACAATTTTTCAAGGATCATACGGCTACTGGTAGACTCCGCTCAAGTAGAGTAACTTTAGTCTAGGTGGCCTTCACTTAATATACTTGAGCACATACGGTAGGGCTCTATATAAAACTTCAAACCCCTGGAACCAGATGCTAACGCCACAGAACAACAGCCACACACGCATCAGACTTTTCGGTCTGGTTCCCAATCCTTGGTATTCTAGCCACAATATTTCCTTCCTTCGAATCCGGTAAGCATGTCATTAAACACTTCCCAACAGCAGCCACTATGCTTTCACTTCGACCCGCAGCCAGGCGCATCCTCTCACGATCCTTCCAAACATGTCGTTATTCCTCCTCAACCCCAAATTTCCCTCGGACGATATCCTCCCTCCTTCATTCCCCTCTCTCCGATGAAAAAGCAGCTGAGACAGTTACCGTTACTGGCTGGGTCCGTTCGGTCCGGCGAATGAAGAATGTTTCGTTCGCTCATATCTCAGATGGCTCGACGATACATCCATTGCAAGCTGTGCTGACGAAGGAGCAATCGGAGAATTTGTCAATGGGAGCCAGTGTTAAGATAATGGGGGAATGGAAAGAGTCTATTGGGGGGAAGGGGCAGCAGAGCAGAGAGTTGTTGGCGGAGAAGGTAGAAGTTTTGGGGGAGGCGAATCCTCTGGTATCATTCCCTTATCCGCTATTGATTTGTCGTAATGTTTAAAACCTGATGTGTCTTTTTTTTCTTTTGTGTGTGTTGGTGAAAAGTCATATCCTCTGCAAAAAAAGTATCAGACTCCGGAGTTCTTGAGAACACTATTACATCTTCGACCAAGAATACCGGCGAATACGAACTTACTACACTTAAGATCTAATATAATCTCGACACTCACTGCCTTTTTCGTGGAACGCTCATTCATCCAATGCCACACGCCAATAATTACTCCCTCAGACTGCGAAGGTGCTGGGGAAGTTTTCACAATCACTCGTCCGGAAAACTTCTTTGGGGCACCCAAATACCTCACCGTCTCTAGCCAATTATATCTTGAAGCGCTCACAGCAGCGGTCCCTAAGGTATGGACCCTGAGTCCGGCCTTCCGCGCAGAAAAGAGCGACACGGCTAGACACCTGAGCGAGTTCTACATGCTGGAAGTCGAAATTGCGTTTGTCGATACTTTAGACCCGTTACTAGCGCTAATAGAGGACATGGTGGAGACGCTTGTTCGAAGCATTAGCACTTCTCGCCTGGGCAAGGAAACCTTATCCACAGTGGGTGATGAAGATAAAGCGAGAGAGCTCGAGGAGCGCTGGAAGGGTTTATTAGAACGCCCTTGGTCTAGGATAACCTACACCGAAGCAATATCAAGACTAAGCTCAGCGGTAGAGCAGAAAGAAGTGCAATTCGTTTCTCCCCCGGTTTGGGGTGCTCCATTACAAGCCGAGCACGAGCGCTTCCTTGCACAGACAGTGTTCAATGGGCCGGTTTTCGTGACAGATTACCCGAAGAGCCTGAAGCCTTTCTATATGCTCCCCTCTGCTGGCACTACCCCCACACCGGAAGGAGGAGAAACAGTAGCTTGCTTTGATCTGCTCGTGCCCGCTGTAGGCGAGCTTATCGGGGGCTCACTGAGGGAACATAGATACGACGAGTTGCTGGCAGAGATGCAGAGGCGTGGCATGGCGGTCGGGGACGGAGATGAGGACGAAGGGAGCTTAAGATGGTATTTGGAACTTCGGAAATGGGGGAGTATTAAACATGGTGGGTTTGGACTGGGGTTTGATCGGCTGCTGTGCTATTTGGCTGGTGTGGAGAATATTAGGGAAGCTGTGGCTTTCCCAAGGTGGGTCGGGAGGTGCGATTGTTAGCCGGTGAGTGGTTTATGCTATAAGAGAGGAAGAAGGGCAGCTACGGTCGAACGCTGGCGGCTGTCTTAGAGTGCGGTGTGATTTGAAGGTTCATATGCGAAAGTATGATTGCACTCTCTGAATGCTTTGATATCCCCACACTATAATTCGGTGGCTCTAGGCGGTAAATGAAAACATGTGAAATTCTGGGGTCTGTTGAGGCTCAGTATCATACTGTAAACTGTGCTATGCATTCATTCGATCTGTTTTCCAGCTCTAGCAACCTAGCTCCAAGGTAACATCAAGGGCACGATAGTAGAGCTAGCCAAGGATCACTCAAACTGATACCTCCTAGCAAACCAAGCATCCCAATAGATAACCCAACCCATTACATCCAACCCACAGCACCTACCAGCCCAAGCGTCCATCGTAACTTGGCATCTCGCAAGCTTGCCCACCGCAGGCACATCACGACCCATCACTCGCAGTAACTGTGAATGTGTGTATCCCTGAGTAAGATGAAAAGAAACTTGATGCTCAAATAAAAGGGATAAGAGGTACTAATATACTACATTGATTGAGCAGTCACACTGAACACTGTGTCCTATATCATATAGGCCACCTTTCTAACATGACGTAGTAGTG
>Ga0307507_10013154_pt1 | contig 10098 bp, 10 predicted proteins | sample 7_EM_MG_FD_207223 | JGI IMG/M metagenome (GOLD analysis project Ga0307507, IMG submission 207223) | Populus trichocarpa ectomycorrhiza microbial communities from riparian zone in the Pacific Northwest, United States - 7_EM | ecosystem: Host-associated > Plants > Roots > Unclassified | place... | reverse complement strand
CGACGTCGAAGCGTTTTTAAAAAAGACTGCTATTGCATACCGCCAAAATTTAGTATGCAATAGCAGTCTTTTTTAAAAACGCTTCGACATCGCGAGTACCGTACTGTCAATGCGTCCGGGTTCTCTGGCGTTCTTTTGGTGGTTATGGCAATTTCGAAGGACAGGCTTGATGAACGGATTCCAGAAAGTGATAAGGCTCGATGAAAAAGTGATCAAACTGAATTATTTCCGGGGTGCGGTGGTGATGGTTTTCTCTGATCCGCTTTTTCCCCTTACAAGTACTCGAGTAAGTACAAAGATTTGCTCTACTCGTATGCTAAGCTAGTAGAGTGACGGTATGAAACATTCACAATAGTTTGCGTGCTGCTGCGTAGTTTTCCCCATGGCCATCCACGTGACCGACAGCACGCTACTTGCCCCAATGCTCGTGTTAACTTAAACTCAATGCAGCTTAGTGTGGCGCTCGGGTGATTACAATTGCGCAACCCAATGGCCGATTTATCCTACCGAGGAGAGGGTCTTTCCGGTAACGGGGTCGGCGCGCGATAAGATACAGGCGGTAGACCACTTTGCCAAAGTCTCCGGAAATACCGTAAAAACTCTTGCGATTCGCTAGCGTCAAATACCTCTGCAAATCGCGGCACCAGCCCCAAGTGGGTTTAGCTGGGCAAGCTGACACAATTGCGAGCATAACATTTGACTCAGGCTATACTATGCTGGGAGGGCACTAATACTTCTTAAGGGCTTTTGTCTCTGAATCCAGAGATTAGCGAGCTAACGGAGCTACCGGAGATAGCGAATTTCAAGAGTTTTTACGGGTATCTTGGTCCCTGCGCAGCAGAGTCCTTTGGCCCATATTTTTTATTCGAAAAATAACAAATTTCGAGTCGCCACCCCATTCAAATTATGTCCGTTCACACCAAGAAACTAGAAATTTCAACTCAGAATGTAGTAAAAAAATAAGTGCCAAATGACTAGTCTCGTGGTGCCTCTGGTGAAAACTGTGCTAGAGCCGGGGACATTCGCAGAATCCACCGCCGGTATTAGATCACCCTTCATCTGCATTCGGGGCTTCACGCCCGAGTCGAGGAGAGCTGTAGTATCCGAGTCCCCACTTGAGGAAGAGACATCGATTAGCTCCCCGGGCCATGAATTCCATTGGTCGGGTCAATATTGAGTTGCCGAAAACCATATCTCAATGAGCCTAGCTTGGGATTATTAAAGGTCGAAATGCGCACTAGTAGGCGGTGAAATTCGGAATGAGCTAAGGGATTGGATTATCAGGAAATCGCCGCAGGACCCGCGGTGCCGGTGGTTATGCACTCCAAAAGTATAGGGAGATATCAGCCCGTCCGGGAAAAGAAAAGTCGGGATCTCTAGATACTTTTGAAGGGGAAAGTCTGATAGGTTTCCGGTGCCGGGAGTATGGTCTTCAATAGGGGCGGGAGCAGGGAGGGGGAAAAAAGTGAATTCACCAAAGCAGGGTGACAAGAAATTACATGCTACCTCCTATTCCTCACCGCCGTTTTCATCATTCTCAGATGTTCTCACCCGTACCATACATATCCAACGTTGTAGTTAGTACGAAACAACCCACCGCCAACAAACAAACTCGTGTGAAATGTAAGCTAGCCCCTTGGAAATGTCTGAAGAGGTGAGAAGCAGGCTTATATCACTTTTTTTTACTGATATACCCTTAATACGCCTATCCAAAGTTCATTTACCCACAACCCTTCTAACTCCAGTCCCTCAGCATATAGAAAAAGAAAAAAAACTCCTAGACATAAGTAGTACGACCCCAACCAATCCCAAAATCCCATAACTCAGAAAGTTCTTTTCGACCTCGTAAGCCCAAGTTTTCATACCGCTTTATGACCCTGTCCTTTATGATGCTCTATCTACTTCGCCGGCCCCTATATATCCTCCACTTCCGTCACTAGTAACGTTTCCTTAGCTTGTTCCACTTTTGCATCTCGCAGTGGGAATTCTGTGCGAGCCTGGCGTCCCGTCTGAGATTTCGATCCCCCCCAAACGAGGGCTTTGGCCAACGTTAGGATTCTGGCTAGGATTTTAAACAGCACCAGAATTCCGATCGAGATTCCGGCGAGCTTTAAAATTGTGGGCAGGATTCCAACCACAATTAGGGCTCCGGCTAGAACTATAACTAGTATTAGAGACTCGAGTGGTGATAAGATTGTGTAATGAATTGATGGCGGTGCCGTTTCTGCCCCCATGGTCTCTCCCGTTGCAGGTCCCGGGCGCCGATCTCCAGGAGCCCTTATACGCCCTCCCCTGGGCGTGTTCTGCCAGGCGATTCGTTCCTGGGGTATATTGGAGACTATTTCCCCAGCGGGTGTCAGATGTGGATAGATAGATTGTGGGAAGTCTAGAATTCAGGATTGAGGATTTATTGTCAGCAACGCATCACTCACACGTAGGGGGAGTTTGGTATTTGGGGTCTCACATTGGGGACATGTTGGTGGATTATGGTAGATTTGCTTATTTCCCTGTGCCTTAAGGCCCTTTGAATTAGTGGTTTGGATATCGTAGGTCATCGGTTCAGATTCCAGGAGCGCCAAGTGGATTGCCGAGCTCTCGGCAGAGGCTGCATCTGCTTGTGTTATTATTGAACTGTCAATTGTAGCTTCGGGGGAGAAAGCTCACCCCCCCCTTGCAATCTTGGGTTCCCTTCTGAATCTACATATCCGGTCATGCACCTAGCGTCATCCGCTGTAGCTGGGCCCCCTTTGTTTCTTCTTTTCTCCTGTCCGTCATGTGGAACTGGTGTATTTTTGAGCTTCCTGCCTGGGGTGGTCTCACCCCGACTTAGTGGCATCCGACCCTCATCTCCTCCACTATTTTCATTGCCACCTATAAGGCCCGCCAACCACGCATGGTTCAATGCGTCCGCCGCCGTCGGGCGATCACCGGGTTGTATTGAGAGCATAGACTTGAGTAGAGAGGTTCCGGTATCGTTGGTTGGGGTTGGAAGCAGTCTTAATTTTTCTTCGAGAAAGGGCTGTTTTCGGACCAAGTAACATGAGACTTGATGTCCTGAGACGAATAACTTTATACCTCCAAGTAACTCATATATCACACATCCAAGTGACCAAATGTCAACAGAATTCGTATAGATCGAGGTCTCACTATTGCTGTCCAATCCCTGAACCTCGGGAGCTCCGTACAATGGTGTTGACACTTGGGTGTGAAGGGTTGTGGTAGCCGGAGCTTGGATCCATTTCGACGCTCCGAAATCCCCGAGTTTGACCCACACAGGAGACATAGAAACTACAAATATGTTCTATGTTTACGTCAATATTCTAACCAAGAAGTTTTTAATAGTAAAGATAATACCTCTGGCTTTACATCCCGATGAGTAACCCCCTCTTGGTGCATTACTTTAAGACCCTCGAGTATCTGCCTTGAAATATTTTGAACGGTTTCTTGCGATAGTGGTCTATCGATATGCTTGGTAAGATCGCCTTCCTGAAAATATTCCATTGCAATGTACAGAGTCTCGGGCTCCTCGAACGATCCCAGGAACTCAACAAATAATGAGGGATGCTAAAACCACTGACCATTAGAACACAAGACAATCCCGTAGGGGCAGTAAACTAGACCGATTTCCACAGGGGCGAGAACACAAACCTTCGCCAATTTGGCCATCACAAGATGCTCCCTAGAATAATCAAGCGGGAAGGCTAGCCTCTTATCAATAGCCTTTACCGCGCGGTAGTGGCCTGTAGCCTTCTGGATCTGCTTATAGACAACACCAAAACCTCCTCTCCCGAGTTCCCCACAATTGCTCCACCCCGCCTTCATTGTCTCATCGTTATTTTTCACTTTCTCCACATATTTTGTCTGCTTAACATGATCCTGGAAGAATTCGGTTTCCAGTCTAGGTAGTGCGGCAGAACAAGATTGAGCCTCGTCTACTTTTCGAGTTTGCAGCTCTTCGAATGTTGATCCCATTTCGTATTTGGCGAGAAATTTGAAATGCAGGACCAGACTTAGTGTGGGTAGTGAGAAGATCGAAGTGAAAATTTGTCAATGGAGCGAAGAGTTACGAGTTTAGCGAAAGAGATGGATGGTGTTGGTACGGCACCGGTAACGCTGGGTGCTAGTAAAATAAAATACAAAATAAGAAAAATGTCCGTTGTGCCAAGTTAAAGTAATTATCTGCAGTGAGGAAAGGGAAAAATGAGAAGAAAGTTTGAGAGCACCGTTCATAGCGGAAGGGATTAGTGACATTAGTACGGCACTGGTAACGCTGAGAGCTAGTCAAGTAATTATCTACAGTTTTAAGAAGGGTGACCATTTTATCGAACCACGCTACTCAGGATGCGCGGCCGTTGCCGATGCCTGGACACAACCACGGTCCACGTGAACTATGTGGCGTAACAGAGTGGTTCAATCTGTGCGTTTTCATGGACCCCCCCCTGGAATACCGGGCTTGTATCCCTTTTGGTGAGGGACTATGATTCGCTGGAGCCCCTCCCGTGAGGATTTCATGCGGCTCATGGTTAGGGTTTCGGTTTTTCCACTATGCTGGCAAATCATTGAGTGCACCCGCTCTGCACGTCGACCAGCTGGGGAACGTGGATAGCCCTGGGATTAGACTTGTCCCAATATTTGTGCTAAACTCAGTGCCGCTCAGTGTGATGCGGAGTAATTGGCAGCCCGATGGTCGATTTATTCTACCGAGAAGAGGGTTTTCACGGTAACAGGGTCGGCTCGCGATAAGATACGGACGCCAGCCCGCTTTGCCAAATCCCCGGAAATCTCTTTATCTTTGCGCAGCAGAGTCATTTGGCACATATCGTATGTACCAGTATTTTTTATTACCCGAAAATTGACAAATTTCGAGTCGCTACCCCATACAAATTATATTCGCTATTTACTGACACCGCATGAATTCAACCGATAGAGTCTTGATAGACTTATCCGATGTCTATTTACCCACTACCTTTCTAACTCCAGTTCCTCAGCATAAAAACATAACTCCCGCCGCCGAAATTTATATAAAAACTCCTCCTAGACATAAACAGTACGATCCCAGCCAATCCCAAAATCCCATCACCCAGCTAATTCTTTTTGACGTCGTAAGCCCAAATTTTCATACCGTTTCATGACCCTCTCCTTCATGATGCTCTATCTACCTCGCCTGTTCCTATATATCCCCTACTGCCGTCGCTAGTAACGTTTCCTTCCCCTGATCGATTTTTGCATCCAGTCTGAGATTTTGATTCCCCCCAAGTGAGGGCTTTGGCCAGTGTTAGGACTCTGGCTAGGATTTTAAACAGCACCAAGATTCCGATCGGGATTCCGGCCAGCAGTAGAATTTTGGGCCAGGTTCCAGCCACCATTAGGGCTCCTACTAGCATTACAACTAGTATTAGGGCCTCGCCCGGCGTTAGGATTGTGTAATTAATTGCTTTCGGGCCCCAGGAATGAGAGGCCGGGAAACCGTGAGGCATCATTTCGGGTGTCTGGTGCTCCGTCTGGACTGGCGAGTTCTCAATAGAGGCTAGATCCCATGGTGCTATCATAGGGGGATTGATTCCAGGTTTCGGGATTGTAGGACTACTACCCCCGTGCGACCCGGCATTCGTCCCTAAAGCCACACCACCTAGGGTGCATCTTGTATCGTCCTGGATAATTGGGTTTCTTTCGCTTCTTATTTTCTTCGGTCTAACATATGCAGCGAATCTGTTTTCGCTCTTCCTGTCCCGGGTGCTCTCTTCCCAATTGTTCGCCGTCTTATCTCGATCGCCTCGGCTATCTTCACTGCCACCCATAAAACCCTCCAACCATGCATGATTCAGTGCCCCAACTGCGGTAGGGCGATCCTCGGGGGGCATCACGAGCATGGACTTTACTAACGAGATTCCGACGTCGTCTGTTGGGGGTGATAAGCTCCTTAGCCTGTCTTCGGGAAAGGGACATTTCCCAAAAAAGTAACAGGATATTTGAAACTCCGAGACAAATAACCTTTCCCCAACGAGTAACTCGTATATCACACATCCGAGTGACCAAATGTCAACTGAGTTTGTATATTCTGAGGTTTCGCTATTGGAGTCCAACCCCAGAACCTCAGGAGCACCGTAGAGTGGAGTTGACACTGGGGTATGAGAGGTTGTTGCAGCAGGATCCTGAATCTGTTTCGACACTCCGAAATCTCCTAGTTTGACCCACACGGGAGACATTGAAACTACGAAAATATTCTATACATTCGTCAGTATTTTGCCATGCGATATATTCAAGCGATGCATTTGGTAGTAAGAATCATACTGCAGGTTTTAGATCTCGATGAGCTATCCCTTGTTGATGCATCACTTTGAGACCTCCGAGTATCTGCTTGGAAATATTTTGAACTGTTTCTTGTGGTAGTGGTCTGCCGATGTGCTTGGTGAGATCGCCTTCCTTGAGATATTCCATTGCAATATATAGAGTCTCAAGCTCCTCGTACCATCCTAGGAACTCTACAAATAACGATGGACGCTATAGTAACGATTAGACAACAAATATTTCATGTAGGAGTGGAAACTGGGGTAAATTCCTTCGGAGTGAGACTACAAACCTTTGCCAATATGGCCCTCACAAGTAGCTCCCTAGAATAATCGAGTTTGAGGGGTATCCTCTTATGAATGCTCTTTACTGCGCGATAACGACCTATAATTTTCTCCATCTGCCTATGGACGACACCGAAACCTCCCCTCCCGAGTTCCCCACAATTGCTCCATTCCTCTTTCACTTTCTCATATCTATTCTTCCTTTCTCTCAGACAATTCGTGTGTCTGACATAGTCGGGAAAGAATTCGGTTTCGAGTTTATGCCGCGCAATCAAATTGGATTGAGCCTCGTCCATTTTCCGGGTTTGCAGCTCTTCAAATCTAGATCCCATTTTGGAATTGGTGAGAAGAGTTGAAATGCAGGGCCAGAATTAGTGTGGGCAGTGAGAAGATCAAGGTGAGAATTTGTCAACAAAGCGAAGAGTTGCGAGTTTAAGGGAAGAGATGGATGATATTGGTAAGGCACCGGTAATGCTGGGAGCTACTTGTAGTAAAATAAAATCGGGGGTAAGAAAATGTCCGTTGTGCCGAGTTGTGGGGAGAAATCTGAGACACCGTTCATTGCCGTACAGTTATCGTCGGTGAGCCGAGATTGTGTGGACATTAATAGTGTTTTTCCTAAAGAGTAAGGAAACAGAAAAGGAAAAAGAAAAACCCGGCACTTGTAGCAGGGATTGTGTGGGGTGCCGATGTTTTATTTGATTTATTTTTCCTATTACCCAAGGGGGACCGCGCTACAATTTCGCAAAACGCCGGCCCGTCACTCAATTCCCGGTTTGACTGTGCTTCGTCGCGGAGACCGAGACATGTTCATAAGACAAGCTGGTTAGCTTCGGTAACCGGGTAATGCCTTTATCTCCTGGACTGGCAAGACATTGAAAATATCGTGCAACCCCTGCTAATTTTTGAGACAATGGTTAATACGCAACGTTTTATTAATGATTCAAGTCTTGCAGACGTGTAGACTTCGGAACACAGCTAATATTAGCCCCATGACCACACTTACGCTGGTATCACTAAGAAATACTGAGGTTGGGGTCTTTATGGCCCCTTTGTCCTCTATTTTTCCAAGTCTGACAGGGGTAGCACGAAATTTTCAATGTCTTGCTAGTCTAGGAGATGCCGCACTCTCTCCTTTTTATTTATTTCTCGTATTTCTTCTATCTTTCCTCACCCACGCAGACCCTACAAAAAAAAAATTTCAAACGAGAATTATAGAGAGTAAACCAAAAACAGAACTAAATCCCAGATTCATAACATTTCCCATAGTTCCGCTCTCTCACTTCGAATTTGAAGCATTAGTTTCTTCGCTTCTTCGAACGAGGCAAAAAAGTACTACCGGTACCCGTTAAGACCCTTGCGGAAAGCGAGTTAATAAGATCTAACATTGCTAATCGGCCTATACCGTTCCGGAAAAGCGCTACGGTAATCGTTAAGAGCTTTTGTCTTTGACTGAGAAATCTTTTCAGTACTATGCATTCTACCGGTAGTGCATACAAGTACTTTTCCGATATCGACGGGCACCAAAATTATGCGACCGTGAGCACGGCACCCCAACCCACCACAGCATATGAAATGAGAACAACAATATTGATAATAATAATAATAAAATCAATAGAAAGTTCATGCCTGGTACACCACTCACCTTACATCATTGAGCACAAGTCGCAACGCTGGCTACCGTGCTCACGGTCACGTAATTAAGGTTTCACATTACAACAAAAAGCAAACTATTTCCACTATCAGCAGCAGTTTCTTTATTTTTCCAATAACCCAAATAATTTTTGAAAAAATTATAAAAAAAATTAAGGAAAGAATAGCTCAAAGCTTCCAAGTTTTTTTCCCGGTTTTTTCCACAATTTTCAATTCTAAATTAAGATCTATGGTGAAGCTTAGTGATTTTATTAGAATTCTTGGCATAAATTACTACTCAAGACAGACCCCTTTTAAGTGAGGACAGACTTGCCACATTTCCTAGCTGATGGCACAAGTATCCGAAAGGTTTGCTGCCAAGTGCATGGTATTGAAAAGGTTCCCCCATTTTTAGCTATCTCATACAGCCCAAAGGATAGTACTGGGCCCGTGCACACCTGTCAAGGAGGGTCCTGGAGGGCGGCGGGGGGGCACCCAGTCAATCATAGCACCTCACAATTATCCGGCCTAGGAGACAAAAGTAGTATCTGTGAGGGTCCTGTAAAATATCTTGCGATTCGTTGGCCATCTCCTTCAGCTCGCTAATCTCCTCACTCAAAAATGGTTCCAGGCACGCTAAGCCTGTCCTAGAATGATTCGAGCTTTGTGATTTGCCAAGGATATTTAGACTCGCTAGAAGTGTTGAGTCATTTGAGCCCTTACCGTTAATAAACTACTTGTACAAAGGCCTATTCTGGCAACAGAGCTCCCTCACGATACCGGGATGTGAAGTGCGCTACGGCAGCTAGCTTTGATGCAGTGATAGGGGGAGCTTCTCTTACCCCTCCGTGACGGAGCAGACCCCCACCCGAGATGGCTTGGGTGGGAGAGAACCTGTCTACCGGTATTGGACAATAATCTTATGGTGTATCATATTTCCACCGCCCGACTGCCGTGTCTCGGAGGTTCCCCGCCCCCCCTCTACCGGTACTCGAGTGCCGTAAGTTACTCGGGGATACCCAAAAGTCGGGCGCACTTCCCAAACGGGTAGGGAATCCGCGTAGCAACCGACACAAATTAGGAAATCTGAGTGATTTCTCATGATTACAACGGGTGAAGGACAACAGTCGGGCACACTTTGTAACTTCTTTCTTCTGTGAGTATTGTCCCCCCTACAAACAGACCCAGAGACCTATAAGATCACTAGTCTACTTTTACCACACTTGTATTCAAAGGCCAGTATTCATAACTTAGTACCTGCCAGACTTGTTGTTTATTGCCATAAAGGAGGTATGGAGAGGAGACGGGAGAGGAGACGGAGGTGAATCGGGGTAGGTGTCAACCCTGCGATTAGCATAGGAGCCTAGCTACCGGCACCCGGACCGGGAACAAGCCCCAAAGCTGCCAAGCCTAGCAATAGTATTGCGCCCGACTTATCCTCACCCCCGAGTGCAGTACTGTATAGTGCAAGAGCGGATAAACGTCAACCTCATTTAGGGAGGGTTTCAATCGAAGATAGCCCACCCAATAGTAGTCCAACAAATATAAGAAAACCGTAGAAATATAGAGCAAGTGAAGCAGAATAAAAGTACGGTTTTTTATTTAGTAGAAGCAAGTACAGGGAGTGGCATCTTCGTTTTAAAACTTCAATATTTGGTGTAAAGTCTGAAGTCTTGGCATTGAAATGCAACATACAGTACTGGGACAAAAAGATTCGTCCGACGCCCATTTTACACCAAAAGTAGCTGACTTCACCACCATCCTCCTAGCCACAATCTTTATAAGAATCCACAAAAATTTTGCTGTGTATTAGAAAATCCGTAGATAATATAATAGAAGTTAAAAAACTCTTAAATATCACAAAGGGATGGAGAAATGGTTGTTTAAGTAGCAG
>Ga0307507_10013153_pt1 | contig 10102 bp, 6 predicted proteins | sample 7_EM_MG_FD_207223 | JGI IMG/M metagenome (GOLD analysis project Ga0307507, IMG submission 207223) | Populus trichocarpa ectomycorrhiza microbial communities from riparian zone in the Pacific Northwest, United States - 7_EM | ecosystem: Host-associated > Plants > Roots > Unclassified | place... | reverse complement strand
CCTAGCGATCGAAGTTGCTAGATAGGAGTTAAAAGACTTAGCTATCGCAACAGCCATCAGGCAAGAGAGGAAGTGATCGTTAGGAAACTATCGGTTACCTGCTGCAAGTATCACCCGGAGAGAAGAGTATTGTAACAGGTAGATGTTTTCTTTTGGTTGCAAGTTTCTTGTATATTTTTGTTGTAGTTTTTCAGCGCCCAGACGCTTCGTGCTGGTTTTAGACCAGGGGTTTTTCTCCCACGGTTTCCACCGTCTCAACGATGGGTTGGACTGGGTGGAAGTTTGTTGCGGCCATATCCTTCGCGATGCGTGCTATTTTTGTACATATTACTTCGGCCTTCGGCCTCAGCTAGAAACAAAATTTAAAATATAATAAAAAAAAATAAAAAAAAATAAAAATAAAAAGGCATGGGATTTGTGTTCTTCACGCAACCATCTAAGTTCTTTCATACACTATACTTTCAATCAGAAAACCTTTATCTACTATATCTCCACGTACCAAGACCCGACGGTCTTATATGAGCCTAGCGATCGACGTTGCTAGATAGGAGTCAAAGGACTTAGCTATCGCAACAGCTGTTGAGGACAGGAAGGAGTGATCGTTAGGAAAATATCAGTTACCTGCTGCAAGTATCACCCGGAGAAGAGAGGATTGTAACAGTTTGGTTGGTCAGGAACTAGTTGAGAAATAAAGGTTGAGTCACTAATCTCTTCAGTGGATCCAGCAAGTTGTTGGCGTAGCTTAGTGAGCTCAGTTACAAAAACAGTAACTAAGGAAAACTGAGAGAGAAGAAGGCAGTTGAATCGTCCTCTTAGAGCAAATCGGCCTGCTCATGAGGCAGCAGAGTCATATTTCCCTTTCAAGGTCTGCCACATATCCCAAGGTTGCATAGTAAGGTTAATCTGCTGACCGGTTGCTGGACTACAAGAAGTAAACATCATAACTTTGGCCTTCACCCCGCGTTCTTCCCAGGCTACATAGCGAGGAGCTGGGTTTGCCGGAGGTTCTTTCTTTTCTTTGGTAACAATCTTAAATGCTCGTTCAATTTCCAGAAAGGCTTGAAGGTCCTGGGACCACCGGTAGTAATTTGTTGGAAGAAGTGCATGTATTTGACCATACTTGTAGTGGTAGATATTTTCTGCGGAAATACCACTGGCATTTCCACTGAGTAAAGTATTTGACATCATTGAATACTAATAGAGATCGGGAAGATAATAGAGGTAGGCACAATATTCAAAGGGCTGTGGACTGGTGTGCCAGTCCGGGCTCATAACCTGTTGTAAAAAGTAGGGTATTCTATATCCTAAGTTGAACTGTTGCGTTGCCTTTTATTTCTATTACATGTGTGGGTGGAGGTCTAATATACTACAAAACAGCAGTCACAGCAGAGTGTACTCGTGTCCTCAACTTCGGCTTCCATACCCCAAAAGTACAGAATGAGGTCAACATCTGGTAACCGGATCCCGAGAAGCCAGCGTATTAAGCACGCCGCTAGCAGATTTTCAAATTTCAAATTTCACCCTTTGATCCAGTTCTACGGAAGTCGTCCTACCAAAAGTAGTGCACAAAAGCCGCTACTATACGTTTTTTACCCAGGGGTTTTACTCAGAGCTCCACCGCCCATTCACAGCATCTCACTCGAATTATAACTTCCCTTCACTAGCTCGCTTCAATCTTTCATTTTCAGAAGGCGTCCTTGCATTAAATTACTACCTTCCTACCGATCCTCAAAAGCTGTCTCATTACTAGAGCTTAGCTGCCCTCTCCATCGTCTAGATCCCGTTTGCGTGTGTTGTGGCCAGCCATGATTTAACTTGAACATCCTAGGATATCTCTTGTTCTCCAGCTCCACACTCCTAGTAGCTATGAGCTCCCCTTTCTTTGCATTAATAATTAATACTCGGTAATCATTAAATATATACTGCGGCTATCTAGGTTTGTGATATAAGGAATTCCGATAAACCAACTTCTTTCCAATCCCCGCAATTTCATATCCGCCCCTGTTCTGATAACTTAACCTGGGTCTTCGCAATAATTAGTACTTGAGGCTCCCGAAATGAGGAAGCAGCTTAGGCCGGGCAGGGCCAGAATAGGTATCTGCTAGTTATTTTCACCTCGTAGATGTTGGACCTTTATTCACGTACGTATTTGCCGTGACCATTTGGGCTGGTGCAATGGTGGTTGTGGGGACCCGCGGGGGTTTCCTGCAGGGGATTATCATCCTAGGTTAGTTGCAACTTAAGGCTGGGGAGGGGAACAAACACTTGCAATCTAATGAGTTGATAGAGTTCCCGTCCGGATACATCGGGGCCTCTCAGGATACTTGCAATGTGGAGTTGAAGTGCTAGTACCCGAGTAATGTGCAAATTAAGCGGAACCAATCGCCAGGTCTGGGCACTGTTAGCTCTTTCGAAAGCCATTACTAGGACTTGGCTCGAAGGTCGGAACATTGGGGTCTTTGTCGTGCCGGCGCTAGCGCGGCCCAGCATGTGCGCTAAGAATGCATTCTGCTTTCTTTTAATAGGGGCCTCCCTTTCTAGTACGTTACTCTAACGAAAGCACTAAAGAATGAAGGGGTGAAAGTGCAATCGCAATATCATAAACTCTAAGCAGGGCTAGACATAGGAGGGTGGTAGGCGGATGGCTCTCATCTCTCTTGGCCGGGAACAGGCTAGGAGATATATTGTTCCTTAATAAAATTAACGAAAGGCCAGCTGGGGGTAGGCAAGACCTCGCTTCCGGGAGGCCTTGCACGACAAACCCTCCCAGAAAAATCCTTACCACTCAAGCTGTAGTTCATAATTTCTTCTCTTTTTCTAGGATTTTCTTTTCCGGGTTATTAGAATGGTGGGTTGGTGGGGGGGGGGGTGCTGTTGTCCTGGCCTTTTCGTTTGATGCTCAGTTAATTTTGTCAATGAACAATACCTCCGTATAAGTAACTCCCAAAATTCAAGGAAACTCAAATTCCTCTAAACGAACACAATAAGTTAATGAATCATGGTCTTCCGCGATATCGAACAATCTAGAACCATCCTGCTCTCCCATTGTCCTCTGTGATCCCTATGCCTAGTGGCAGGAGGTGTGAAAGCAACAAACCACTGCGATGTGCCTGCTCATCACACACCTCGAGCCCGCATCCCTGCAAACGCATCTCTCCAAACAACATAACTGAATAAGTTAACTCCATGTCTTATAAGCAGTCTGACAAAGTCAGGGTGAAAAACATCTTGATCGAATTCATCGGCATGATACTATAGACTCATATCTTTCCAGGATTGTGGAGTGCATAGGGCCTACCTGTAAGTTGCTGTTCAGCGACATTGTTGGGATTTCAAACTATGGTTAGGACGATCATGTAATGTATCTGTACCTTTCAGAACCTCAAATGGATTACAGGTACATAAGTCTCCTCAGCCATGATCTGAAATCCCAAGCCGATCACCCCGAACTGCCTCGGAGAGATTCAGATGGGGTACCGGTACGGTATCACCATAGGTCCGTTCAGGAGTATTCGCAGCATTAGCTTTATTCCATCCTAGTCCCTAAGCAGCTCGTTAGGCCAAGTGAAAAATCAAATGTCGACTAACCCGACCCTCTTTCTTTGTGTCAGTGGTAGAAAAGACACAGCTAGAACCCAGCCGCGCTAACAGACGGCTATCTTGATGATTGGGAGAGTCTCCTGGTAGCGTGGGGAGGTTAGACGCCTTGCAAGAATTAAGCTAATTAATCTCATCTTTAGAGTCTCTGATAAGTCCATCTCATGTACCGTATAGGCAGTAGTTCAATTTAATAAATACTGTAAGGTGCGCTGAGATACAGAGCCTAAGGCATAGACTCTTGGCCTGGAGGGCTTGAAGCATGGGTTGCTGCTCCGCCCGAGCATCAGTGCCGGTGTTGTGCCTCACAGCCATATCATAGGACGTTCTACCATTTACTCAGCGGGAACTGATTGGATAATAATTTTAGCTGTTGGAGCCACACCCCTCCATTTTTCAGCCCCGCTACCGGTAGTGCAAATTCCATAAACCTCCAATATCGCTACGATACCACAGTTATCGTTATAGCATATCTACACTCGATCAACTCTTTTAGACACACCATGGACAACACAGCGCACCGACACTTATTTAGGAGCGGCAATGTTAACTGCGGTAACGTAACGAATAGTCATAACAAGATCATCAATGTGAACAAAGTCATAGCCGACGAAAATCCTGAAATTATGCAGTGGCTCTCGCCGCTAGATCCCGGGAGAAGGCATCAGGATGTGGGTACCGACAGGCTCGATGGTGTGGGTAATTGGATATTAGAAACGAAGGAATTTCGGGAGTGGAGGAGTACTGAGGGCGGAGCCGATAAGGCTGTCTTATTTTGCTGTGGGAATCCGGGAGTGGGGAAGACCTATATAAGGTAAGTGCCTTGTTCACCTGGAAGAAGTAGGAAATCGCTGACGGCCATCAATATTAGTTCACTGGTTATCGATAACCTATACGATAAACCGTGTTTTACTTGAATAAATTTAGATTGAATGCCATAGAATCGAAACAACTGGAGTGGTGACATTATGATAAAGTCCGTAGTCAGGATTGCAGTTGTTAAAGAACAGCGTAGAGTCTTACAAAGAGAATTAGTATCTAGTGCGCGAGTAGACTCTCTTTATATAAGTTCATCGCATCACCTAATCACTAAGATTAGTTGAGTGATTAGGCATGACTCAGGATGGCCGAGTATACTCGATGATGGTCGAGCATGATCGAGCAGTGCCCATGATCGATCATGATCTGATCGAGGAACCCCTATGATCGAGACTGATCGAGCAGACTATAGTCGAGCAAAACTCGATCATGATCTGATCGTGTCCATCACTAATCACGAATTCCTCTAGTGCGAGATTCACCTTACGTTTCATGTGAGGTACTGGATATACTGCATGGCCTTTGTTCCTCATTCTTCTCATTCAGTATTTCGGCTTACAAAACTAGAGTGTAGCTTAGATCGTTCTCTCTCTTCGCTCTTTTTTTTTTTTTGAACCCTGTAATCTGTTAGTAGTATTTAGAAGTAACTCGTATTATAACCAGAGTACTAACACCCTACCATCAGGTTTTCAATTTTTTGTTTATTTCTACCGAAGTCATCCTATCAAAAGTACAATACAGCACAAAAGACTCTTTTATACGTTTTTACCACTCTATTTTATTTAGAGCTCCACTCCCCATTCACAGCATCTCACTCGAGTTATAACTCCCCTTCACAAGATCACTTCGATCTTTCATTTCCAGCCATATTACTACCTTCTAATCCCTAAAACCGGTCCCATTACTACAGCTTAGCTCTCCCCCTTCCATCTTCCGGTTCCTCCTTGGGTTGGTCAGCTGTAGTTTAATATCCTAGGTGCCCCTATTGTTCTTTAACTCCACGCTACCGGTGGATATGAGCCCCTATTTCTTTGCATCAATAATTAACACTGGACTATCATTAGATAGATAGCTATCTAGACTTGTGATGCGGACTATTCAGATAAACTAACTTCTGTCCCAGCCTCTAATCCAACTTCATATCTGCCTCGGTTGCAACAACTTGACTTGATATTTCACCATAATTTTGGTACTTATGGCTCCTAGAATGAGGAGGAGGCTTAGGCTGACGAGGGTCGGAATAGGTGCTAGCTTGTTATTCTCACCCTGTAGGTGTCCGACCTTTACACATGCATATATTTGCGTAAGCGGTCACGAGGTGTCACTCGCGACCGAACCACCAGGGAATATCAGAGCAGGGCGGTAGCTACGATTTCAATCACACCACGATTTCTAACATACACCCAGGACAAGGCTTAGCCCAAAGGAGAAACCTCAGTACAAGTATCAAGACAAACAGCGAGAGCAAACAAGAAAATTATTACAGAAAATTTAAAAACATGGCCGAGAATACTGCAATTTGATAAAATAAGTGCCACCCCTAGTACCAAGAAGGGAAAAATACCCGCTAAGAGGCTCAGCGGGTAACTGCTCTTGCAATACGAGAATCTCGCAGCCCTTCGGGGAACTATATGCTCCTTACTCTAAGTTTATGTGACCACCTAAAGATATTGCTAATACGTTACAAATCCTCCTTCCTCAGAATTCTAATTATAGTGAGTCGATAGGGGTGTATAGTATCTTGAAGTGTGTGATTCTCAGATTGCGAGAGTGCCTACCCTATTGGCCTCTTGGCGAGATCTTTTCCGGTCTTCGTACTGGTCACGGCACTTATTTTATTGAATTTGCAGTATGGTTAGCGTATTCCACGCCAAAGCGAGCGCCCGGCATAGCGAGCCATCCACCCGAATACTAGCCACTATTTAAATCTAGACTGAGGCTCAGCCAATCACCTTCCCTGAACTTGCAGATGGCTCGGTATGCTAGGCGCTCGCCATGGCGTGGAAGACGCTAACCATTCATTTAAATTTTCTGTGACACTTCTCTGGTTTGCTCCGCTTCGCGCAACTCGACGAGTACCAACTTGCGACCATTCGGGGACGGTACGGTAATCTTCTAACTTTATGCTGCTGTTGCCTGCTATTGCCTACCCTACATTTGCTCACACACTAGTTCACTCACACACCCCGCCCTACCCATTTTCTTCCACCTCCTTCCCATTCGCTCTTTTGAGATTAGGATTTTTTTTACTACCAAGACTTCGGAGTGTCTTCTGCTAGCCCACTGAGTATCTCCTGAGTTACCTACGGTACAATGCTTGCCTCTTCTCGATTTTGGGCCCCCCACGGGAGTTCCCAGCACAACTATAAACTAGTGCCATGAGAGAGCCTTCCGCGACAAGGGAGATAAGTTAACTTGCGACTCAGCGCTTGATTCACAAATCCTGACTTCCATCTTGTCACCGACTGTTGTCATCCTAGTCCTGCATTTCCACTTTCTCAGCTAATTTAGCGCTCTAGGTTTAACAAGCCCCAAACCCGAGTCATGGACAAGCCGACAAGGCTCAATCCGAGTTGATTGTCTGGTATAAACTCGAAACCAAATTCTTTCAGGATCATGTCAGACACACAAGATATGTGGGGAAAGCGAAAAACAAGAATGAGAAGGTAAATGAGGATTGAACTAATTGTCGGGAGCTCAGAAGGGGAGGTTTCGGTATTGCCCATAAGAAGATCGAGAATACTACGGGTCAACACCCCGCAATATAGGCGATTGATAAGAGGACAACCCTCAGACTCGATTATTCTAGGGAATTCCTTGTGATGGCTATATTGGCAAACGTTGGAGTTCTCACCCCCGAGGGATTTTCCCCATCTTAGCGCCTGTACCGGATTTTCTTGCTATCCGCTAATGGTCAATTTTTTTAGCTGCCGTCGTTATTTGTTGAGTTCCTGGGATGGTTCGAGGAGCCCGAGACTCTATATATTGCAATGGACTATCTTAAGGAAGGCGATCTTACCAAGCACATCGGTGCACCACTACAAGAAACCGTTCAAAACATCTCAAAGCAGATACTCGAGGATCTCAGAGTAATGCATCAACAAGGGATAGCTCATCGGGATCTAAAGCCTGCGGAATAATCCCACCACTGCCACCACCAAACACCTCGTTTGACCGTGTCGCATTGCAGAATAATAACGAGTGTATAGAAAATTTTTGTAGTCGCTATGTCTCCCTGTGGGTCAAACTAGCAGATTTCGGAGTGTTGAAGCGGATACCGGCTCAAGGTACCACAACCCTTAATTCCCAGGTATCAACTCAGTTGTACAGCGCTCCCGAGGTTCTAGGCTTGGACTCTAATAGCGAAACTTCCGACTATATGAATTCTGTTGATATTTGCTTACTAGGATGTGTGATATGAGTTATTTGTAGGGACGAAGTTATTCATCTCAGAGTTTCAATTATCCGGCTACTTCTACGTGAAATGGACTTTTCCGGAAGATAGGCTAAGAGAACTATCACACCCAACAGACGATATGGAATTTTTTTTTCTAAAGGCCTTGCTCGCAACACAACCAGAGAATCGTCCTACTGCCGCAAATGCACTGAGCCATGCGTGGTCAGCGGACCTTAAGAGCGATGATGACTGTTATGGAGACGATGAAGTAGAGACGATACAAAGTGGATATCGGAGCATGCTCGGCAGGAAGCGCGAAAACAGATTAGCTACGCAGGACAGACCGAACAAAAGAAGCGAAAGAAACCAGATTTCAGCGGCCAACACAAGGCGTGTCCCAGGAAGCGTAAATTCGAGTTCGGGTCCGGGATCTCAAAGGGGTGGTGGTCCTGCCACCCGGAAACCACAATTGACACTTCCGTGGCGGCACTATCACCATCGGATGCAGCGTCTGCCGAGAGCTCTGGGCTCGAGACTGGCCCCCAGAAATCAGAATTGATGCATGGCAACTTCAAGGCCACTGATTCAAAGGGCACCAATGTACTAAGAAGAAACAAAAAGATCCTCAATACCTCATATTCCAAGTTGTCAATTCTAGCGTGCAGTATTCCGGATGCTTTTGTTCATTGAGCACCGGAAGGGCCAAAATTGGTCTGAGGAGGTATAAGAAGAGAATTACGGAGATAGGACAGCACTGTTAACTGAAAATATAGGTTAATAGGATTACTTTAAGGAGCAAAAATATGATCGGAGGGAAACATCCAAATGAGTATCATTAAAAATGAGTAAACAGGATTTAACTATTCTAGCTAGGATATATGCTTTTATTTATCCCATACTCCGACTTATAATCGCCAGCAGTATCCAGAATCAGACGCAAGCTGGTAGCAAGCGCAAAATGATCGTGCATATTTATACCAATGAGCATCCCGGTACCTTTGAGGATACGATTCTCCTTGACAAAAACACATCCTCCTGAGTCCCCAATAGTCGCAAAGATCTCCTGGGGGGGGCCAATGATGGTGATTTTATAGGAGGTCCGATTTTCTTCCTAGTGCTGGACTATGACACAATTGACCTCATGGTGTATAGACTTGGCGGACAACCCTATTTTTTCAACAATCGCTTCTGAATACAAATTATCGATTTTGTTAACAATTACTCCTTAATATATATTTCCCATGTAACTTTATAATTTGTACAACATTAGCAATCTTAAATATTGGAGTTAGACATCAGAATGGCTCCAAGGAAAAGCTTACCAGTTCAGATCACACAAAAAAAGCACCAATCAAGTCTTGTCCTCCATTATCATTTTGTGGAAAATTTAATATAATCACACATCTCAAGTTCTTGGTCATATTGGAACAACAGTCTTTTTATATACTCATCAAAGTCAGATGCTATAACTGTTCCTAAGTGTTCTTTATTTAAACTATCTTTTTTGAGCTTATATTAGTTAGCAGAGTTCAAGAATTCTACAGGAGACTGAGATGTATTACCAGGGAATCCAGAATACTGAATTATGGATAGGACCTTGGTTTCGCCCTTGTTGTTACCATGGAAAGTTTCAGTGAGGGGGAAAGACTGATATATTATAGCAATTTCTGCAATCGCCTACTGACCTTGACTATCAAAGGTGAACATACCAGCATTGTCACAAGTCCACCTAGTATATAAAGGGCCGCTGTAGTCCTATAAATATTATCTGGGAATTATTTTTCCCCAATAAGGCCTCTGAAGCTCCCTGCCTCTTCTAAGCTTGCAAATATACTGTCAGCTATCAATAAGGATATATTAGAGATATACTTTCAATTACACCAGGTAGTACTTCAAGTGCTAATTCCTTCACATTAAATACTGGATTCAAAGCTCATCTACCAGTGCTCTACTCTCTGTTTATTCCAACAAGGTAACTCTTTAGCACTACTGGCAATAATGGCAAGTGGTCCAGCAATTAAGGGACTCAGAAAATAGTGTCCAGCTCATGGGGTTTGAGCAATCTGAAGATTAAGGTAGAAATCTAGACCACTAGTTCTCCCTGTTCCCTAATTCCAGCAAAAAAATTATAGAAATCTTGTTATTTAAATAACTACAGGGCTGAATATATAGTGTCACAAACGGCGACTAAGCAAGGCAGACTCTCACATGACTAATAGTTATTAGTCATCGGTTTGGTATCTTTCACACTATAAGATCAGTTGACTTATAGGTTTTCACATGACGACG